>Ga0214479_100996_pt1 | contig 13285 bp, 10 predicted proteins | sample M1_20Mar14CPVII9_5_FD_165054 | JGI IMG/M metagenome (GOLD analysis project Ga0214479, IMG submission 165054) | Marine eukaryotic communities from Monterey Bay, California, United States - M1_20Mar14CPVII9sort6BwellE14 | ecosystem: Environmental > Aquatic > Marine > Unclassified | place: USA...
TCAATTTCAACAGCATCTAATCCTTTCTGTGCTGGTTTATCTATCTCCATGTCTTCCTCTTCACTACTACTATCACTGTCGCTGTTTAACGCGGCAAGTGCACGCAAGGCAATAGGGCTCATATGTTTAGTCTTCTTTTTCGATCCAATATCCTCTTCAGCTGATTTTGTTGGTGATGCTTTGGAAGATAAATTAGCATCTTCTTGATCTAGTTGTTGTGAGTGGGATACTTGTTGTGCAGAAGAACTATCAACAGCCATAGAACCTAAGTTTTGATTACTATGAATTGCAGTTGATAATTCATGTTCCAATTCATGTATACATTGTTTATCTCCTCCTCCTTCTAGATATTGTACCCGTTGGGGTTGAAGTTGTAAATCAGTTGGTGCATCAACTGATATTTGTTGTTGAGTAGATGCAACCCCTACATCCCAAGGAAGACGTTCAAGCCCATTTTTCTTTAGTAATTTACGAGATATACAGTGTACTGATGGCATGGTATTATACATATAACATAAAAGGAGACACAAACTACCAAACAAACTGCCTAATTGAGTTGCAAACCCTGAATTGCAAAAACTAAAAACCAATGTTTAGCTCATATGTGAGCACCAATTGAAAAAGCATTATCAAGCTGATCTATTCACTATATGCATTGACTATATTGTCAATATTGATCTACTGTTGTATATAATATGTTTTTTATCTCATAATTAGAGTGCGCTGTACCAAACGATAAGTTCTCACATTGGCGCCGGGCGCCATTATCTAGCCACTCATAAAATTTCTAGAGCAATACACTGTATGTACAACTTGCGGTCGGTAGTACTGGAAATATATTACTTCGTATACTGTAGACATCGCATCTAGATCAGTTTTTAACGCTCTTTTCAACCATAGTGGTCTCATTGGACGAATAGTATTATTTATTAAGTAATAGTTATTAGAAGTTTCAGTAGTTATTACATCTTTCAACCCGCAAAGAGTCTCTCATAAACTTCCAATAATACAACACAGGGATGGACAGTGCAAGAATGATCAATCCGGAGCCCCTGCTCTCCTCTTCGGCGGCGAACCCGTCTGGGGACAATCTAGCAGCGTCGCTAGTCCGCGACAAAACCTATGTCGACAAAGCGGGTGGGAACGATGGGGGTAATGCCTGCAACACATTCTGCAAGATCGTACACTGCAGCCACGCCTTTACTATGCTGGTGGCCACGATGATGCCATCCATCTTCAGCCCCGAATACAAGCTTGGGTTCCTAGTAGGAACCATTGTCTGTGTCTGGAGCATCTTCGAAAACCTATTTCTATATTGGATGAAGAAGACGCGGGTCTTTCCAAAGTACATGGACGTCACCTTGCTGCTCACCATGGCGTCGCTGACCATCGTGGCATGGACTCAGGAAAACATAAGCAATTGGCTGATGGTTCACTTCATGCTCATCCTTTGGGCGTCCATCTTTGTCGAGTCATCCATACTGTGGGTGCTGGGGTATCCCTATGGAAAGGCTGCAATGGCGGACGAGGTTGATGATTCCGGGCTCACCCATCCATGCGTATGCCACTACATTCGGATGACTACTGGTGCATTCGTTTTGCTCTGGTTCCTGTCAACTGTGGCTGTCATTCCTGCCGCTGTGTATTGGGAGATGGGTATGAGAGGCGACATGGCCAAATTCAAACAGGCAGCAAATGTAGTTCAAATAGGTGTGTATGTGAACATTGGTTTGGGGGTTATTAGTGGCATCTGGATGGCGTGGTACGCGAGGCACTTTTGGAAGAACATCGATAAAATCGCTGCCAAGTACGAAGAGGAAATCAAGGAGTGGGAGGAGCAGCACCCCGATCATGCAATGGCACAGGATGATTACATTGAGAGTAGGAACAATGCTTAATTTATGTTGGTGCGATTGGCAGGCACAAGACGTTAGTAAATGGATATTCAATCTCTGAGGTGGATGTTTTGTGGATACAATGAGTGATCTTGTAAAGTGAAGAGCTACCTATGTGTGAATGGGTGATTATGTAAACTACTGTAATCTAGAGTATATTAATCTGATAAAGTATATACACTTGGTATATATCATCGTTCTTCATTTCTTCTTCCGTGTCTACCGCTTAGCCATCATATGTGAGCACCAATTGAAAGAGTGTTATCATCAAGCTGATCTATTTGTTGACTATATTCCCAAGAACTCTACTATCTATGTTTATATGCTGTTGTGCATCTCATTATGAGTGTGCTTGTACCAAACTACACAGTGTGTTCATTATAAGGTTCGCAGAAATTTCTTATTTTCAATGCATGCGAGAATGGGCTCAATGTATATATCATTGTTTGCTGGCGGCGGCCCCGTATTGCACACTCAAAAGTAGGAGAGTTGATATTCCTCTTTTTATTGATGGCAACAGCGGCGATGGTTTAATTGATTAAAACGCCAACTTAACTATACTATTTCCGAGTTTATACTTTGAATTTTGAATTGCAAAACATTGGACATTGCAACATATCTATATGATACGATTGCAAGTAAATCATTAGCTGCGAGATTATATCATTGTATCTCTATAATACCAAGCAAATATGAATTCCTCATCGTTTAAAGGGGCGAATAGTATACATACCCTTGGTCGGGGTAGCTTGAGTAAGTTTAATGCGAAATTTCCATATGCTTCACCAACAAAACAAGGAGGTAGTGGGGATAATAGTTCTGGTATTACAACAGAAATTACCACAAAGGAAGAAGATTCAATTGCACAACATTGCAGTAATGCCGCAATAGCTATATCATCCATGTCTAATATAAAAATTGGTGATAATGAAGACGGTGCATCAAAATCAAAAGTTGATAAACAAATTAGCAATGAAACACCTATAAACAATGATGAAGATAATAGTCCAAGTAAAATGGGCTTTAGTGCAAAGTTGAAGATGTTCGGATCAATGCAACAACAGCATCAAAAGAAGGATAATACTGAACAATTCATAGCAAATGATTTATTTGATTCCAAACGAAGTGCAACAAAACCTTTAAATAATGCGGATGATATACCGCAGTCCATGAAGTCTACTGCTGATCAGGCCTCTGCTAAAGAAAATGGCACATCGCCAGCTAGTAAAACAACATCTCCCAGACTATCATCTCCAGTTGGTGCCAAGAAGAGGATGGCCAACTTTCTTAAATCAAGAAAATCTATTGAATCTGCATCATCGTCGCCATCTTCTCAAGCAGTAGATGATGGCAATGGATCTCAAGATATAGAAGACAATACCCCAAGTCATGAGGAAGATAATGCCAACACAAAAGGTCAGGAGAAGCAAGTTCCCTCCTTTCTCAAATCCAAATCAGCAATAATAGGTGCATCAGCAGCGGCAGTTGTTCCGAACTTTTCCACTTCAACCCCTGTCAATGAAGATGATGTAGATCAAGTATCATCAGAGCAGCCACCAATAGATAAGATGAAAACTCAGGGGATGAAGAAGATTGCCTCAATTAAACAACAAATTAAGCTAAACAGTCCACAACGACAGCCGAAACCAAAGCAACCAAAACCTATTCCATCGTCACCAACAAAACAATCTACTCAACCAGTGCCAAACTCGAGGAATAATAGACCACCAAAAAAGAATCAAATACCAAACACCCAATCTCATCGGAATAAGAGTAGTAAGATACCAACAAGTAACATGATTAAAGCAAAATCACGTCAACGATTGGTATTAGAACAAGTTGCATCACAATACTTTTTAAGTGAGAGGAATCAACAGCGCAATAATAAGTATGTTGGCGTAATTGATTATGGTTGTGATGGAAATGCCAAAAGAAGTGGTGTAAGTAGCGCCTTGGGTAATATTGTAGATGAAACTCGCATGACTGATGCCGATGAGAATGTAGATAGAGAAGCTGTAGTTGAATTCTTGGAGGGACATATTCAAACTGGTGACGAAGATGATGATGAGTTTGTAGTAGAAGGAGAAGATGCAAAGAATTTAAGTATAATCACTGAGGCGAGTTTAAGTTCGTGCTGTTCGCGAACATCCGCAAGTGATAGTCGAAGTCGAACTAGTGGCGATACTGGATCATATGAATCGCAAATATCACGGGAAACAAACATTGATCGGATATTGGAAATCGCAAGTGATCATCTATCACTCGGTAAGAATGATTTGGCATTATTGGCATATAGAAGAGCAATGAAGGTTGCCTTTGCTGATGTTATGAGAGTGAAACAAAAGTTAGTTGAGGTTAAAAAACGTCAACAGGAGGGTAATTTGGATACAGCTACAGCAGAACTAACACGGAAGGAGGAACAACAGTTTGAGTTATCGTTACTGGAGGTGGCATCACGTGTTGCTGATGTTCATAACAATATGGGAGTAGTACATGAGATGAATCGTCAGGAAAGTCCGCGTTAGTGTTGTTTTATTGTATGAATTCATGTGTTCAATATGAAGTACTTGATATCTGAGTGCTTCATTTGAACTTATTTTGCCTTTATTTGATTGCCTTTGCGAATCTCATGTACTAACAGAAGTTACTATCGTCTCTCTTCCATCTTCATAAACTGCGAAACGCGCATCTTCCAGTATGAAAAGGCCAAGAGCTCATATGAAGATGCATTAGAAGTGTATCATAATACATGTAAACGATTCGAAGAAAAGGGTGATCCTGATGTAGATCGGACGTCAGCGAACGTTGAACGGATGACACTAGCATGTAATTCAGAGAGTTCACGAAGGGCTTTACATGATAAGGCACTCCGAATTGCCAAGAATGTAGGGCAAGAACGAAAGTTGGCTAAGCGACAGAGTATGCTAAATGAGGCAATATCAATATTAAAACAAGCTTTGGAGTTGGAGGGTGAGACTATCGGTTTATCTCACCCCGTGGCCGCTGGAACTTTGATTAGTATGGGAAAGTATCATTATGAACTGAGAGAGTATGACTCTGCTGTTTTTGAAATACGACAAGCTATAACCATATTGCGCAATGCACTGGGCGGATTACATCCCCAAGTGGGTAAGAGCACATTGCTATTGGCAAGTATATATGAACGACATGGGGTGGATATCTCTCCGGTGGGTACAAACAAGGATGATTCTGAGTTGGAGTTGTATGTAGATGCCTTGGAACCGCTAAAGGCTAGATTGGGAGAAGTCCATCCAGAGATTGGTTGTCTTTATTCCAAGATTGGGTATCTATATGGCAAGAAGGGTGATTCAAACTTGGCACTTTTGGCATATAAGGCAAGTTTAAAGGCATATGGCGAGCCGTTCAGTACTGTTGTTTCAAGTGGAGTTAATAAAGAAGTTTTGTCAATATGGGCATGTGTTAGTGAACATCTTTTGGGTCTGAAGTTACATGAAGAAGCGGTAGTTGCTAGCAATCGCACATTATTCCTCCTCCGGTTGTCAAAGAATACTCTTTTCCAAGGTGCGCAAATAACATCATCCAACAGCAGCGTGAACAGCAGTGGTGGTGCCGCCTCAACATCTAAGAAGTCTCAGTCTCAAATGACCATAACTTCTGATACCTACTACGAGTCACTGTTCACAACTTTACAAACATTGGCACAAGCGCATACATCTCTTCAGAACTACTCGTTGGCAAGGGATGCATGTGCTGAATCACTTGATCTTGCTTGGGAAATGGCTCTGTCAACAAGCAGTACCTCAAATGATAATGTCTCAATCTTGAGGATTGTCCGAGGTTTGAAAAGAATGGGTAAAGCAACTTTACTAGAAAAGCATTATGCACCTGCTTTAGAATGCTTCCTGCCGGCTCTTCAGCTGTTGAGATCTAGTAAAGAGTTGGAATCTACCCTAGACTGTGCAAGTGTACTAGGTAGCCTTGGATTCTTACACCTCAAGCTAAGAAAGTTTACAGAGTCAAGCAACTTCTTGAGAGAGTGTTTAAGGTTATATGAAATGAATGGTGAGGGTGACTTGTTATGTGCCGTGTTATTTTGCTGGTATGTTTTATCTCCAATTTTAATTGAAACCCTTTTTTCTTCTTGCTTAGGTGTTGACGGTAATGATCGTGAGACGAGGAAGATCCAATCATGGTTAGAACTGTCCACCTCTAGAGAGGATGAGCTTCATGCACCTCCTCACTTCCTTGAGATTCCAACAATTGTCTTTGATGAGAGTAGATGATAGATATATGTAAAGTTTTGTGTATGTATGATTGAGTGCTGAGCGAGCTTAATGGTTGGCCTTCAATCTATATATGTATACACTGTAATCAAGTAGTAAATAGTAATTTAAGTGTTAGCATTAGCACATTTTTATCTTCTCTTTCACAGCCCAATCTTCCCTAGTGCTGCTATGAGCATCTTGCCAGCGCTACTATCTAATACCATTGTTGACACCAACACTGTCAATACTACCCCCAAGATATCCATGACAACCTGTATAGTTGTACTCGAATGTGCTGGGTCCACACCAAGTTTTTGCAATAGCAGTGGCAATATCGCACCCAAACATATACTTGAAAAAACAATCATACTTAACGCCAACGTCACAGCCATTGTTTCAGGGAAGGGTGTTTGGAAAACAATAGCCCTAACAAATCCAGCTAAACTTAATATAATCGATAATGCAAATGCCATCTTTAATTCACGTGAAAGGAATTGTAATTGTGTTTCCTGATTTAAAGTCCCGAGTGCCAATCCACGTATAACTCGTACACTTGCTTGATTACCAGCATTACCACCGGCACCTACCAACATTGTTAAGAAGTAGATAATAACAGGATGGTCTTGTAATAATAATTCATTCCTTGATAATATAAATCCTGAACATGATTGTAATGCCAATAATCCAACTAACCACGTAGCACGAGACTTGAATGCATCAAGGAATGTTACTGACGGGCCATCGACTGGACATTCATTCCCTGTTATTGATGAAGTCCATTTAGATGATGTATCGTCATATTCGCATAGTTCGTCTTCACTTTCTGGATTTGGCCCGTTGGATAATCCTAATTCATCATAGTTATTATTATCTTGTTGGGTTGGTATAATATTTGATTTTAAACTACCTTCACCTTCAAAGTCTTCTATTATTATACGTTGTTCGATATTGGCATTATCAATTGTTGATACTTTATCTATTTGTTGCTGTTGTAGTTTAATCAACTGATCATTCTGTGTTTGCAATAGCTTCAATCTCTCTTGCAATAATTTGTTTTCCTTTTGCAATGTGAGCACTGTGGTATCCTCACCGTTAGGAGCGGCTGTCTGTACTGACTGGCCGCCATCACTGTTATTGGATGATGATGATAATGGTAGATATAAAGGTTGTTGTCTTTTTCTATTTGTTACTCTTCTACTACTGGATACAGTTCTTTTTACAATTGGTGGTATATTATGAAATAATCTTTGAGGAGATATTATATTATTATTGAATGCATCAACCAAAAGAAAGTTGAGTGTGGCATGTATGACATATATTACTATCCATCTCTTCATTAGTAACATTGTGTGATCGTCGTCAATCTCTGCAATACTCTCTCCTTAACATCTAGTAATAACTAACCATCTACAACCAAAAAAATGTGAGGCTAGGCTTTGATTTTGCTTAACTTGTGGCCGTCATCTTGAGCACCAATCGAATATTAAAGCTACACTGAGATGACGGCTGGCTATTTCATGATCATATGATCAATTGAGATGACCATTTAGATGACGGCTGGATAAATCAGGTATGATATTTGATCCGTTTCATAATATGAGCATTGAATACGAAGACCTAACCAAAATTAAAAATTATTTAGTCGGCTAAAACACTGCAATAAAGAGAGCCGATTGCAATGCTTCAATCATTAGTATTACTTCTAACTATTTCCTCGGTATCATCGTTTAATATACTGAGACAGTCAGTTGTTTCGGATCAAAGTACGAGAAGAGATATCATTAAACATTTGGGTATTACAATCGGCATCACCTCTATATCAAGCCATGCCAATGCGGATGTTATCAGTGGTCCTAGATGTGCTAATGGTGAAGGTGATGGTTGTGATAGTCTAGCAGAAGATAATGAGCTTATACAATGCTAGCATATTATCAAGAGGTATACAATAAATGGAATGGCAGTCACCGTGCTCCATTCATAACTTCTCACCTCATCTATATCATACATTTGTATAGGATTCTCTAAATGCATACTATATGAAGAATTATCCGGAGGTATTTGCAGTCAGTGAAAAGAAGATGGTCAAGACTTCATCAGGATTTGCATTATACACACCACAAGAAGTTAAGGAGTTACAAAATGCAGGGAAGATATCGATTGAGTATCCAATGATCAAGGGTGGTCGGGACTTGACGCAAAAGCCCGTATTAGTTCTAAATGAATGAGTAGATGATAAATTGATTCAACTTACATCCTACAAAGACCATATTCTTCATTTAGATCTTCATACTATTAAAATTACAATTATTATTCTCCCCCGCTTTACATAATCCCCTCCCCTTTCCCCTCTCCCCCTGGCCCTTCTCAATCTTGAGAGACTAGTGTGTCTCCCCCCAAATGAGCATGATATTCATGCCGTCCTTGCTGTAACAACCTCTTCTTCTTCACGTGAAGGAAGCAGAGGACCAATATTCGGTGACATCGTTTCCACATCAAACATTGGCTTTCCGAATACTTGAGAGGATTTCTTCTTCACCTCAGGATTGGATTCGGTTGATGATTCAAGATGTGCAATAAGGTCCATAAAGTCCTGAGCTGACACATCCAAGTCTTGTGGCGTCTCATCTTCCCTCTCAATACTTGAGCTTGGGGTAACTTCTTGATCACTTGAGAAGCTATTTGATGAAACCAATCGATGTGGAGGTGAACGCTCTTGTACGAACAGGGGTGGCGGCGGTATCATCTGCCCCATGTTTGATCTTGAATAGAGCTTATCCATTTCATTGGAAATGACAGTATTAGTATCAACTGATACCCGTCGTTCGTACTCATGGGTGCGTGTAGTTACTGTGGGGATGGAAAGTGGTTCAAAAGAGGAAGTGGCGGAAGCCATCGCAGCTTCCATGGCTGCCTGGGCAAAATATGCTCTTTCAGCATCATTATCATTAACGCTAGGTGTAATACTATGCTGCCCAACAAAGGAAGAAGGGATAAATGGTTTGTGTAGGAGCGGTGTTGATGCAGCAAATGGGAATGGAAGCAAGGGCTTGGGAACAACTTGAGGAGTCACTTCAGTAGAAGAAGCAGCTGCTGCTGTAATAGCAGCACAATAGGCTTGAGAATCTTGTGATAATAATCGCTTGGTTGATCCCTTCTTCTTGGAGGAGGAGGCCTTCTTTCCCTTCTCTTGGTCGTCCTGTCCACTCCTATTACCCCCGTTAGCAGTAATTAAATCCTCCCTTTCCTTCCACGTTTGCAAACGTACTCGGTATGTCACACGGCCTAAATCAGCTAAATCACAGAACACTTTCTTAGTGTGATCATCTGCATTGGCCCACATCTAATTAAGGAAGATAATGATTGGGGATTAGTGAAGATAAAAAAAAGTGTGCATCATGTGCACATTTAAATATGCGCAAGATAAAAGTAGCTATATAAGATATACCGCCAACCCCACCCCCAATAACACAACATTAACAAAAACAAAATACACCAACTTACCTCTCTCATAATTGTTCCCATTTCCACGAAGCCCATTCCATGTAGTTTTCTGTGTAAGCGACTTCGTGTGTTCTCATTTGGTAAAAGTTTATCGCCCGTCATCACTAAACGTATCTTGGAAGCGCGTAATTCATCAATAGATTCTTTTGATAGGTACATAATATCATGGCGTGGTATAGATTCAAGTCCGGGTAGACACATGATAATATTCTTTATGACGATGGACTTACTATCATCATTAATTGATGTCGTTTCGTCATCATTAAAGTGAGATGTGGCCTCAAGTATCTTGATGCGTTTATATCGGTAATACAGATTATATCCACTAAGGGGACGTTTTGGTTTCGGCAAAGGGGATAGGTTTAATACCGATGGTTGTTGAAGAGTGATAGCATTGTCATTATCAAATTGATAATTTGATGCAGACATTATGATTAGTATTAGTACCTATAGTTTATCAGTTTAGATCTTGGAGTGGTTGGTTGAGTTGTTGCAATTGCAATACTGTCACCTATATTATGGCAGTAGTAGTGATTGTTCTCCTTCTTCTTATCAACTAGCATTCAACTTTATCTACTGTTCTCGTAATACTGCTTGCTTTACTGCTCCACTAGATATTCATCGGATAGAATGTTTACTGCCCTGGTCGTGACGAACAAAAAAGAGTGTGACTAACATGACGGAGAGACTCTTGACAGTAATGCAACGGGACAGGATACCATTTTCTCTTTAACCCTCTCCTCAACGCAATAACCTTATTAACTAGCCACCTGTGTTTTGTTGTCTTTGAGAGACCCCAATTCACTTCACAAAGACGATTTTTTGCATTTGTAACTCCGAATCTTGGATACTCTTGCTCACAACTCACAAAATTGCTCAAATACTGCATAGCCAAGGAATAAGCTCGGCGGCGATGTGGTCACTAAAGTTAAGCCTATGTGAATGATTGCACTGCCACATTAACTATCCGCCTACATAACATTATCATTACTCTTAAGAAAGATCTCTCAATTACTAACGCCAACATCTAATATCATGTCTAGTCCTTCTTCATTTTACGACGCCACAGTAGATCGCCCTCCTTGTACTGCTCATGGTCATATCTCGAAGAAGAAGAAGAAGAAATGCAATGGTAAGAATACTACAGTTCGATTTTCAAAATACTCCGAGATGGTATGCTTTAAACCTAGTAATGATACCTCGGCATGCTGGTACAACCGATCTGATGAGCAGCAGTTCAAGCTGCAAGCCAAACATGATATGATTACCCATCTTGAAAAAGCACATGATATGTCTACATCTACGTCTACACCAAATGACGATGTAATGACTCCTAGATCGTACCCTGTTGGACTAGAACAGCAACTGGTATCATCCGAATTCACTAAGAAACGAATGGTCACCAAACGCCTCGTTCAACTTGCTGTTAGGATGGAGCAGGCTCGGATATATTCAGATGTCGATGATACGCTTAAACAAGATAGGATTGCAATGACTTCGATGCAGTACTCTGAGTGGAGTAGACATCAAGCTACTGCCATTGGAACATTGCATGCCATGTAAGATTTCTCGTGTACATTTGAGTAGTAGAAAACCGTCAGATACCCATGCAAAGTTGTACAAGAGGAGTATCTAGATTGGATGTCAGTTGTTGTACATTTGGTTGAGCCCCTGATCAGTTTTAGTAGTTTAGTTGTAAACTTAGGAAGAAGTCAGCAATAACTACCCGTTACCTTGCTGTTCCATTCTTCTCATCCTCTGTTCTTCTTATAACGCATTCGAGAGGCATTAGATGAAACTTTACGCTCCACTCCCCGAGCTTGATTGATATGTCTGGATTACATACCTTAGTCAGAGCTTTTGTATTCCACTTAACATCAGGATACTTCGTCATGTGTGTGGTGAGAACAGCCTGATGTATATTGTCATTCAGTGGAGATATATCATCACCCTGATCTCCGAGTACGAATTCAACGTGCTCTAAACCAGCTCTATAAACGCTTTCCTCTTTTGGTGATGGTATCTCAACGACATCAATTGTCCGAAGAGACCCATCTAATGATGTGATTTTAATTGGTGTTGTGAGCTTGAATGTTGCGATCATCCTACCACCAATCGGAGATTCAATAAGAAGAGAATAGTCTTCTGATGATTGTAATGCTTCTACAAGTTCATTATATTGCTCAATTGAGTCTGTGCGGTAGCATACATGATCAGCCTGGAAATTTGATACATCTATACCATGCTCACTCTGAAGTTTTGTCACTATTGACGCGACAAACTGCGGAACATTATCATGTAAATAAGTAATGAAATTATCGGCAACAGCGGCGGCAGAATTGTTTGGTATCTCTCCTCGCACTAACCTTGCTGCATTTTCATTATCAAAGGATAGTAGAAAGGTATCTGATTCGTCTTCTTCTGATTCAGTTATAGTGAAGGTTGGAAGTCTAAGGATGAGTTCTTCCTCTTCCTCCACTGACTCCTCATCTTCGTCATCATTATCGTTGTTATTGTTGTCCTCGATATCCTTTGTATGCTCATTTATTAAACCCTTATCATCCTCTTCACTCAGACCTTCTTCTTGGTCATTATTATCGTCTATCCAAGTGGCACCTTGAGATACAAAAGGCAATGCGATACTGTCTTCCTCCTCGAATGCATTGGAAGGAACAGCAACTTTAAGGGCAGATCTTGGTTGAAATTCTAACGACATGATACTACTTTGCAATGATGTTGTTGTTGAAGCTGATATTCTTGAACGAATAGAGTCAGGTATGATATTGACTCCTAATGGTCTGTTGGACCAAATGTTTACCAGGAAAGTTACTCGTAGAGAGCTGTCTTCTTCTATGTCTTTTTGTCTTTTAAGGAGTTGATGCCCTGGTGCTCCGTGTAACAGTCTACCGTCAAACATAACATGCTTCCCCCGAGCTGCACGGCTTAGTAACTTGATTCAATAGGCTTATCCTCTTCATCGTGATATGTATGTGGGAAGATAACTGTGGGTGCGTTAGTTCTGTCTTCAGTTAGATATGTCACTGTTGATATTGTCGGAAAAGATCCCAATTGAAATTTCTCTGCTAATACTTCATCTTTATCGTAATGCAAATCAACAGGAGCACGATCTATTCCTGCTGGTTTCACTTGAACCCAAAATTCTGCACCACCAGTGGATTGTATATTTGTTGCTATATCACTATCCTCTTTCATTAATGATTTCATATGATGTTGATACATACTCTTTGCGAGTAATTCTAAATCACAGTATTCTGCTTTGTCATCTTTGCCCTCGCTATTATTACCTGTAATCCAAAAAGTATCACGTGAACAATCCGCTAATACCTCAGCCTGTCGTATTAAAGTTTGACATGTGGTATCATTATTCATAAGATTTGATAGGGTATACGATGCATAAGAATATCCACCCAATGTAGATGATGAACGCTCGATATCTTCATCAATAGATACAGTCAAAGAAGGATATATACTTGATTGGTCTTTCATTGAGAGTGGTACATTTAATAATCTATTAGTAGTGAACCCCAATCGTTTTGCTTCTTCTATTGATTTTTCAATGAGTTGGCAGGTATGACGTCCCTTGTTACTAGCATCGGATGATATACTGTTTGATATTAAGGT
>Ga0214479_100999_pt1 | contig 13273 bp, 5 predicted proteins | sample M1_20Mar14CPVII9_5_FD_165054 | JGI IMG/M metagenome (GOLD analysis project Ga0214479, IMG submission 165054) | Marine eukaryotic communities from Monterey Bay, California, United States - M1_20Mar14CPVII9sort6BwellE14 | ecosystem: Environmental > Aquatic > Marine > Unclassified | place: USA...
TGAGAGAGAGGAGTAGAGGTGTTAGAAGTAGACTGCAATGTTCAACATAGGTAGTGGAGTTAAAGAGGTATTATAGAGAGATACTCCGAGATATAATTTTTGTACACATCATAGGTATGCTCACTATTCATATTATCCTCACTGCATGCATACAAAACAAAACTCTACACACTCACCTCATTATAAACAGATATCCCAAAGGAGAATAAATCGGTACTAATAGCTTCTAAAGCTGTTGTATATGCTGCTATAATAACGATTGGCTGTATACTAATAATTAGGCCTATCAACCTTGACAGCTGTTCATGATGTTTAGACTTAGATTTGCCATCAATCCCTGCATTATTAGAACGACGACGATAGCAGTAATGCAAAGTAATTGATAATAATGTACTAAATATCCAACCAAAATGTTTTATAATTGCAATATGATAGTAGGAGGAACAGTCAATGTTGTCATCATTGTCATTATCGTTGTGATTTGCAATATTAATTGAACAATATCGACAAAATATCGCCCGTGCTAAAAATGTTAATACTGTGCTACTATAGTTACTACTATCATTTAATAACGACGATTGAGATATTGTTGTATCATATGTAGTGCTGGGTAGAAGGATTGTAGCAATTGCAACATGTGATAGTTCATGCAATAGGCCAAATAGTAAATAAAATACAATGAAGTAGAGAGAAGTAGAGCTTAGTGTAGTTGTGATACTTTTCATTATTCATCGTTGAGTATTGAGTAGATGTAGACGACGACAATATTGCATATTCTACCATACTTTTGTATTAGTATACTCCAGTAGGAATTAGCCACACCGCCGCCAAATAGATTAGATTAATGTATTTGTAGGTAGTAGCCATTGCCTCCTTCAAAAATTCGAGCGAACATAATTATTTCTCACATTTTATCTTAGTAAGACTAAGCCCTTACAAAGAAGAGAGATGAACTTCATTTACAGTATGGCGTATGGGAAACTGATATATCCATGTACACATGTATATACTGTCTACTCAGGTCTGCTGGCGTATGTATGAGTATATCAATAAACCGAAAACCTTGAAAGTCTTGAGGTGGTATAAGTGGTATCCTTCTGTTTGTGGAGTTACTCTATGTGCATCTCTGCAACTGCAAAGGGTGGTCTGACTACTCTTCTCTCCTAGCCATAACACTCTATCATCAAAGAGTATTCAAACTATAAAGGCATTACAAGAGAAAGGAGTTATGAGTTCATAGATCTTACATTAGGTTTTGACTAGATTACAAGTAGCCAAACCAGAGTCAGAGTTGGACAGCATATTTATACTTCCTGCCACGGCATTCAACTTTGGTCAGGCGTGGTCCAAACTTAGAGAGGGCAACTTGAAATGCCTCTTTATGTTTGGTTGGAGATGCAATAATTTCGGCAGTACTGTATAACTTGCACTTGTCTTCGTACTCCGCCTCTCCGCCTCCGCACCACCTGCTGGATAGTATAAAAATAAATGCCTCCGCAGGTGTCCATGAGATTACCCTTCAAATGCTCACTAGCACAAAACTGGGCTAAAACGTCAATATCAAAATCATACTGTAGGTCGGTAATCTTCTGACGACGATTTGATACCTCCCTCGCCCATCCTTCAGAATATATGTCTTCACAGTCCCCTCTTCGGGCACAATACCGAAGAAGTCCATATCACGAAGGAACATATCCTTTGAGACATTCAAAGGTAAAGAGATACTACCATAACGAAGATAGTCCAAGATGTGAGCAAACACATCACTATTCCTGTCAATGAAGACTGGCTTTGTCGGGTCTTGTTGCCGTGTGTCCAATACTAGAGTTGCAAGTACTGTATCTTCGTATCAATCGAATAGGGATCGAGAAGTCTTGAAGATCCTTCCGCCAACATCAAAGTGAACTGTATCATTGTATTGCTCATGGCGCATATGTTAATACTAGAGAATGGTGTTAGGGATGACTTTTTTGTTCTTTATTATGTGAAGTTTTCACAATCCATTGTTGAACTACCACCACCAACGCGGTATACTAAGAAGCCGCCAATGACTAAATACGAGGAAAGTCCGTCCAGGTGGGGCACGTACAAGTACATGTTTCATTTATCGATAGGATAGAAAACGAGGTCGTCTACTCCTCATCTCCCCATGACCCTACACCAGACGAGCCTTCCGGGCAGGCCTTGGAATCTCCTTTCTCGGGGGAGCTTTCCTATTGTCCTCTATCAAGCACTACCCCCACTATCATCACCAACAACCTCTCTATCGTACACGCTGCCAAAATCTCAATCTCTTACTACTCTTCATAACTACCACAACGCGGCTAATCTTCTTTTTCATCATTATTATCATCCTCTTCTTCTACATCTCCTTCCTCCTCCTTCTTAATTACAGAGCTTTTCTTAACAATCCCCTTGATCAAATCTTCATAATTACCAACCTTGAATGGCGTGCCTGGTATCCTATAATCTTCATATCGTTCATCTCGTGGAAATATCCATGCATTATCTTCTTTCTCTCTAGCTTCTTCGTTTGTTAATGTTCGTTTCTTCTTCTTTCCTTTCCTCTTCTTTAAAGTTATGGGATCTATATTGAGTATATCATCTTCATCGTTCTCTTCTTCTCCTTTGCTATTATCACCTTTGTCTTCTCTATCATCATCTTGTTTGCTACTATCACCAGCAGTAGCAGTATACTCACTAATAGAATTCGAATCCTTAAGATCTATGGGTATACAACAATGTAAACACCAGGTAGTACCAAACTCTGCTTTTCTATAACCATCTCTTTGTTGTTGCAACTTGGTACATATCATTTCAGTACATTTCGTACATGCTTGAGCATTACAGCATGGCATTTTATATGGAGTTATCTCTTCTTTTTCGTCCTCTTCTTGTTGTTCTTCGTCTTCTTGAGCTTGATATTTCTCTTGAGTATTAGTAATAGGAGTAGCTTTAGTAGCTTTTGATGGCGGGGAGATGCCACCGGTAGAAAGATATGCAGTACAAATTGGACAAGTTTCGTCGTCATCTTCTCCTTTGTCCTGCAGTGTAAAGGTTAGCTTGGATATCTCATCAGTTATCGTGCTAATATCATCTTCTCTGCTCATCTTGCTATCGGTATCCTCTGTCGTCTTAGTAGTATTCTTCTCATCAACTTCTTTAGTATTGATGCCACCACCACTCCATACCTCGTGTGTTTCAATCTCATCCGCACTATCTTTATCACTCTCTTCTTTATTAACATCATCATCATATAAATCAGCCTTGCCATAAACAGTTGAATAATATCGTCTATTAGTTTCATCATCATTAATATTGGATGGTATTAATTTAGTATTTGGATCAAGATCGTCAATTAATTGATATAAGTTATCGGGTAACTTGTCGTAGATACAATCCTTGAGAGTTTTGGGATTGTAATTACCGTCTTCGTCCATATGGTTTTGGTCGAGGTATTGTTGATAGGAGGGAAAGTGGGATTGTTCGTCGTCCATTATATTGCTGTGTGTGGTTGTAAAGTGAGAAGTGTTGAGAATTAAGAGTTGCAGTTTGTTGTTTGGCCTCACTAGAATTGGCACTTTTTGAGAGATGAGATATTGAGTAGATTATATATACTTGATGTAGACGTCGTCCGTACGGGGTGGGAGTATAATTAGGCCGCCGCCGCGCCAAGCCTATTGTTCATCTACGCTATTGTATGTTTCAATTTTTATGAGAGTTGGTGAGGATACCGCCTGCTCTGCTTACTTGAGATTGCCTATGAGATGAGATGCACATACTTACGACAACATCGTGCTGGCACGATAATTTGAATCCAATTGCTACTATATGTGCGTAATAAATGTTAGACAATGCAATATAGTTCAGAGTTCTTCAATTGGTTGTGGCTACGGTGACGATATACGACGGACAGACTTTCCAACTGAAAAAACAAAATGATAGTATTGAAGAGGTGGCTTTGAGCCTCAATTATTATCGGTAGACGGAGCTTCTCGCGTCGTACATTGCAGGTATGAATCGTATAGAAGGTATGTAACGACATTTGTACGGTGGCGGTCTTCGAGTTGATATATTAGGAGAACCTTGCACCACATCTCACCATCAAAACACAGCAATATGCAACAACAAAATATGTAACGTCAGTTGATCAATATACATTGCAAAGGGGAGTGCTAAAGAAGTCATGCACGGCATGATTAGTTGAATATTGCAATAGTAGATAATATAAGATTGCCGCCGTCCTTTGCAACAACATATAAAAAGTTTAAAAAACTGCCAACTGCCACACAAACACTCCTACAATAATATAAAGGTGCGATGAGATAGGATGGGACTATATAACAAACTGCTCGTTGACGAACGAGAAGAGAAGAAGAACCTAGCAAATAACAATGCAATAGAACGGTCTATCTATATCTATGGATATTAGCATTTGGTGTACACATCTCATGTCCAAATAGGAGAATATCCGGTACAGGCACTTAGTATGAGGATGAATCATCCACAAACCTATAAAACAATTTGGGTTCGATCGGCTAACGCCGAACTGTTGGGACGGTTTTTGTACATTATAACATGATGTTGACGACGACAATACACAACTCGTTGAATGAATGATCACGAGAAGAGAATCCACAGCTGTATTCGAACAGGGCCTGGTACACATCTTATGAGGCCATGGCACCACTGCGAGAGAAGATGATTTGGTTGGAGGAGGAGTAAATACTCTAGAAGACACATGAGCAGGCTATCAATACATCGCATTTCGAGTAGGACCTACGTCCGTTTAACACAATACCACAACATCCACATATTTGTTCACATCTTGTGCACATATCATGTGTCTATTTGCGGCGGACGGCTGCACTTAAGGACAGACAGATGTTCGAATTGTGGTGGTAAAGATCAAATAGCAGAGATATTTATTAGCCCATATTCCATTCGGATCGAGGGGAACCCGAGGCAAGAGAATCATCTATTCAGATTGGAGGCTGGCATCAGTCTACAAATCAATACCCGTGTACATTGATATCTATTATTTGCATCTATTCATCCGATGAACGAATTAGAAACACAATAAATAGTCATCTGTGAAGAAGAGAGTTACAAGACAACAATAATAGATCTAGAGTACTAAAACCTAACACTAAGTAGAAGTTTATAGTATCGGTCTCTATCTCCATCTTACATTCCAAACAAACGCTCAAGACTATCTTTCTCATTACGACCAATGATCACCATATTCTCCGCTGTAATGTTACGACTCTTCATATTCTTGTACATAGTTTTGGCAGTTTGGACTAGATGTCCTTCTTCAAACAAGCATCGATTGGGAGAGATAAAGTTGCAGTACTTCTTGCAGAAAGTAGAAGAGTTGATAAGGAGAGCCCTTAGATACCCATCAGGGAAAAGATCGACCATGCTGTCTCCATCAGGTACCTGTTCGGGAAGTCGATTCTCAATCAGTTCCGAGGCCGAGGCATTGAACAAGATGCATGTGCATGACTTTCTTCTTGCTTTATGCTGATCATCAGGTTCAGAAAAGTACCTTACATCATCTTGCATGTCATCAATACTACTTCCATCAAATTTCTTCTTCTCAACCAATTGAAGCACAGGCTGAATGATAGCTACTCGTTCATCGGATCCAGACAGTGTCAAATTGTTTGCAAAGGCCATTGCTACTTGAGTAGCAAGTTGTCGTAACCGCTCGTCGTTACCATTTTGAGCAGGGATGATTATCTCCTCTCTAAATCGACGCACGCTCGTTTTAGCAAGGTCGAGAGGTTCACCTGGTCTTACTTGATTCGACAACTCAGCGACCAGAAGAAGACCATCTTCATCAAGATGCATATACAATTGCTCAACGGAAAGTTCACTCTCAACCCAGACCATCAAGGTCAAGTGCACACAATTCAGAACTAAATTCCCTACACTCTGGTCAGCCTTGAATGTAGTCTTCAACTTATTAATATCAGTTGATGATAATTGATCAGGAACATCACACTCTTTACAGGTTTGGAGCCTTTGTACTGCTGCCATTAACTGTAGCAACTCAGGAGGTACTACTTGGTTTAATGCCTTGTCCTTTGCAGCTACATTATTTGCAATGTTTAATAATATTGTTCCAATGCCATCATTTAGACTAATATCTATCAATGGATCTTTGTCTTTGCTTTGTTGAACGGTTACATGATTTGTAATCATCTTTTTGTGCTTTGCAATGTTTTGATGGATGACCAGAAGGTCACGAGTAATCTCTGGGATGAGAGAAAGATTCGGAGCCTGAGGGTTGAATGCTGCCTCTAACCGACAAACAACCGCTTCGACCTCCCTCAGAGATGCCACAGCAATAGAATGTGTATCAAGACTACTAAATAATGAACGAATCTTGTCATATTCGATTGATAACCTCTCTGCTGCCAACCTATCCTTCTCTTCCTTGGCACGTCTTTCCAGCTCCTGTTCTACTAATGCATCAAGGTCTCTTTCCAACTCGGCCTTGGCATCTTCCTTGGCCTGTAATATACGAGCCTCCTCCTCGGCTGTCTCCTTGTTCAGTTGATTCTTTTCCTTGGCCAACTCTTGTTGTTGTTTCTTAAGGCTGGCCTTCATTGTGGCTACACTATTCTTCTCCTTGGCTAACTTATCAATCGTCTTTTGATGTTTCACAAGCTCCTTTTGGAGCCGGGCATTCTCCAACGCCAACGCTCCACCCCCTTCACTCTCTTGACGAGGGGATTCAGTACCATTGTTCAACCTTCTCCTCCTCCTTCTCCGAAGGCCTTGATCAGATCTACCTTCCTTGTGAGATGATGAGGAGTTGCAATGTTGAGTAAGACGATTAATATCCGATGACGAACTGTCCGAACTGCGAGGTGATCTGACCCTCTTCTCTCGTTGTGGGGTTGCATCATCATCATCATCATCGTCGTCGTCGTCGTCATCTTGTTCTTGATCCAAAGACGTACGACGCATAATGTTGTTTTGTCGTTGATGCTGTTGAATAGATGATCCATCATCACGTCCTCCACCACTATCACCCGATGAACTCCCATCTCCAATGTTGTTGTTACCGGCAGCAGTATCAGAAGTGCCCATATACCCACTAACCTTTGGCCAAGTCTTTAATTGATCTTCATAACCTAATTTGATGGCCACATTAATGAATGATTCCATTCCCTTCTCTTTACCCGAACGTTCTAACTCTTCGAACTTCTCTTCATCGATATGATAAAACATGGTATGCCTTAATACTAATCTCTTGCTTCTTGCAAAACCTAGAGCTTCGAAGGCCGTAGCAAATGAATCATATTGGTTTGATTTAATTAATTCTCTTGATATCAAACCCTCTAAAAGGTTGCTCATTTCCTCAAACTTGCATGTTTCTACTATGAACATTTCCAACATCTCTTCTCTTCCTTCTTCGTCACTACTATAGTCGTCTTGGGACGATGACGATTCACCAGACAATAAAGATTTATTGGTACTATTGGTACTATCGTTGTCGTTTTCAACTTCCTCACTATTGGTATCATCATCATTATATGATGCTTCATTTCCATTGGCATCGTCTACATCCTCATCACTACCGTGATGACCATTGGTGGATGTTGATGCAGCATCACTACTACAATCATCTTCTTTTAAGCTACCGACCTCATCCATACTCATACTATCCCCTCGATCGTTATTGTTGTCCATTTCCTTCTCCCCAAGAGATGTTGATGCATCACTAATACTACTCATGATATTATCCTCCTCCCATTAGATATTGATATTAAAGCACCAATCTGATGAATCAACACTAACCGATTGGTAGGTCAACAACGTCTTACTTGTATCCTTAAAACGGAAGAAACAATGTGAAAACCAGAGATTAAAAGAGAGAAAACTTTCCAGGTGGGTAGCTGTTGGTCAAGCCATGAGGGGGGAAATTTTTGAATTTTTTGGCCTAAGTCTCATGTGCTAGAAGCTCTCATAATTTTCTGAACGTCTCATCACAACATCAATTATCAATCAACATCAACAATGATGAAGATTCAATCCAAGAGTAGCAGCAAGCCTCGCAACAAGAAGTTGTCCAGAGCGGAGAAGATGAAATGGATGTCCAATATGGAGTGTGATGTGGAGTAAGTCTTTTGTTATTGTGTAATCTCTTCTCATGATGACCGTTTAATGTGTGTCTGATTCATCTCTTCTCTTCCTTCCATTGAAGTAAATTGAAACAGGATGCAAACCGTCGAAAACAAGAGCACGACGACCTCAAGGATCACACTTCCAAGGCACATGCCGAGACTCAAGCAAATGTCAATAAACACACATCCAAGAAACTTGCCGAGCATAACGAAAACATGTCTAATCGATTAGATAATGTTACGTCAAGTCAAACCAAGATGGAGTGGCGACTTTGCGAGATTCAGAGGCAAAACGGGATGTTGGTGGACTTGATCAGGTCTTCTAACATGACACCCAAGAAGTTGCCTTTCGACGTCGATGAGGTTACTGTTGCCACTGCTGCTTCATCTGTTCCAAGCATCCACCGCCGTGAACCTAATGGCATGGGAGGCTGGAAGGACTAAGGAGGTGATTGTTTGTAATGATTCTTCGAATATGGAGTGTGGACGTGGACGTGGTAGTGAAGGAGTGTTTCTTTTGGTTGATCGTTGTGCTGGGTTCTTCTCTTGTATTAGTTTAGTCTTTAAGTAGTAGTAGGGTTGAGTTTGTTTTGACTCCATGACTCTTCGTCCTTCTAGTACCTACACTTGCTTGGTTGTGTTGCTTTTTCTATCTCTCCTCATCTTGATCTTCTTACAAGGTATGTGAGAGGTGACGATAACTTTGAGATGGGTATCGACGTATTGTAGACTGATGCCAACCTCTAATCTGAATCGATTCTCCTCTGGCATCACTCGATCCGAATGAAGATGGAGTGCATGACTTGCTACAATATCATCACCCTCGTTTAGTTGTTGATCTATCATCTTCCGTTGTAGACGCGGAGCTGTTTAGTTGCGAGTAGACTAACACAACTTGCCACAAACTAATGCCTCACTGGTGATATCTCTCTCCCTTATCTTGCAGTGGTGTCGATGACTAATACTCTTCTCGAGTAATGAGTTGATTAGCTAACCCAAGATATAATACCGAAGTGGTAATTCGACATCTGTTTGTCCTTAAGTGCCGCCGTGGTACTGTTCATCCTCTAAACACTAATAAACACATGTTGTGCACAAGATGTGAACAAAGTAATGTGTGGATGCTATGGTATCCGTGTTGAGGCCGTACGTACTCCTATTCGAATACAATTGTAGGACTGTTGGATTCTCTTATCCATCACAAAGATCAATAACACTGATCTTTGATCCATCATTCATGAACGAGTAGTTGTATTGTCTTCATATAACTTGTATGGTTGTTAAGGACGCGACGGCAATCTATTGCAGCAACATTTAGCAGATCATGTTAATATACAAAAACCGCCCCAACAGTTCTTGGTTAGCCAGCCAACCAGACATTGTTTTAGATGTTTGTGAAGATTCATCCTCAAACCGTAGTGCCTGCTATTATTCTCCTATTTTGGACATGAGACGTGTACCAAATGCTAATATCCATAGATACAGACCGTTGCAGCAGCAGAGTTCCTACTATTGCATTGTTATTTGTTAGGTTCTTCTTCTCTTCTCGTTCGTCGACGAGCAGTTTGTATATAGTCCCATCATATATCATCGCACCTTATTATTGTAGGAGTGTTATGTGTGGCAGTTGGCAGTTTTTTAAACTTTTTATTGTTGTTGCAAAGGATGGCCGGCAACAACAATCTGATATTCTATTTGCAATATTCAGTAATTATGCCGTACATGACTTCTTTAAACCTTAAATAGCATTCCCCTTTTGCAAATGCTTATCGATCAAAGCGGAGTATTGGCATAATTTGTTGTGTTTTATTGGTGCATATCATGTGTTCAAAATTTTGTATCGATAGTATTGCAAAGTATAAAGTAATAACCATTATAATGGTATGCCCTCCTTTGCACGTATTATATATTAGATCATTAAATGTCTACTTTTACATGCTGTTCAAAGGTTTGAAGAGTGATAATGCAGTTGAGTAATGAGGAGTATATAATATAGAGACAAAACAACTCTAAATTTGAGTGTCTAAATGTAAGGTTGTAGTACTCTTCATAATATGACCTCGAAGACCACCGGTATACTCACAATCATTACATACCTTCTATACGATTCATACCTGCAATAAACGACGAGAGAAGATCCGTCTGCCGATATAATTGAGGCTCAAAGCACTACCATACTCATAAAAACCTTTGTTTTATTTATTTTTCAGTTGGAAAGTCTGTCTCATATCTCGTCACAGGGGCCACTACCAATTGAAGAACGCTGAACTATATGAGCTATATTGCATTGTCTAACGTTTAATAAGCACATATAGCAATTGGATAAACCGTCAAAGAATAATTGTGCCATCACATATTGTCGTAGTGCATCTCATCTCATAATAATCTCATAGAGGTGGTATCCTTTATCCTACTCTCATAAAATTGATGTTTGCAAGGCGATTGATGTTTAGATTGTGGCACGGCGGCTCTTCTCTACTATATACTCAGCCCACTACAGCTAATACGACGTCTACATCAAGTATATAATATAATCTATTTATTGAGATTCTCTAAAGCGCACAACTTTCGTGATTGGGGCCACAAATTGGAGTAGTCTATTGGAGTAGTCTCCGTGGTGAGTGGTGTGTTCTATTTGGCAGAGATGTGGTCAATCTCCATGCCGTATTAGAGCCTTAAAGATAGAGATATTGGTGGTTGAGAGGACTATCCGCTCCTCATATATTGGCAGGGAAAGGAGCTATGTTACTGCAAAGAAGATGTGCAGAGTTAGTGCGTGGGGTTATATTAGGTTAGGAGAATCAATTACACTATGAACTCTCCCATTTGATCTGGCTCATCACATAAGGATATTGCCGGTCGGAAGTTATAATTATACTAGGGGCATGATACACAACCGATTGTGAGGATTTTATACTAGGGGCATGATACACAACCGATTGTGAGGATTGGGTTACGGTCGAGAGGAGATCTCTGTGGGCGTAATTAGTTAAAGGAGATAACAACAACATATTTCAAGCTTGACAAGGGGAATTTAACAACAATAAGTACTAGCAATAGACGAGGAGAAGACGCCAAAAGGTGGCGTGTAGTTAGGGTGAAAACAACAAAAGAATCAACATGTCAAGATCAAGAGATAGAAGGAGAAGGAAACAAGGCTATCGACAACCACCCTGACCCTATTACTTAAAGTTTATACAACTAGAACACGAAACAACGATGGGGAAACAGTCCACCAATCCACTCCTTGGACATGGACATGAATAATGCTTATCCAAACCACCTGGCAAATACGTGAAACAGATCTACAAGCCGACTGAAAAACCATCGTCATCGAAAGCATTATTCTTCCTTGTTGCTATCAACTCTTTCATCAGTTTCATCATTTCTTCTTGTTTTTTCAATGAAGCTTCTTGTAGTTTCTTTAACTCTTCTTGTTGCTTGTTGATAAGTAAGAACCATTTGTGCATCTCATATCGAGTCTTTTCATGCTCCTCATGATCGGATAACCTTAAACGTATATGAATGGTGATATAATACTGAAGTTAAAACAACTAATATGAGTTCAAGTAACAAGACGAGACAAAGACTTACTCAGAGTGTTTCCTTTTCCTCCTTTGCTGCATTTCTTCGTATCGCTTTACTTTTTCCTGGGTGGATTTCACCAAATCTCTTTTAAAGGAAAGAAGAAAGATGAGAATTAGAACACAATGAACGATTTTAGTTGGTAGAAGAGCAAACAGACTCACTCATTGTCAGTCGTCTTCGTCATCTTGGGATGAGAGGTTTAGTTTGGTTGGATTGAGAGAAGGTGATGAATGAGTTTCAATTGGGGTTAGTGATAAATAAATTTTAACTCCCATCTAAACCATGACACTTTGCTTGTATATTCTAATAACGACAGGTAGAGACCAATCTAGATACAAGTTTTATACATTTACACCTATACTACTACACAATCTATACTTATCCCTCCCACTTCAAATATCCAACTATGGGTACGGACACTTCTATATATATACATTAACCTTTTATATACTACTACACAATCTACTTATCCCCAACCACTTCTAATCCACGGACACTTCTTTTCCCATCCGGCACTGCTCTTCATGATATTATTGAGAAATGAACAAACGAAACTCATCAAGCTCCTCCTTCCAACTACTCTTCTCACTTCTTACACTACCGCTGCCGCTAGTTGTTGTATTGAACATTTGTAACCGTTTACTATTTGCAATTGAACATCTTTGATATAATAATGCTACCTTATGTTCAAGCATGAAACCATTGGATAGTTCATTCGATGAGAAGCAGGATGGTATTGCAACATAATCCTCATCGTCATCATCATCATCGGAGGAGGTCTCTTCTTCTGATAGGATTAGTATCCCCTCCTCTTCTTCCTGTTCAACGTCTTGTTCTAGTGACGATGTCGACTGTGGTGATGATAGAGTAGTAGACTGCTGCTTTACATCTTCTTGGTTGCTCATTGTGTCACTACTACTGATGTCATGCTCCTTCTTCTCATTATTACTCTCTTCATCTCCGCTGCTATCGTCGACAGTTAAGACAATCTTCTTATAGCTGCTAGATGCTACGCCAACACTACTGCCATTTGTACTTGTAGAATCATCATCGTCAGAAGATGATGAAGAGGTTGATATAGCCTCTGGAGCTTCTATATCATTCTTGCTATCGGTTGTTGATATCTTTACTTTGGATAGAAGAGATTGCATTGCATAGGACCTAGACGACGACGTTGACGATGTTGCAGTAGAAGAGGAGGATTTGGCAGTATTAATAGATTGTTGTTGTTGACAGATGATCATGATTGATAGCTATATATCTTGATATATATCCTGCAAAAGTAGTATGAGAGAGGAGAGGAGACGCGAGGAGAAGAGGGAAAGGGAGCAGCAAAATTATGTGAGCAAGGAGTTATATAAATATAAAACGTTATTATTTAGCCGCCGGAGCCTTATCCAGATCATCAATCCGACGACGTACCTACCTATATTATATTCTCCTCTTATTGCCTTCTCCATACATAGTTCATACTACCTTCATCTTTATATTATATATATTATATTGATAATTAGAACAAATTATGATATCGTCGGATTGATGAT
>Ga0214479_101001_pt1 | contig 13238 bp, 9 predicted proteins | sample M1_20Mar14CPVII9_5_FD_165054 | JGI IMG/M metagenome (GOLD analysis project Ga0214479, IMG submission 165054) | Marine eukaryotic communities from Monterey Bay, California, United States - M1_20Mar14CPVII9sort6BwellE14 | ecosystem: Environmental > Aquatic > Marine > Unclassified | place: USA...
GTCATCGAACCACTCCGCCAACCAACCGACGAAATACCTACAAAAGCTGTAGTATATAAACACACTAATAATTACCAGAAACCAAAGTAAGAAAACGGTATTCAGAGTCGTTGTGACAAATTGGGCGACAAATTGGGCGACGGACAGACATAGATCGATTTCTAATCAGGACCCCGCCGATCGCTCATGCGGTATCTTTGCCCCAACCACTACCTTCCCTATAAACTTTCATTATGGAGCAGCCTCTCATATAAGCAGCAAACACAAGGGAATTAGCGCAATAGCAGGGATAGTGTTCGTTATCATGATAGCAGCGTTAATCTTAGTTATTCACTAGTCAATTACCATTGTCTTTGGTTACTTTAATTCGTTGATATATCCCTTTTACTTCGTTTATGTATCCATCTATTAACCAAGTTAGGGTTAGGGTTAGGGTTTCTCTTGTCCATTGGTCCCCAACATACCACATCAGGGATACGATGAATGAGCTTGTTAAAAGTTTGCTGTTCCGAGATACGAAAGGTTGCATCCATCACAAGAATAGGAATATGTACCTCTTGATTGTTTTTATTTGATACATCGATAAGGTTGTTTATTGATTCGATACCATCTTTAAATTCTGGACGGAAGGAGTCCGAATCTTCTACAGCCACATGTGCTTCATCGATGCATATTGACGATATGTAGCCCTGTTTTGCAAGTGATACTAATTTCTTATACCATTTTGTTGTTGGACGAAGATTTTGTGGAGATATGTAAATAATAATGGAATCGTTATCATCTGGATCATACGTTTCTAAGCGTTCTGTGAGTTTGGATACGTCGTCGTCCCGAAACTCATCTATATGATATGCTTCTACCCCTAACTCCGGCCTTTTGGTTTTGGAGATTTGATCGTTACCAAGGCCAATTAATGGAACCATTACAATAGTAATACCACGTAAGATTGTGGCCATGGCATGCATTACTAGTGATTTCCCATCACCACACTTACGAATAAGGTACATCATATCTAATTTTCTATACGTCAATTGGAAGATAGAATCAATCTGGTATCGACGAGGGGTATCACACCCTAATGCAACTAAAACTTTAGTAATTTTATCAACTGCACGTTGTGGAGGAGGTGGTAAGTTATCGATTAGTTGAGGTACGTATTCATCATTACGTATATCAAAGTCTATTTCTGTATTGTTATTAGTTGTTGCTTGTGTTGTTGGAGAGTTGTTTATACGGCGGCATATATCATTTAGATTACTATCTTCTGATGGACGGCGGTTAGTAGGTGCAGTTTGTTTAGCATATACGGCAAAGATAGGTTCATTCTCATCGCTATCCTCACTGTCATCATTATCACGTACATTGTTGTTTGACGTATGGTCATCTCTTAATGGAGAGTGAATATTGTTAGGATTTGGCATTTGGATATAGGCGGGATTGTTGACACTAATTAAGATGAATTGCTAACGTTGTATGGAGTATGATATCGTATTAATTAACGTTATGATATGATATTAGTTGTGTTAACCTCGTCAATCGTATGAATTGCAAATAGTATGTGGTGATTGGTTGTGTAGAGAATCAAAAATAAATCGTTGGTCCCCAAATAAAGCCGTCTATCGAATATTCATATATAGAGGAGCTTAAGTTTGATAGGATTAGTGCTGAAGAATAGTCTATATTGAGTAGTGGACGATAGTAGTAGAAGACGCCATTTTGTACGTGAAAAGCTTAGTAGCGGTATCCAAAAAAAGTGGTAGAGGTCAGGGCAAAATTAGAGTAGCCCTTTCGAGATGTGACAGTGAGCGATCGGCGGGGTACTTACCTCCCCAGAAAGAGGGTTGGTACGTACCCCGTGGAAGGGGTGACAATAGGTGTCTTCGCCGTGACTTTTAGCGGTATCCTTTAAAGATACCCATGTAACATGTTACTTAGTAGTTGTTAGGTAAGCCGTGAAAAGGCCGCCGCCAGAAGGATTTTTTTGTTACGAATGTAACAATCTCGCGGCTCGCGGCTGATCACCCCTCCTCTCTCTATCTCAGATATCAAAGAGAGAGTGGAGTTATTGACTCTATATTGGGTAAATATATATATATATTTGGAGGAGCATATTGTACATCGTTGTTGCCTACTTAGTCGTATTCAAAAAACATGAGAGTAATGAAGTTGCTAGCCCTATCGATATCCTACAATAGATATGCTGTATCAGCATTCAATGTTCAACATCATCTGCTAACAAGGCCATCAGCGTATACTTCTAATATATCATCATCTACGGCTTTAAATAAATATAGAAAAGTTAAATGGACACCGCAGAGTGGTATGTTGCATCTGTACATTATGTATTAAAGTCTTTGTTGAAAAGTGTGCATAAGATGTGTTGTTGTCAAAAATTGTATCTTATTCTTATCTCTGCCTCATATCAATAATAGGAGCATATGTTTCACTTCCACACTTCAATCCACATAAAGGATTAGATAATGATGGTCCCACATCATATGTACCTCATGATAACTATGGAGTTACCGCATCATTTTCGTCAATTGCAAATTCATTAGAACAGATTTCAGCAGACTTGAAAGACATTGACGATGGCACTGCAACTCAAATGGATTTACAAGTGGCTGATACTTTATCAAATTATGTTATTGAAGCAGTGAAGAGGAATAACTTTGCACCAATTGTTGTTACAGTAGTTGATATACAAGCAAACATATTAGGTGAGTACGTATACTTATTGAGCATAAGATATATCATATTCCACAACTGATTCTATACAAACTTTTTAAATTCAACATACAGTACAAAAGATGATGGACGGGTGTGTCGGTCCTGCCTTTCCAGAATTTAGCTATGCAAAAGCATACACTTGTGTGGCATTAAATGTATCTTCTCGAGAATTCCGTGATAAGTATACAAAGGAGAATGATCCAGGAAAGATTGCTCAATTAAATTCCTTCATGGCAATCAGTGGCAAGTTTGCTGCATTCCCCGGAGGTATATTGTTGAGGAATGGAGAGGGTCAAGTCATCGGTGCCATTGGTGTAAGCGGGGCAGCTGGAGATGAAGACGAGTATGGTGCATTGAGAGGTGTTTGGGATTCTGGATTAGCCATATCAACTTGGCCAGAAGAACATAGCTGTGCTACTGTATTAGATTAGGTAACGAGGAGCAGTGTATAGTGTCTATTATCATATAAATAAACTAAATTTAGACTTGGGTATGAATATACAGCTCCATAAACACATAAACACAGAGCTTTCATATATGATAAATCAATCGCCGTTTGTCGCGGTGCCACTTGTGCCTCTCTCATATAAAACGGGCATATTCCAGCTTCTCAATACCTCATACATAATCGATAATGGTTGAACAGAATCTGATCTCTCACCATCCACATCATCATCGATCATAAACATCGAGTATTCCTGAATCGACTTGAGTAAAGTAGGAATATGCTCACGGGATAGATGCTCGTCCATCAGCTCAACATTACTCGACTCTCTATTCCTTTTGGAAAGAATGTGATATAACTTTTGTCTCCGATGAGAAAGAGTATTACTAGAATGATTGAACTGTCTCATCCAATCAGAGCCGCATATTACAAGGCAGGTATGATTTGAGTCACTCGCCGCATTCAAGGATGAAGTATCGAAAACAGTCTCAAGTAAAGCATTCTCTCCATCTTGCGTAATGTTGTTACCAGTGAGATTCAATAACATGAGAGCTTTATTCGTCACGAGTGCCCTTGCAATAGCTATTGCGTCATGATTGTTGAGGTTGTTGTAACCTAATCTCAAAAAATGAAGGGTTGTATTTGTCTCAAGGAAGTTAGACAAGAATGTGTCCCCGTTGGTAGTAATTTCATTCCCCGAAAGATCAATGTCCCACAGATTAGTGCACTGGGAGAAGAGTGTAGTGATGTTGTTGTAGCTCAGTCTTCTACAACTGCCTTTAAACTTTATCTCGTGTAAAGACGAATTAGAAACTACACTTGTGAGTGCATTGAAATCATCTTCATGGATAGGATTGTCAATGAGATGGAGCTTTTTGATTTCAGAATTAATATTAACCAAATTCGTGACAAAGTTAACAATATCACGACCCCCATTGTTTCGACGTAGTCTGATACTTTTAAATGGGTTACCATCCAGAGAAGCTTCTAACAAGCCCAGTACTTCCTTTGGTAGCTGAATACTACTAATTTCAAGTGATGGATCGACCTCAACTAGAGTTGGCTGATGCACAAAGAAACGGTAACCTTCAAGTGCATAGGCAAATTCTATGGTTAGAGTGGATAAATAAGGAACAAAACAATAACATACTGCACCTACCTAACCATAGTGGATACATGATGTCGTCATAATATATAGGAAAAGGATCGTCAAAGTTTAGGACAATCTGCCCGTCACTTGCCCCATCTACTCTCATATATCGAGTAAGGCCTCTAATATTTTTTTCTAATGCATGCATAATGTTAGTTGTCAGTTGATTATACCCCCTTGAATACCAATTCATCCACGGTACTGGATGGATTCTCCCATCTTTTATTATCCCTTAGACTCTTTTGATGAAGGGTAGCCGCTTTCAATGCACATCTAACATCAGATAGGGAGCGATAAATACTATTGATATCCAGTTTCATTTGGAAGCTTGAATCTTCTTGTTCGTGTTCCTCAAAGTTCTCTTTAACCTCCCTAATCGTATCATCCATTTCATCAACCTTTGTTTCAGATTCGTCAACTTTTGTTTCTAATCTCTCAACATCTCTACTGCTAGCCATGTTATCTCTCATATCACTAACACTATCTTCAAGACGTTCGATATCCGCATCACTATACTTTTCATGCAATTCAAATGAAGATTTAACGTCACGAAGTTCCTCTTCCACCTCACTCAATCTTCTATCAATTTCCTCATTACTCTCCTCAGTTTCTTCCTTCATTTCACGTATGATATCTTCAAGACGTTCATTCTCATCAATAACATCTGATAATTTATCTTTCATATCATCATTATCCTCCTTTAATTTAATACACTGTGCCTCTGTTTTCTTCATACTACTTTTCATAGACTTGATGGTTTGTTGCATGGATATTACCATTTTCATTATTTCATCATTAGAAGAACTGTGCGGTGTATGGCCACCGTCAGCAGCGGCTCCAATACTACTGCCACCGTCTTCTTCACCATTTGTTCTGCGCTTCTTTGCATCCCGTGTCTCTACCATTGTTTAGTTGTACTGACTTTCACTTTTCTTGGTTGTTAGCAATAAACCAGCCTATTCTTCACATCGAACAAATTTAATAATTAATATGGCTGTTAAATCGACTTTTGATTCGGCAGCAGCATACAATACCCTTCGGACAAACCTCGCTCTCACAGTATAGTGTGTAGTGAAACTATAGTTATATAGCTAGCAACCAATAGACCAACAAACCAACAACATACCAATCGGTCAATGTCAGTCAACTATTAATTAATAGTTGAGGATACCGGGAGCTCGCGCCATAATTTAAATATGTTGTGAAGTCTATCTATCCGTGGTTGTAGTTGGTTGTAGTTGCATTGTACCATCTAATCACAATCATTGCATATTAAGTGAATATCATGAAGCTCCTATACCGAAACATCTTGCTGTCAATTCTCGCTGCCGCCACTGTGCAAGGCGAGGATAATACAACATGTACCACCCCAGCACTGTTTGACAATGTTGAGCAGCCAACAATTCATATTGTAATGAGTATTACCACCGGTGATTTCTTCACACAACTTCTCGAGGGTGCAAAGTTGCAAGCTGCAAAGATCGATTCGAAGAATGAAGTACAAGTTGCAATATCTCAATCAGACGGTGATGATGATGTGATGGCAAAATTGATACTTGATGCCGCCACCGACCCTAACTCTGTTGGTATTTTAACAGTTGATGGACATGCTGATACATTATGCGATGTCATTAATAAGGTAACAAATGATACAGTACCTGTAGTCTCATTTGATTTTAATGGTGCTAAATGTTCAGACTCGCAAATACTAACAAAACAGAATGATAGCCATCTGGCTCAATCAGTATTAAACCAAGCTCTCTTAAATCAAGGTATGAATAGAAATGTGGGTTATGTTAATGATTTAAATTATGCTCCTTTACTTAATCGGAACAAGGTATGGGAAGAAATGAAAGCTGCAAATGATTGGAATGAGTTATTCTTTGTTGATAATGCTGCTAATTATAGTTCAGCTGAGGCATTACAAAAAGCTATTGAAACGGCTATCACAAACTCGGAAGATGAAGTGGACTTTATCTACGCTCCTTGGGATTATCTAAGTGTTAATACGGTCAAGGCACTTCAAGCTACATCTTCAAACGGCACGGCAGTTTATGGTGCCGATATCAATAATGACGACATTCAAGTAATGACCAAGCAAGATAGTCCTTGGAAGGCAACGGCAGGTGTTGATCCTCGTTCTGTTGGTGCGGCATTAGTTCGAATGGTTGCAATCTCAGCATCAGGTAATGATCTAGGAGGAGATGATATTGAAATTCCAGTTACATTGGTTACACAAGAGTTCTTATTAGATAATAATGTTACGAATATGGATGAATTGGTATTGATTGATCCGGAACTTACCTTGCCGGGATTTATGCAAGCTTGTTGGATTGATTCTATTGTGATTGGTACTGATGATAGCGATAGTGTTGATGTTGTCGAGGGTGAGGCAGCATCCATGGAGGATGGAGACATGGAGAATGATGAGATGTCTTCGTCGGATGCTGATAAACGTATGTACAATATGGTCATGCCTTTATTACTACTGATTCCATTTACTGCATTGGTTACTTCTTGGTGATAAGTCGAGGTGATAGAAAACCAATAAGTGTAAACGGGCGGGCGGATTAGGGAATTGAGGGGATCTGGGCGGGGAATGGTTAGTGGTTTGACTGAAGTAGAAAGAGGTAGAGGGATTTTATTTGTCAGCAACTAACTTAATAACGGTTTGGGCTTGAGTAGGGTGTCGTTGCAACTCAACTTCCTGTATTATAAAATGCCCAACTGACTAACCTCCAGCATAGACTAAGCTGTTGAGAAATAGCATTAATATAATGCCCCTCGATAATTCTCTCAGCCCTCAAACAATACCAACCTACAGCAACTAACGATAACTTGCCTTGTAACAAGTAACAACAGCTAGGCTAGCACAAGGTATGGTAGTCTAGGCAATCGCAGGAGTGAGGTGATTCAAAAGGATACCATAAATTACGGCGCGCCGGCCGCGCCATATTCTTATTACTTGGTTGTTGCCGGTACAATATCAGGCTCCTCAGAACTAACACCGGCAGCGGAGTATCATGACATCACGTAGAGCAGTTAAATCATCTACATTACCGACGGAAGAGGGTGGTGGTAAAATGCCTACCCGTCAACCACGTAGACGTAAACAACCAACAACATCAAAAACACCGGCAAAACAACAATTTGATAACTTATCTCAAGATGATTACTCCTTTGCAACAACCTCCAATACTGATACCGGTAATATAATTGATAAGAAAATGAGTGGTAGTAGACCCAAGAGTAGCAGTAGCAGCAGCAGTAGCCGTGGTAGTAAGAAGGCCTCAACCATTAAATCCAACGAAAAGGAAAATTCAAGCAACGGTAAAAAAGATGGTACATCTAAAACAACAAAGAGTACCTCCAATAATATAAATAACAACAGTAGAAGTACCAATAAAGCTGCGGCTACCAATGAGAAGGTTAGTACAACAATGGATAATTTAAACAATTCCATGGCGCAGATATCACTTGCTACAAATACCAATAATAATACTAATAATAATAACAGTGGTGCACCATCAACTAAAATTACAAGTGAATATACACCAATACCATTTCCACCACCCTCCACTACCACCGCAATAACAACAAGTAAAGATAAAGATAACAATAAACTATTAACAGAGACAGTTAAAACCATCACACAAACCACATCTAAATCAAAGGAAATTACACTAATTAATAAACTATTTACTACTAATAAATCATTAGTTGATATAATATCAACTACATCCTATGAAGGTAAAGAAGTTAAGGAGGGAATGTTGGTATTAGATGAGAATGTTAATAAGTTAATTGATGTTGTTAAGTGTTGTTTGAAGTTGTTAACCTCCACCTCTTCATCTAAGGATAAGTCGAAGGATAAGTCAAAAGACAAGGTCAAGAAGAAGGATAGCAAGTTGGATATAGCACTACTACGTCTAGCAATCCATTCATTACGGTCAATCATATCTACCCAATTGTATAACAACGGCACTTTACAGGTGATTATTAAATTGTTTTACCATTGTATAGTTATTAGTGGTGATGTTTGTCATGATTTATATTCAACACTTTCGGTCCAGGGTAATGAGGGTAAAAAGACAATTGTTGTTGAATATGCTATACTGTGTTTGGCTGCCTACGAAGGATTAAGTAATTGTTTACAATTGGTATTATTGGATGGTGAGAATAAGAATAAGGTATCAAAGAAGAATAAGGGTGGTAAGGGTGGAGTAGTTTGGGATGAACTCATACAAATCTCCACCTTGATAGATGGAAAGTCTAGCTCTAAGAACACACCGCCACAGCAACAACAATATGTCAAGATAATAATGGAAAGTGGATTATGCATCTGTTCATCACTATTATATCTCTCGTTAGTATCAATTCATGATAGTGGTAGTACCAAGCAACAGAAGGGATTGACAATATCAAATGAATTCCACTTTGTTGAAACTACATTACATGAAACTACTTCTGGAAAGTATAATGAGTCATCACCTACATTTATTATTAAGTTGATGAAGAGTGTTGTATTACCTTGTATGATACATTCCCTTAATTCGACTGAAGTTGGCAGTAGTAGTGAAAAGAAAGGAGGAGATACATCTTTCAATGTTGATGCATTACGACATGTTAAGAAGGCATTTCGTTTACTTTGGGATGGTGCACGTTATATTGAGGACATTATTAGCACAAGTAGTATCAAGAATGATGAAAGTGCAGAGTTGTTGAGAATGTCCTGTTTAGAATTACAAAGCGAGGGTATACAGTTTATTACAAAAGTTTTGAATATGATATATACCAAGTATCGCAGCTTATTAAGCAAGAAGAGTACATCATCGTCGTCTGGTGGTATTAAGGAGCTATACGCCTTGTTTGATAGGGCAGCATCATCAGCAATGAAAGCTGTGGGGACGTTTGAAAAGTCTACAAGTATCTTTACATCATCATCCAGCAACAATAATAAGTCAAGTGGTAACAAGTCGTCAAAGAGGAAGAAAAGTGCATTATTACATTTCCATTGTGTAGTTGGGGATGAACTTGATAGTGTTGCACTACATCTATCTGAATCATCATCATCACTGCCTGCTTCGTATTATGAATACTGTGTCTATAGATCAATACATCAATGGCGATTGACTTCGACGATCGATACTAAGCAGAGGGTGCCAATCCTTGACAGCGGTAAACAAGCGAAGGGAAGCAACAGTGATAGTATCGAATCAGCGGTTAGCTCCGTAACATATTCAATAGTACAGTTAGTTCTTGAGGCACGTTATAGATTACTAAGCCATGATCACAAAGAGTTACACGATGAGGAAGAGGACTGTGAACGCATTATATCCAACTTCGAGTCGATTATTATCAACAACACCAATTGTTCACCGACTAGTTTGAATAGATGTAGGTCTATGTTAATGATGCTTAATCTACAGAGGGAAGCAACTGGCCTTATTACATCCACACAACAGCAATCATCACAGACAAGAAAAGGATCATCTATTAGCATACTGGCATCAGTACTCGGACAATGTCTTGCCCCACTCGAGTACAAGTTATCAAGATTGACAAAGGATCAATCTCGGAGTTTAAACTTTCGACTATCATATGCAGATTGTTGTGCCAAGTCGGCATCTCTCTATGATATAGCTGCAGCAATGCAGTCTGGTGGCGATGATGAAGGAAAAGGGTATACTAACAAAGCCGAATCACAGTTGAGTAACGCCTATGATATTTTAGTCAAGGAGCTTGGTCGGCTTGATAAGGAGAGTTTTGATAGGAAAGCCCCGTCTATAGTTGCAATTGATATGTTTGCAAAGGTGAGTTTGAAAATACTGTGTCGATCAGTATCAAGATTATTATATCATGTGTATGCTCAATAAAGCTGCCAACCTCTTCTTTCTCAGGCTGCTACATTTGTTGGTAAACGAAGATTTGATAGAAAAGAGAGCCAGGCATCAATTCAACCTCTCATTTTGGCATCTGAAATCATGACAAAGGTGGCAATCAAGGCTGAGGGTAAAGAGCTGTTCACTTTATATCAAACATCAAGTCGATTCATGTACCTATCATCCGCATTAGAGGCCAATAATAACAATGTCCAATCATGTGCCGCCCTTGCCATGGCAGCATGGTGTGCAATAGAGAGTCTAGTCATTTCATCAGATGAGGAACGTCCCGACTGTCCCGAGGGTGACTCTACAGCAGAAGAGATACTTCTCTTCCCAGATAGCACTGTCCTAAGTGTGAGATCAGAAGCAGATAGTGCCACTGATGTTCTATCTCCTATAATAAAAAGGCTGGTACGTGCCTACATTGAGTGCAAAAGTCCATCCAAGAAGAAATCATCTCAAGTTGATGACGATGACGGTTCACTTTCATCGACCATTAACAACACTTTAATGGGAAAAATCTTGTCTGTAGCCACATCTTCAGCATCAGATGAGAGTGGTGTAACTGACATACGGTTATCAAAGCTATTACATTGTGCTGTTTGGAATCAAACGCGGTACGAGAACGAATTATCTGCATCTCAAATAGCAGATGTTATCCGTGAGGTACTTAGATCAACAATGAAAATCATGAAGAGCAACCTCCCTAATGACGAGGATGATAAGCTATATTTTCACCTTATCGACGAATTAAAAGTGTTCATACACGCTCAGACGAAAAGGCTTGGTGATGTTATTGATGCTGATTTGCTTCAAGTTATCTCATCATCTCTCCATATAACTTTCACATCGCACTTCATCGACTTGCGGCTCTTGTACTTTAACCGACATTCTTCATGGGTACTATGCAAGAGTCCAGTTACAAAGAAGAAGCGAGAATACAAGCTCCTCAAAGAGACTTGTCTTCAAATACAGCAAGCAGAGGAGAAGTTTGCTGATTCTTCCGATGGTCAAAATGATCAAGACCTTTGTTTCTTCACTCAATGGGCAGCTGTACAGCTCCACCATGCCATCCTTAAAGAGCATCTTTATCTTGCCAAACTATCCGAGGCAAGTGAGTCTAGCCGTGTCCAATATCGATCAAAACAAACCATAAACTACATTAAGACTCTGGAAACTTGCAGGTGAGTATGATACGTGGAAGAATAAACTCTATTCATATATACCTAAGTTTATGATTCTGATTCTTTGTGTATCTTCTTCAGGCTTGCCGTTGATCAGTTATGTGAAGCTGAGGAGGAGGAAGTTTATTCTGCAGTTGTCGAATCATTGATATCCACATTGAAACGACTGCTCGGTTGGTTCACATATCATAGTGATACAGTTTCCGCCACAGAATGCTTCATCTTGCTTCAGAAAGTTTACTCTTTTGTTGAACAAACAGAACACCCTCTTGATGTAGCTTCAAGCTTCCTTCTGGTTTCTGCCAAATTTGATGACATGGTGACTCTGTACAATGAACACATGGACGGAGTAGATGTTTCCAGTGACGATCCACAAGTGAACTCAATGTTACAATGTTTGAACCTTTTATCCCAAACAGTAAATCCAGATCGAAGCAGTGAACTGATTGTTGATCTAAATGGATCGCTGCACCAAGTATCTAGATGTATCGAGTCAGAAATGGAAGTAGAATCGGAAACCAATGATGAGGAAGAGTCGACATGCCCTAACGACATGATTCAGAAGCGATTATTCATAACGATGATGCTCATGCTTCACTCCAAGTTAAGCCTTGATGCAGGACGGCCTACTGAAGCAATCAAATATCTTGATTTGTGTCGTATCCAATGTAGAGAGCTAGTACGGTACATGCGCTCTGTGAAAAGCTATTCCAATAGCTTGTCTATGGATGACATTGCAATCCAAGTCGACGATATGCTAACGACATGCTATGAACAATCTGCTGTTGCCTTTTGCCTGCTCGGAATCAGAAGAAAGGCCGAAGATTGTGCTTTGTTAGCTGTTCTGAAGCAGAAAGTCGTGACAACAGAAAAGTTTGCTCTCGTCAATCTGCAAGATCTGATCAATTTGATTAGCCAATACCCTGGAAATGAGTCCATCCTTTGCCCTATTCGGTCGTTATTGAAAGTTAAAGCCCTCTCACTATCCGAAGACAAAATGGGTGACATTTCAGTTGACAGTATTGGGTGTGAAGTCCTTGATGGAGATGAGTTCATACACATGCTTTCCAAGTCAAAGAACATTCTAGCCTGTGAGTTTTCAAACTGTCGAACTTTGCTGTCTTACCAAGCCGTATCTTTCTCATGTCTTCTCAATCTCTCTCTTTTCTTTATCAGATGATGATTCGTTTAGCAGCTGTTTGCCATCTTATGCGGCTAAATCTCACACCTATATTACCCAGGTATATAAGCAACTAAAGAAATGCACAAGTCAAGAGGATGCTAATACACAAGTTCCATTAAGTTACTTTATAAGAAGAGTTGGTGCTGAATTGAAACTTCGAAGGTACCGCAACTCATCTGTTAACTCGATATCAACAATAATGACAGAAATTACAGCCTCAAAATATGGATCTGGTATTTGTAATGCTGAAGCTTACTACCGTTTGGGGTTGATTGAACTGAGGAAAGCAAGAGATAATGCAGAGCTTCAAACACTGTGGAATGATCATACAATCGACTCTGGTGAAGCAAGTCTCGGTCTGGGCGATTCCAACCTTCTCGAGGCAAGAAAGCTCTTTCATTATGCCATATCTGAAGCACCACCAGCCTCACACAACCTCACAAAAAATATATTGAGATGTCTTGCACTTGTGACGGGACCAAAAGATGGCCAGACTACGCCAGGCTTGACTGCAGCATCTCTGATACATATATCTGTTGGTGGTACATTCCGTAACATTGTGAGCGATGCATTCAAGGGAGGAAAAGTTCACGATTCTTTCCAGGCCTTTGATGACGAATCACTTGACCATGAGGCGAGAGCAAACTTTTCTGTTGTCACG
>Ga0214479_101002_pt1 | contig 13230 bp, 12 predicted proteins | sample M1_20Mar14CPVII9_5_FD_165054 | JGI IMG/M metagenome (GOLD analysis project Ga0214479, IMG submission 165054) | Marine eukaryotic communities from Monterey Bay, California, United States - M1_20Mar14CPVII9sort6BwellE14 | ecosystem: Environmental > Aquatic > Marine > Unclassified | place: USA...
CATTAGATGTATTCAAATTTACTGTTTATGAACAAGTAGAAGAGGTCGGTATGGATAAATGGATTGCAGCGAAAGAACCAACTGAGTATTTCATGGATGAATGTATCATTAATGTATACAAGGAAGGACATTGTCCTCCGGATGTACTTGAGGATATTAACAAGGCTGGAAAGTCCGCGATAGTATTGTTTCATCATGTGAATTCGTGTGTTTGATGTGAAATCTCGGCGATGTGGATACTTAATTTGAATTTGGTTTGCCTTTATGTGATCGCCTTTTCAGCCCACATGTACTAACACATGTTATAATCATCTCTCTTTCGTCTTCATAAACTGTGAAACGCGCATCTTCCAGAACTGCCTGATGAGATCAAAGGTGCAACACGACATATAGTTGATACACAATCAAAGGCTATACAGCGTAAGGAGGCTAAAAAGCATGCAAAGTTGAACAAAGAAACGGGCGGTGAAGATAACGTTGTCGTATTAAACTCAAATAAGAGGGATAGAAGGACGCTTGAGCAGATACAAAAAGATTTAGAAGGAGAAAGTGAGGATGTGAAAAGAAGTCGATTTGATTAATAGACAGTTTGTTGACTATTATATAGGTTCACTGATTGTGACCGTAGTTTCTACAGTAGTAGTAACTCCTACGGTATCGACGCCGCCGCAATATGATTGCCGATCAATCATTGCTTGTATGCCGGCACCGATTCCTTCATCTGGGACGGTACATTGATCTCTATTGAGGAGATTTTGCCGTGCTGTTAACTGAGGAACTTTATAGTGTCTAAATAAAAAGCTCACTCTTTGATAACAATTAAAGCTGCTTCTCTTCCACTGGCAGAAGCCACAAAATTTGCCATTTATACCGTATAGTCTACCAGCCATTTCTGCCTCTATACTTTCGAGACAAGGAATAGCAATAGCAAGATTATCGCTTGGGAAGACTAATTCTCGCAATAAAAAAGTTGGACTTTGTGTAGTTGGCCTTGTTGGATTAGTCGATGTAGATGGCTGTTGAGAGGGTGTGTATGATGGCTCAACTGGTGATGTAGTTGTTGTTGGATGTTCAGAATTACTAGGAATTGCAGTGAATGTGGGCTGTGATGAAGGTTGAGACGAAGGTTGCGACGATGGCTGTAATGAAGGTTGTGAAGACGGTTCATTAGATGGTGCTCTGCTGAAACTCGGACCAAGTGATGTAGGTCCTAACGAAGGCCGAGATGTTGTTGGAATACTGGTCGGCTGCTTAGTCGATAATAGTATCACTTTGGAATCATTTCCCGATGGTGGTATAGAATACGATGGCATCAAAGAAGGTACTTGATAATATCCACCAACTCCACCGCTTAAATTAGAAACCTGTTCACCAATGTCATTCTTGTCACTACTACTACCGAATACTATCCCTAGTACAACAACTGCTGCTATAACTGATAGTATGACCAAAAAGCACATGATCCGTCTTCTAGTAGTGGGTGACTTCGCTCTTTCTTCTTCTGCTGATTGAGAAACAACAGGCGCCAAGGTCAAACCATTACTCATGTTTGTTTGGTTTTCTACTCGATCTAAATCATCATCTGCTGTATATGATACTACATCAACAGTTGCAACTTCTGTAGTTGCATTATTATTATCTTCTTCTGTATCTTCAATAGTTGCATCATTATCTGTTTTTGTAGCTTCTGTAATGTCTTCATTGGTCCTCGTGTCAACGAAAACTTCCTTACCTGATTGTATATCTATTTCCTTCACTGCATCTCCTACATCGAGATCATTAGATGTAAGACTATCCCTTCCAACATCTTTTACTTTACTCTTTGGAAACTTACCCCCGAATGATCCTTCGTAACTCTCCTCATATATATGCTCTCCTTCAATGTGTAGTTTTCCAATATCTTTATCATTCTTATTCGTATCTATTTCGTTCTCTGATTCCACTATATTTAATTTACCAACACTCTGGACATTCTTCTCTATATCACTTGATTCTGTCTCTTCTAATAAATCTATTTCGTTTGTGCTGTTATTATCAATCGATTGTTCGATGTCATTAATCTGTTGTGAAACTGTTCCTGAAGGCTTGTGTTTACCAACTAATTCTTCTGCACTTAAACCTATGTATGTGCAGGTTGGTGAGTGATATAGAAGACATTAATAAGTATATGTCAGTGTACATGATATAATGATATGTTGCAAAAAGTAGGTGCACCGATATAGTGCATAAACAACAGCTCACCTTTAACATATGATCCTGCATAATAAGATGAATAACCTTCAGTCTTCTTAGCCTTCCGTACAAACCGCCATTGCGGCGGATCAGGTGCTATCGAGGGTGATACTGGAGATGTCGGTGTATCATCTACAGAAGGCATTGTTTGTGATTAAGCCCTTTGTGTGGTAGAATTGCCATAATCGCTATCATCGTTAATAATGATGATGGTACTATCACCTTCTTCTTTACTAATATTATCTACCATATCATCTACTTACTGCTGTAGATGATGTCTGATCGTCATGCATGTGGACAACTTGATTCGGATTTGTCGAAGATATTCCACATGTAAGCATTTCAGGCAAAAACCAAACTCTCATAAAACTATGCACCTATCTAAAGAGCGTATGTACCTACCAACTCGATAAACCCCAAGTATATATACTTACAATTATCCAGTATACCATACAAAACAAGAATAATAGTACTTGTACACAATAATCTGATACCAACCTGACAAACATAAACCAGCTACGGCAGAGAGACACATTGATTTTTAGTATTGCAAAAGATTACAAACCACAAATTACATACAGCTTACTGCAATACATATGGACAAAGATAACAATATGGCGGATGATCAAACAGCAAATGATGAATGCGGTATATGTTTAGAGACACTAACTTCCGCAGTTACATTGCCATGCACACATAAGTTTTGTGCTGATTGTTTGGACGGATGGAAAACAAAATTTGGTTCTTCTATGAAGAAAGAGAGGAGTAAATCATGTCCTTTGTGTAGAAAGAGGATCCCTCCATCAAAAGATATGCTAATGCAGTTAGAGTGGCATCGTAAACAGAAACGTGAATTGAAGGTTGGTGGTTGTACATCTTCGGAATACTCTAATTTACTATTGAAACAATTAGAAGCAGAGATTGGTGATTATGATGGAGAAGGATTGGATTATAATGGAGGATGTATAGAACTACCTGAGTATATCGTCGATGCGGTGAATAATAATGACATTAAAAGTGTTATAGATTGGCTGGGTTCTCCTGTTGATAAAAAGAAGTTGAGTGCAAGATGTCCAGATTATATGAATTTCACATTAGTTCACTTCGCAGTTTATAATCACCAACCTGACTTTCTGTCGATACTATTGCAATACGGAGCAGATGTTAACGCATTGGATGCTTCGGGATGGAATCCTCTCGTGGTAGCAACAATAGCTGATTTAGAGCAGGCTAAGATATTGTTGGAATGGGGTGCAGAGATTTCTCTACTGAAGCAAAAAAGAGATCTGGGAATACCAAATTAGCCAACCTCGTTTCATCAGAGTTTGGGGGGAGAAGATGTGAAGTAATCAATCTACCCAATCATCCGCAATTGAATGGCAAGGCATGTGTAGTAGAAAAGTATATTGCAAAAAAGGACAGGTATAAGATCATATTCGAGGGATCGGGTGATGCTGCACTAGTCGGCCCAAATAATCTCAAACGTCGGGATAGAACACCATTGGATTGTGGATATTATGTCTCGTTTAAGAATGGTAGAGTGTCTCGTCGTGAGTTTGTGACCAAAGAAGAGTGTCAAGCATATGTGACTTCGTTGCATGGAGTAAAAGGTACCGTCGAGGAGTTGGCAAGTTTGAAGTTATGAGATTCTATATGTCGTATCATGGACTATAGGTATGAAGAGAATAGGTTAGCTTCTATGGTGGTAGAGGGAGTAGCAGAGTAGAAGAGGAGAAAGGCTCGAGCTATACCCTTCTAGGCTTGAGCTAATAACCGGTATTCAACTTGTATTAGAAACGTCTTACTCTCAGTGTAATATGATGATTGATGGTAACATACTAACTTGCTATATTTGAGGTAGATTATTCATTCATATTCTTCTCTACAAAGCTCTTCTATCCCGAATAAACCACTTGCATACTCATAGATACTACCATATCTTACATGTTCAATCCGTTGAATACTTTTGGTGGAGTATCTTCATCCTCAATGATCTCAAGAACCTTATTACTGGCCTTCTTATCAGTAATGGAGGCTACACATACATCGGCTACCAAATCACGCGAGATTTCACTAGGAAAAAAAAAACATGATCAGATTGGGGTATGCAACGAATGACCATCTCCAGTTTTTGTATAAAACAAACTTACCCAGCATTTGTTGTGTCTTCTGCCAAGATTTTAAGTGATCCAGTTGGTGCCTTGGCCTTTAATCCGCCGGGCCTTACAATCGTGTAGTCCATACCAGATGCCTTGAGATAGTTCTCTGCTACCAACTTCTCGTCTAGGACATTACCGAAGGCATTAGTTACCACAAATCCAGGCGACTTCTCCTGTCCCCAGTTCCTTCCATTTGTCAAGATTGAAGATACGAGTACAACTTTTTTAACACCAGCGGCCTTTGCAGCATCCTATCAAATCGACGAGAATGTATATGTATGTGGATGGGCAAAGTATGAGTTATGATATCGTATCAAAGTTGTGACAATGCATATAACACAAATAAAACACAGACAGTGTAATGAAACTTACAATTAGCTTGCAAGTACCAACATTGTCAACCTCATGAGCAGCAGCATTCATTTTCAATGGGTTTCCTGGTACAAACCCAACAGCAATTACAAGTGATTGTGCTCCGGATAAAGCTGATGTTAGATCTGATGTTGCCCCGGTGACTGTTTATTTAATAAGATGATTGCATGTATTTATATTGTTTGTTTTATTGATATATTATTGAGTTGAGAAGAAGGAAGGAATTGCAATTGATGAAAAGAAATCCATGTATGTGAGGTTCAAAGAACATAATTTAAAACAAACACTAAGTATACTACAATACATACCATCCAACTTTCGTAATTCTAATCCAGCAGCATCCAAACTAGGTACCTTTTGTACCATTGCACCTCTAACAACTGTTGAACTTTCACTCAATGCCTTACTAGCCTTGTCTACATTACGAACACCAGCGATAACTGTTTGGTTTGGAATGGCAGCAAGTCTTTCAAGGATACGACGTCTATATTATATGATAGCATTTAATGATGATTTGATATTATTCCGAATGCATATAAGGATGAAGAGATGGGCGTATGATTATCAGATATATAGCACATTCCATATAAAAGACACATAAATAGATCAGATAATAAAAGATGAGACATTATCATATGTTCAATTTTTTTGGTCATCATGAAACTACACTCACCCAGTTTGTCCCGTAGCACCGGCAACTACCACAGTTGGTACCTCCTCAGCAATAGCAGGTTTTGATGTAGTAGAAAGTAAAGTAGCTATAGCAGCAGTTGTTGTTGTTGTTGTAGATTTAGTAAAGAAGTCTCTTCGTGAAGAAGTAGCCGCTTCATCATTATTATCTTCAAAGACACATAGCGATGACGTTGATACCGATGATAAACGGTTATTGAGAGGTGCTGGAGCTAGGAATGCGGTCGATTGACCGATGGCTAACAGTATTGCAAGGCTGGTGGCGGTGAACATGGTGAGTTAGTAGAGCACTCTATCTATTGAAACAGAGAGATTGAATGACGGCAATGACAAAGAAAAAAGATACTCAACGGATAGACTCTCATAATAAAAGTGGTATCCTATAACTCTCTACATACTGCATGCCAATGCTCTTTGATATGATTGGTTGGTGGATGGTGGTCGGTCAAAGAAGAGGTTGTGTTACAATGGCCAATTACAATAGAGAATAAAGTACCTCTAGTAAAGCAGAGCAGCAAGTGGTGTCTAGAGTACCTCAGGAAGAAGCAAGCGTGTAGTTTAGTTTAGTTGCAGAGACTTATTGGCACTGGCATACAGCTACAACTAAACTCTTTCTATTACATTAATACCACAACAATCAATATGAGCAGCAATATGGAAGATGGATTAGAAATACCACCCGTTACCGATAATAGCAATGTAGATCCCGAGGCGATGTTTACTGCAGAGGAACAAGATGAAGTACGATCATCCGCAACAACATCTCCCGAGAATAAGAAACTATGGCAACGTACTAGCTTTCGTATGATCATCCTTCTACTAATTATAGGTGCATGTATTGGATTGGCTGTTGGATTAACTGTTAATAGAGATTCATCTGCTGCTGAAAGTTTAACTGGTGAGGAACCCACAACTCAGTCTACAACAACAACTACTAATGATAATGAAGAAGGAGAAGATGATAGCGCACAGAAAGTTGCACCAGTGGAACCAGATACAACAACTAAACCACCCACTACTAGTGAATTTACTTTTCCGCCAACAATCTCACCTCGACCCACTGGACTATTATTAGACAATTACAACTCTCCTAACCCAACAATTACAAATTCAATATACAATAATATAAATCAAGGTTCGACAGCCGAATGCACCTCCAACCCAAATCTATTAACAACACCAGTCATTGTAGATAATACATGTACATTCCAAAAAGTACAAACTGTGAAAGTTACTGCACCAGTACCAACCGGTAATAACACAATACAAAAGAAGTTATCTGGTGGTACATCATCCTATGATACCAACAATGCCTTAATTGTATCATATAACTCAGATGGTACCGCCGGCGCGGTATGGACAATCACAAAAGAAGGTGATAATGCAAATTCATGGGATGAAACTGGTATATTACAAACTACTGATGAAGATCAATTAGGATGGAGTGTATCAATAAAAAACCAAATAGCAGTGATAGGTGCACCGGGTCATAATGGACAAGAGAAGGTACAAATGAGTCCACCATTTGATTGGTATTGGGCAGGCAAAGGTAAGGCAATAGTCATATCACAACAAGATGGAGAGTGGATTGAGGAGGCTGTACTATTGCCTAATGATGAGTTTGATATTGATGATAATTCAGCGTTTGGTAGTACCGTAGATGTATCCGAGAGTGGTGATATAATTGGGGTTGGAGCTTGGCATGACCGTGGTTCACGGGGTAGCGTATACCTCTTTGGAAAGGATGATAGTGGTTGGACACAGATACAGAAGTTAGCACCCATAGATGCACGTCGATCACAGAGTGACCATCTTCATGGTAACTTTGGTTATACTGTGGCACTTACTGATGACTATCTTGCAATCAAGGCACCGTATGACTCGTTCTCTGGATCAACCGACTATTATGATCCAAATCGTGGTATGGTACATGTATATAAGAAAGGTATAGATGGTCAATTTGAGGAGGTAGATCGTCTTTGTACGCCCGAGGGTGTGCAGGTTAGAGAAACGTTACGAGATGTAATCTTCTTGGATGATAGTCGTTTGTTACTTGTTGGTGCTCCTGGCAAGAATAAAGTATACGTCTTTGAACGTCAAGTAGATTCTGATGAGTACTCAAAGACAGCAGAACTTACTCCATCTGATGGGGAGAATGGGGAAAGTAAATTTGGTATCAGTCTATCCGGGAAAGGCAAAGATGTGTTAGTTGGAGATATTGGTAATGCACGATCATATCTGTTTTCATTAGAGGATGGAATGTGGAAGGAAAAGGCCAAGTTCGATGGTGTTAATACTGTCATGGCAGATGACAAGATTATAGTAGAGCATACTCCAAAGTCTTTCGAGGTAAATGGAAATGAGTATGGAGGAGACGTGAACTTCTACGATGTAGTCTGTGAGTAGAAAGAAAGAAGAGAAGAGCTGCAGTATTTGATAGGTCGTTAAAGATTAAGAAAACAGAACCTTAGTAGTATATCAATATCAATACGTCAAGTCAACAGAACTTGCCCTGCCTGATGCCTGCTCTCTTCACTTCGGTATCCTGTTGTGTTTGATCGCCATAAAATCCAATGACAATCTGAGCGATCTTTTGAAAGAAACAAAGAAGCCCACACTTTTGTGGTATGGTGCTACCGCTGTATGCCGAGTAACATAAATTAACACAAATATATCCATGATGATAAGTAGAATAACAACTAATAAAAGAAGACGAGCTACTGCAACAACCACCAGTACCGCAACAACAATACTACTTTCCATCTTACTAACAACATCACCATCATCAACAATAATAACAAACGCACAACAAACTTCATGTACCGATACACCAAACTTTACAGACAGTTTCGGTGATACATGTGCATACTATAATGATGTTGAAACATGTGAGGCAGAGGGTGGTCAAAGTGCAGGTGATTTAGGTGTGGCGAATGATAATTGTTGTTTATGTGGAGGTGGTATTAAGAGTGATACACCGCCAAATGACACAACTCAGCAGCAACAAACTACTGAAACTGCAGCTACGAATGCTGCTGGTGAAGTCATTGTTAATCCTGGAGGGACATGTGGTAATGGTGGTGGTGATAGGGGGAATGGTATTTGTGAGAATGGTCAATGCTGTTCCAAGGTAAGAGCGGACCTTTGTGATAATATTTTAATTGTGCACAAGTTTTGGCACGATAGGCTACACTTACATGTGAAAGAGTGTATGTGGTGTATTTGTATGATATTAATACATATAATACATCGCATATTGTGTGAAATCGTTAGTGTTTCCATCATCCTGGTGCTACAACTTCTAACCCAACTTGTGATTCTCCGTCATATCAATCGTCAAACAACAAACGAAACAATCAAAACTAAACAAAATTTTATATTATATAGCATGGATGGTGTGGAACAACTGCAGCACATTGTGACGGGACGACGTTAAAACCAACAGTAACGCCTACAGTTCCACCAATAACGGGAACACGTGCTCCAACTACACCACCAATCGATTGGAGTTTGTTAACACCCGGTCATAAGAAATTTTGTGGACCTAAAGTAGTCGGAGGGTATGCCGTCGCAGTGGCAACATGCTCACCCCAAACTGAATGCGGTACTGGCAAATTAACACCCACGGCATTCGGATCAACTGGTAATGATTGTCCAAAGAACTTTATGTGTTTTGATGAAATTGAATGTACCCCTCCGTCGGTATCTCCGACTGATTCACCTACATTAAAACCAACACAAAGTAATATGCCCACTGTTACATCCACCAATAGACCTAGTAACTTACCAACAAGCAGTGGTATGCCAACACCAATTGGACAAACGAAGGCTCCGACGATGAAACCTACTATATCTTCAGAACCAACCGGGGGAAAATACTCAGGACCTCCATTTACTGTACAGAATAGTATCACGATACGTGGATCATATTGTGCAACATCATTTGATGTTGCGGTTAGTAATTGTTCACCAAAGATTGAATGTACTAAAGATGAGGATTGTACTCGTGATGGAGAGACTTGTCATGGTATGATTAGTTGTACATATGCTGCAAGTGAAGAGGAGGGACATTCGACTTATGTAGCTGGAGATGATGATGATGATGATGATGTATATGCAAAGGATTTTAATGATGATGGAGATGATGACTTTACTCCTGCTTGGGATACTGCTAGTAGTGGAGGGAGAAGAAGTACCTTGGTAACAAATGCGTGTTGTTGGATGAGTGGAGTAGCTGTTTTAGTTGGCTGGCTGGCTTGATAATAACGTATGGTGTTTTACCTTAATCCAATTTATTAGATCATGACATTATCCCAACTCATATCAGAGTGATACTGTATCTTAGTACTTCGAGGAGTTAGGAGACGTTGAAAAGAAGGAAGTTGAAATCCAGAAGACTTTGGATAGCATGATGTTGGCCATGAGTGATATCATGGAGAAACTAGACATGGACCCCGCAGTACTTGAACCCAAGAAGAAAAGGCCGAAGGCTCCCAAGAAACCCAAACATGCCAAGTCATCCGAAGCTCAAGAGGAAGAAGCAGCTCAAGAGGAAGGAGATCTTTTCAAGCGTAATCTTCTTGCTGTTGAGGAAGTGGTGAATGATAAATTTGACGATAAGAGCCAAGTCAAGTTGGTGGAAAGCCAAGTCAATATGGTGGAGAGTAAAGTTGATTCAATTGAAGGCAAGGTTGAGTCGATGGAGAGCAAGGTTGTATCAATTGACGACAAAGTTGAGTCGGTGGAGAGTAAAGTAGACAGGATGGAGAGTAAGTGGACAGGATGGAAAAGACAATGGAAGAAATGAAGGAAATGTTGTCTCAATTGATGAGGGGAGGAGCTAATGCTTAAATCTTGATAGGGATTGGATTGTTAGTTTAAAGTAGTTACAGTGTAGTTAAACATTTGTCTTGTGTTAAGAGGACAATAGATTGTGATCACTAATCACTAACAAATGTAACAAATTATAAGATTACAACTTCTGTAACTCCCAACAAATAAATGAACGAAACAGCACTGCCACCATCCATACAGGCCTAAGCTGCACTAATTTGACACTGAAATGCTTGATCTTTTGTCCAGAACCTCTTCTCAAACTTTTCAAACGATGCAATCCGACTTGCAATCTCCTCCTCGGTCATCTTCCGCTCCTGTTCAATATGAGTTTTCACCTCCTCAACACGTTTTTCGCTAGCCTCGATACGGGCAAGACCCTCAAGACGTTCAGATTGAACAACACCCAGTTGTTCCATTGCATTTTCAAGATCAGTTTGGGCAGTTTGAAGAGCTCTGGTGAGCATGGATACGGTGTCTGCCTTTCGTTTTTCTGAATATGTGTTTGGTGGGTGGGGAAGAGAGTGAGTTGGTTGATACTTGGGACAGAAGATCAAATTAAACACGAAAAACAGTACTTACCAACAATCCTGAGCTGTTTCTCCTGTGCTTCCTTCTCGTCTCTCTTCTCCTCCAACGATTGTTCCATTCCCTCCAACTTATTCTGAACATCTTCCAAATCCTCACACACCAGTTCATACTCTTGTACTCTCTCACCCATATCCTCCATTAATGTCAGGATACGTTTTACACTCTCTTCGGCCGATGTAGTATGTTCCATCTGTTGTTTCACAACTGCCCTATCACGTTGATTATCCAATATACTCTTCTTAACCTTATCCAATGTTCGTGTAGCTTCTGCCAAGTCCACCTTGATACGGTCAGGTGAATGTACAATCTCCTTGGATAGTTGACGTTCCTCGGCTTGGAGTTCACGAAGTGCAATGGCCATGTTGGCAATTTGATCTTCCAATCCCTTTGCCGACTTTTTGAGAAGATATGTCTCCTGACGGATGGATGCTTGAATACGATTCTGTTGAGCAATTTCCCCCTCCATCTTTTTTATTTGTGAGAGAAGTGGACCATATGATATTATATAAGTGTGGTGTTTTCAATAATATAATAAGCAGCAGCACACTATAAACCAACTCACCTCCTTGCATTCTGCCTCAGCCTCTCCTCGTTCCACCCTTTCTGCCTCAGCCTTTGCACGTGCATCCGTTAGATTTTCCTTCAATGTCATGTGATTCTCCGTAACCTCATCAAGGGCTGCAAATAACTCCTCACGCTAATAATATTGTATAGTTATGTGAAGGCATGTATTGGAAATTAAACAAATCACATGAAACACAAATCCACCCAAACAATAAACACAACAACAACACTAACTCACCTCCTCCAAGGCCTCATCCTTCAAATGTCCCATATCCTCTCTATACTTCAAAAAATTAATCAATGCACTTAATTGTCTTTTAAAACGTTTGGCAGTTGGCGATGCCAAATCCTTAAATCCAAAATCATAATATCCACAAATATTTAATTGTTTTGATAATAGACAAAAGAATTTAGCCTCCGGTAATGCATCGTTATATAAATTTGGATGGGATAATTGTGATTGTTTATTTTTAATACGGGTTGGTAATGTTGATAGTGTTGTATCGTTTAATCCCCAGCATATGTTGAGCTATTATTTTTGAGAGTTTATAGTTGGTGCATGTGTTGTTAATTAGTTAAATATACAGAAAAAAGTGGTTAGTGCATCTGCAAATATATACCGGCCGCCACCTACGCCACCGCATATACATTAACATCCTACCACCAATATAATATACGTCATTATTATACCAATTATACCATACATATAACATACTACAAAACAACTATCAAATTACTTACCAACTGAACAAATACCTCACGAACACGTTCCTTACACCGTCCAGGTTCAGCTAATTCCGACTCCTTGAGAGGGACATTAACCTCCTCCATAATTTGTAGGATTGTGGACGGTTTGAGGATTGGAAACATTGCACGTGGTTGATCCATGGTTGAGTTAGTGATGGTTTGTTATTTGCTATTGAAACTCAGGGAAGTTGGCGCGAAATGAGATACCTATCCACCTTATTTTTAACCTGAAGATTTTTTCTGATCTGAGGCATGAAACCCGCCAACATGGGGCTGTAAAAGTATGGTGGAGGGCCCTACAATCATGCTGGGAGTGTTCATCACTTTGTTATACACCACATCAACACCTAACATCTACTATTGTAGCACCTGCATGCTGTTATACCCCCACTTGATGGCCAAACTTGTCTGAGAGTTGGCAGAAAATTGAGATTTTTTCCTTATATCTGAGGCATGAAACCCGCCAACATGGGGCTGTAAAAGTATGGTGGAGGGCCCTACAATCATGCTAGAAGTGTTCATCACTTTTTTATACATCCATACAATGCCAAACATCTACTATTGTAGCACCTGCATGCTGTTATACCCCCACTTGATGGCCAAACTTGTCTGAGAGTTGGCAGAAAATTGAGATTTTTTCCTGATATCTGAGGCATGAAACCCGCCAACATGGGGCTGTAAAAGTATGGTGGAGGGCCCTACAATCATGCTGGGAGTGTTCATCACTTTTTTATACATCCATACAATGCCAAACATCTACTATTGTAGCACCTGCATGCTGTTATACCCCCACTTGATGGCCAAACTTGTCTGAGAGTTGGCAGAAAATTGAGATTTTTTCCTAATCTGAGGCAAGAAACCCGCCAACATGGGGCTGTAAAAGTATGGTGGAGGGCCCTACAATCATGCTAGAAGTGTTCATCACTTTTTTATACATCCATACAATGCCAAACATCTACTATTGTAGCACCTGCATGCTTTTATACCCCCACTTGATGGCCAAACTTGTCTGAGAGTTGGCAGAAAATTGAGATTTTTTCCT
>Ga0214479_101003_pt1 | contig 13229 bp, 13 predicted proteins | sample M1_20Mar14CPVII9_5_FD_165054 | JGI IMG/M metagenome (GOLD analysis project Ga0214479, IMG submission 165054) | Marine eukaryotic communities from Monterey Bay, California, United States - M1_20Mar14CPVII9sort6BwellE14 | ecosystem: Environmental > Aquatic > Marine > Unclassified | place: USA...
TCTTTTTCTTATTATTAGTAAAGGGTGAGTTGTAATGTGGAGAGGGTGGTGGTTGTGGTATGTTTGGTATTGACATGATTTGATAAACCTGTTGCCGTATAATGAAGTTGTATTCCTTTTGTTATATCTTCCTCTGTACATTCAATCATTTTCACATCTTTTCCATAATACATTTCTGCAATCCAAACTGTACCTGATTCCGTATGGGATACATCAACTATTGATCCATTCACTTTATTAAATATAATTTGATTTATAAAACTTTCAGGTGGATGTGTGTTCACTTTCGGGATTTGTATGTTGTCGAGCCCTTCCGTATCCTGCAGTTTCCTCTGTACGTAAATTATATCTCCCGATGCTATTTCACAATATGCCAATGTATTAACACGGCTATAGTGTAATGGTTCTCCATCGTGTGCAGAATAATGGAAGATAATTTGACTCAGTACTAAGGAGAGCATTTTCTGTACTGAATACTGTTCAAGTAAGTGACAAAGCAATGTATCTGGTTTTGCTTGTATGGTTACCACATCACCATCTTCGTCCATAAAGTTAACCGATATATCCTCTCTTGAAACAATAGTACCCTGTGCTAATACCTCATCGCCATCTTTCATATTTAATTCGATTGGGGTTTTTGATATTTGGTCTTTAGTAAGTTTGCCCTTATAAGTGAACTCCAGATCATCTCGTGTATCCCAAGTTGTAAGATCATCATGCAGTAACGAAAAAGGTTCATTTGTATCAATGGTACATTCGTACTTATCAGCCCTCAACCCTCCCGGATGAATATGAACTATTGTAATACATATAGACTTTACAGTCTCCTCATTGGTTAAGTCAATGTAAACTTTCTCATCTTCTCTCCGTTGTCGTTCCTTTCGGAAAAAGGTTGTAAAATCTTCACAACCTTGTTCAACGTTTGTATCATCATTCGAGTCTACTATACGTGTATCATCCACGAACACAGATTCTTGAGACGGCATACTAGATGTGCACCGACAGCCAAGATGTGTACTATTTTGTAAATTGCTTATTGCAACTCAATATCAGTCTCGAGTGCACCACAAATCAAAAGAAGTTTACTAAGACTGACCAATTAACTATTTCTTTACATACGATAGCGCCCGATACTATATTTATTGACTGTATATAGTGGTATGATATGATAACCTCTAGAGCTAAGGTGCACAAGATTACTCTTTTTTTGAACTAAGATAACAAACTGCGCCAGTTGATATCACAAAACCTTCACTATTCGATAGATCGTTAAAAACTGAACTATACGGTGTGCTAAATGTATACGAAACCCTTTATGCAATACTTATTGATATTTGAATGTACGCCAACACAAATAGGAGAGGAAGTAGTAGAGAAAAATGAAAGTAGGATACCTCGCTGGTATCCTTCATTTTTGAATTTGCTTATGTTATTAGTTTGCTATACGACTGCTCATATACAATACAATACTTATTGACGGCTCCAATAAGACTAATTATACGTAAACCACTTCGTTGTATAAAAACTTATTATTTGTCGGACAACAGGTTTATCAAATCATGTCAATACCAAACATACCACAACCACCACCCTCTCCACATTACAACTCACCCTTTACTAATAATAAGAAAAAGAAGTATACCGAAGAAGATTATGAAGAAATCTATTATCATTTTGATGATTATTCACAAGATATTATATTAGCTAACGCTAGTAAGTTCTTAATACCACCGGAACCTGCGGAAGATTATGAATGGGAAGAGATTATATTGGATGAGGCTGGGTGAGTTTTATTGTTGTTTGTATTGTATTGCGTATTGTGTATGTAGTGTATTATACAATATATTAGTATCATACAACTTGGATGTATCACATTGTGTATAATATACATATATGGTGATATATACATATGCTGTTTATAATATACATATATAATATACATATCTCGGTTCTTGGTTTTATTGCAAAGTTGTGCATATCATATGCCCGAATTGAATCTCAATATACTACTTTTTCTCTATATCTTTCTCAAATCTTAGTCAAGACGAATGGGAAGGGATGAAGAAGTCGCTATTGTTTGGAGTAGGATGTGGAGTAGCTGGTTTTGTTGGATTACGTTGGAGACGTATTAGAGGCGCTGGTGGTGGTAGTAGTAGCTTTGGGGGTGGCGGACTTAGCAAGTATGCTTCTTCTTCATCAATGCAAAAACCGACAAGGTCGAGTGGAGGTTATACCTTTGATCCTATACCAAAACCAAATGCAATGCAACAACAACCAACGAATATGAACATGATGCAACAGCAAAATCAACAACATTTCAATAATGCAAATCAAGGCAGCGGTGGAGGATTACTAATGGATATATCACTAGCCACTCTCCTCGGTATGGGAACGACGCTATTGGCATTACAAACCGATATCTTCTATCCATCCACAAATTTCATTAGCGTCACATCCGATGAAGAGAAAACAACAATATCAATACTCGAAACAAAACCTCCCCCGCCACAATGGATATCCGAAACTATACCACTCGTACCTGGCCGAAGTATGATATCAGATACATTATGTAAACCATTAAGAAATGAATTTCGTAAATTCCCAAAGGAATTATGGCAATCTGGTAATAAAAATCGAGGTATTGAAATGGATATAATAATCATATGGCATTGTATGCCAATAGTGGATGGAAAGGGACGAAATATCATGAGGGGAATGATAATGCCTCCTTAGAAATGTTGGGTGAGCATGGAGGTACTGATAGTAGTATCGAAGGGGGTAGTGTTCAACAGCAAGGCATGTATGAACATTTGCTATTGGATTCATTACAAGGGTTTATTATTAACTGTGAACGTCGTGCTAGACAAGAGAATAAGATACGTAAACTTCGAGGTCTTAGAGAGAATGTGCCCGTTGCTATACCCTATGGAGGTGTCGATGCCGATGAGGATTTGGAATTGGATGATGTATACTTTGAGAAGAGTCACGAAGATGATAATGATGGCTTTGGATTATGATTATGTTACGGCCATAAAGTGGGGAGATGATAGGTATGCAATGCTAACATATAAGCAATCGGTTACATTTACATATAGACATACAACACCTCAACCATCTTAATCCTCAATCAGTGTCCAATACGGACTTGTAGTCAACTCATAACACGACTGTCTCAAATCATCAACATCAAACCCATCAATCTCAATCTTATGCCATCGTATCATATCACAACGTTCCTTCGTCCAACTTTTACTCTTATCCCTTTCCTTCAATCCCATCCAATGTATCGAATTGACAGGCCACCCTTCATCTTTCATCCATTGATATATCATAGATAAATGTTCTAATCCTGGTTTATAATGTCCACTAAACACATCTATACCCCATAATACACCATTCTCCTTAAAGTATACTTCACCTCCCGCTAATGCCGGTTGTCCGGCTACGATGCCCGTATGCTTTACTAATCCATACTTGGCTTCATCCCATAATTCATCTACTACAATATACATTGTTTTATTCAAATTCCACATGTAATGATGTGCATCCTCGTCATCACGTTCGGATATGTCTATACTCTCTGGTATGTATTCATCATTGTGTTTATATCTTCCAATTAACTTTTTACCATCTTTTGAGGGTGTAAAGTATACCTCATAGTCATCACGCTCCTCATCAGTAAAGTAATGTACCTTATCATGATTAAAATCATACTTTTTACACTTGGCATCACCATGCATGGCATTAATACCATCCATAAACTTTCCCGGACCAAAATCTAACCAATCTAAAAACTTCATACCACTAAACGGCTCTTGATAATACCATTTATCATAATAATATGGCCAACAATCTCTACGATGTCCACGGGGATCTAATGCCTCGAATGCCTCGGCGGCTGCATCATTAAAATCATATCGTTTACCATTGCAAAATGCCACAGAGCCGGGTGGTCCTCTGCAGTAAGGTTTTATGAGCTTTTTAATTTCAATTTTTTCATACTTTTGTGTTGTTGGTTTTGTATACCAATTGTATTGTTTATAACTTAATGTTACGGCTGTGTTTATATCTGTAGATTCCCATAGTATATCTGATGGTAATATATCTTTTAATATACTTAGTGGTATTAGTTCACCATTATTGGAGGGGAAGGAATGTGCAATTGGTTTGTTATCATTGTTACATGTTATAAACTCTTCCTCAGTGCCATTGGAATGATGGGATATTTCACTTAGAAACATTCGTGTACGTCGAACTGGTTGATTTATATAATAATAATGATATGGTGGATTGGTATATAATACACCAAGCTGTTGTTGTTCTCCTCTTTTTACTTGTTGTGCAATTTGGCTATTCAGTTGTACATGTGGCGTAGCTTTTAATGATTTTTTGAGACCACTAAAATGAAATGTATAGGTGTGTTTTGAACATTTATATGTTGTTATTATTAGATCATCACGGATTAGTAGACCGTAACATGGTGGTAGTGTTTCGTCATCGTCTCTTTGGAGTGTTAGGTAGATGTGATGCGCACATTTTGGTATCTCAATGTCATTGAAGCTACCTCGCTTGGGGGGTATATTGCCGCTTCGTAGCCGAGGTGTATAATCTACATCAACATCTACTATATCGTCAGTATCAGAGTTGATAGTAAACAATTGACTCTTTAATCTAATCTCATTGGCTGTATTCTGTCCAACTTTTAATCCTCGACAATAGAGAAAGGTTAGTATTGCAGCAAATAGGATAACTGCTAGACGACGGCTTGTTAATATTGATGACGACATTAGTGATTTCATTGTTAATATGTGTTAGAGAGTTGTTCTATCTCTTTGAACATTATGAGAGGAAGACGAGCCGTCGGTAGTAGATAGCTAGCATTTATGTCGATTGTAGCTTGAAAAAAAAATAAAGATCCAGGATATCCGTTGTATCGCTATTTAATCAATATACCTTCCCTCTGATAATATTATCTCCAACGATAACGTAGCAATAGCAATAGTAAACAAATGTCAATAAGTATTTCAATAACAGGCTTCGTATACATTTAGCGCACCATATAAGTAGTTAAGTTTTTAACGCTTTAAACACATTGTGCACTTTAGGGTATACCATATTATAACAGTCTCTAAGTCAAACTATCGAACGCTACCATCATTATATACAACGAGTGTAGTCAATAGTCCAAATACAATTTAGTGCTGCTTGCAAGACTGTGACACTAAGCTACAAATAATAGGTACACATATCTTGTGCACTTTTTTTGTGGCACATAGCACACACAAAAGTATGCCGTCTCTAGAACCTATGCTCGTGGATGATACAGTTGAGTTTGGTTTTAATATATTATTGGTAAATGATGAAGTGGGGGATGAGATTAAGCTCCCTGTTACCAATAAATTACCTTTAAAACTTTTAAGCGATTATCTTTGCAATTGTAAGAATTATGCAAGTGAAAGTTTGCAATTAATACATAATGGAGAAGTTCTAACAACCAATGATATATTAACAAAAACAATGAGTGATCTCAATATCAAAGAAGGGTATAGATTGCATTTTAAGGGAGCTCTTCTTCCACCTATATCTATCAAGTTTGTAGATGAAAGTGGCGAAGTTACAACATTACAAACCAATCAAAATGAACCAATCGGGCGTATCCTTGAAGATTATATTACACAACAGAATTGTCAGCTATTACTCGGTCATATGATGTTTCAATTCAAGACGTATCGTGGGGGGTACTTATCTAGGTTATGTGAGGATTCTCCGACAAAACTTGGATTGATAACTGGGGATATAATATATGTCATCAGAAGATTTGTCGGCGATTACAAGGATGACCTCGATAGTTTGGTGTCATCTATAAGAGATCATTGTAAGGATTTTGTTAACGTTACACCGCCAAGAAAATTGATTAATCAACGAGTTACACATATCCACCGTGGTATTGAATGTACGATAGTGGACTATGCCCCATCCACGATTGGGGTTAAAACATGTCCAGTTTGGACAGTGAGAGATATTGATGGGGAGGAGTATTGCTTTGATAAAGAAGTTTTAATCGATGCCTTCAAGTTTCAGTATAGTGGTGAAGGAGTTCTGAATGCTTTAATGGAATATATATCGGGTATAACGAACATATACATTGCAGAGTCAAAATATTTGGGGGAAGATGATAGTTATCATGATGTGATGCTCGCCCACCTAAAGATCCAGCAGGGATTCGAGCAAACAATCGCATTCTTAGTAAAAACAATTGGAAAAATTGCTGATGAGCAATTGCTAGCATCAACCGCTAAGCTGGTTAGACCAATACAAACCACTCTTAGTAAGCTCCAAAATATGAAAAGTATCATGGTGGAGAGCTTTCATGAAGTCAAAGTCAACAAACCGACCTTTGAGGAAGGTAATTATATATTTGCAAAACAATGTTCAAAAAGCGATATAACTACAGCTCCGACATGGGAGCTTGGTATCATCAAATCATACAAAGAGTACGAAGATATAGACGGATATGGCCCTCGTCGGACGTACAGCATCCTCTTCGACAGTGGAGATCTTGTACAAGATATTGAAGACTATCAAGTGATTCTAGACAAAGAGTATGCGTTATCAAAGCATGTAAAAGAATCAGAGTGGAAAGGAGTCAAGCATGTATATGACAAAGACTCCAGTGATCCATGGGCTAGGGAAGTAGGGTGGTATACTGTGGATATTAAGATGGTAAAAGAGACTTTTGTACATTTGTCTGACGCTCTCAATGCATACGATATCAGTCAAGCACAGTCAAAAAAGGCCGATCTAAAAGAGAGCGATCTAAATTTCCCTAAGGATCGGGCCAGTCTCTTCAAAGCGTTAGAAGACGGGAATGTCGATGATAGGATAAAGATTATGACATTAGAACTTTGTCTAATGCATACATATGAATGGGTATCAGATTCAAGGATGAAACAAATATGTCAGGCTGTCATCTATTGGGCAAGGTTAGATCGAATGTATGATTTGAAGTTTGGGTTTGCTTGGAAAGAGGCACTTGGACATTCTTTAGATGGCAATACAGCCTCAGCAATATATTGCACTTACATCTTTGCTTTAATACTTGAGTCAAGGAAGCAGGTAAGTGTTTGTTCCCTGTCCAAATTTACAATGATAGAAATCATCTCATATTTTGTCTGCTTATTATCATAGAAAATTGGTATTTATCAAGTTTGTCGCTTTTTCATCAGTGCCAAGGGTGACATTGATACATTCTTGCACTTGGTACCAACATTCAGAAAAGCATACAATTCCGCGACAAGTTCCTCGGCAGATTTAACAACCTATATAAACTCTAATCGACCGGATATAGCTGAACAATTCATGTTCATCAAGTGCACAAATGGATATACTACACAAATAGAAGTAGCTGAACGTTATGCACATTTCAAAGAGTTTCTAACGGAGTATGCAGAGGATAGAGGCACATCAGTTAAGTCACTCCGTGTGAAATACAATGGCAGAATGTTATTCATAAGTAGTATTGGAAAGAAGACACTGACAGATTTAGGTATCAAGGATGATGACACATTGGAAATTACAATAGTGCAATCCACGCCAACCAGTACAGCAGCAACAGAACCAAAACAGTCGCCATCTCCTACAAGCAAGAAGAAGAAGAACAAGAAACATAAAAAGAGTAAGAAGAAGAGGACACAGTCTCTAGTTATTCAAAAGACGGAGGTAGAGTTGAAAGTCGAGCATTCTAAGTTGCTTGGAAAGATGTACGAAGAGGCCGAGCCTACATTCAAAGAGATACGACAACGACTTAATGCAATGAACTTGGAGCGGACCAAACCGAAGCAGAGAACATCACCTTCTAAAACAATTGAGCCATCTGTAGAAGTAGTAGACAATCCTCTTGGTGATGATCAGCTTAGTGGCAAGGCAGGTAAAACACAGTTCATCATTCAAGTCGGAGAGGTATCCAATCTATATAAGACAACCAAGCCATCAGTAGCAGGTCGTGGTAAAAGACAAGATGATATAATGATTGATCTACACGGCTTGACCGCTGAGGAAGCAGTGTGTAGACTTGACAAGCAACTACCGTCTTGGATTGAAACTGCAATGAAGGGAACATATCCATTTGTAATTCCAGTCAAGATTGTGTGTGGTGGAGGTAGTCAGATCTTAGCCGAAGTAGTTGAGAATTGGATCAAACAGAATGATCAAGTGGCCAATGCACCGAAGAACATGTATTAGCGGTCATTATCATATCAATACGGGAGTAACAAGTTACAGTACATAATCAATATTAGAACATGATTAGCTTTGGTTAGTGTATGAGTACCATCTCAAGCTAAGGACCGTCTTGTCCATGATGAACTAGCGCCACCACCATCACGAAGTATACCTCCATTGACAACATGCCCTTCGTCATTCTTATCATCTACCAATTGCCGACTAGTGAAGTTATTCTTCACTGGTCCTTCGACTACTCCACCGCGAATACTAACTGGTCCTTGTTGCATTCTATTATTAGTAGCACGAACGTCGTGAGCATCTTCAATCAATATTTGAGGAGCAGCAGCCTGTTGACCATTCTCGGTAATGTCAGATCCTGATAATGAAACAAAGCCACCACGAACAACACTCAATCCAGTAAGACAATTACCAGCCAGTAGTGAATCATCTACCCAACACATGCTACTCTCAATATATACTCCTGTCAATATATGGTAGGTGATGTGATGCGTATACAAGGGTGAGACATTCGATGGTACAGACGATTACTCACGAGAACACTTACCCGAATGGCCACTTGGTACAACTGGACGCTGATCAATTTCATCGTCACCATCAAGAGAAGTAGGCTGTCGTTTTGAACCAAAACCGTTCCTTACAATGTTACACCAGAAATACGTGCACGAGATCCCCTGTGATAATGACAAAGATGTGAGGATTACATAGAGATGAGCAATTACAAGCATCACAACCGATAAACATCTTACCAATCACCCAAGTAGAAGCCAGTTGCGGCACAGTTGATAATACTAGTTTGGTACAATTCACAAACAGCTTGAGTAGTAACAACCAAGCCACGTCCTGAATCACTCTGTAGTACACATGAATCAATAATGACTCGAGCTCGTGGTCCTTCAATATTGATTGCTGTATTACCACCCCAAATGTTAGCCTGTCATTTATTGATAGTTGATATATTGAATGTGTCAAAGCAGATTGAGATGGATGAGAGGACGAGTTAGTGAAGGGCATGACAGCAACACAAAGAACACTACTCACCCCTGGAGTAGAATGAAGGATTCGTAGATGAGACAAACGAACAGAGATGCCCTTCTGAACACCTTCCAATGTTTCCTCATCACGAGTGGATATTGATATGCAGGGTTGGTCTAGTACATCAGCATCATCATCATCACTATACAGAGTAGGACTACGAATAGTAGCACCAACCAATGGAAACGAAGCACGAATTGCAATACTTTTGTCAAAGGTTGCTTGTCCTACACTCCAAGGCTCACCGCTAATGTCAACTCGTTCATCATAAACGCCTGGCATTAACACAACAGTTCCATTCTCGGAGAAGATGATTGAATCGTGTGTTGATGATGAATGTTGTTTTAGAGTCGTTGTTGTAGTTGACAGCTTGGTTCGAGGACAGTGTTTCAATGCCTCGTTGATTGTATCAAAGTCCAAAGGCACACATGGGTTACGAAAGTAGAAGAGTCTGTAGAGATTGTCATTAGCTGAAGCGGCTGCTGTGGAAGATGACGAGTGTAGAGACGAGTCGCTCTCTACGCCATCTTCTTGCGTCTCCTCGTCTTCCTTTGCAGCAACAACTACACTTGGCGACTCGACAATGCTAATAGACGATGCTAATTCATTCTCGGTAGCAAACTGAGCATCCAATGCCTTGCCAGTGAGAATACAAAACTCCTTCCACAATAAAGTTGATAATGATGTGGCATTGCTGTGGTGAAAGTGAAGAATATGAATGATGATGTGTGAGTTGAGAGTAAGTGAGAGTAGCAGACAAACACAATTGACAATTCATATTACTTACTGCAATCTACGACTAACAAGCTTAACATTCGACTCGACTTCGTTTGGTCCACAATACAAGAGGACATTGAGTAGAAGATCATCTGACAATGATTCTAGTTGACTTGTACTTGATTCACTAGTACTCGTCTCTTCGGATTGTTGTTGTTGGTCGAGACTCAGACTGTCCAATCCTACGTCACCGACTAGAGTGCATTGTGGATCTTCACGATCAGCGTTGGACGATGATTTGATTGTCATTCTACTACGAGTAGTGAAGGAGAAGCGTATTAGTTTGAGTAGACGACAGGAGTTGGTATTGTTGTAGAGCAATGCAATCTTTCTCTTCGTGTAATAGAGATGAGATGAGGTGCTTAAGTGTTTGATATGAGTAGAGGCAGAGTGAAGGTGTGAAGAGAAGAGCTACTATGTATGTACATAAATAGGAAAGAGTATAATTCAGTCTCATTCTCTCACTTTCAACAACCACACATTCAAATAACAAACAATGCTATCACCAATTAGTAGTCGTCTCAGTCTCAGCCAAACTATGTCAACTCCTAAACGAGAGATGGAACCCATCACTCAGCGTATTGGTCATCCCTCTCCACGTCCAAAGCAAGATGACAATGACACAAACAATCATCATCAAACTACCAACAAGCCATTAGCACCTTCACTCTTTGGCCTACCGACTAAATCAAACTATCATTCAAGCACTGGCTTTGTTCATTGCTGTGTCACTCGTTGTGGTAAGAATAGATATCATTTATCAATCCAAACTGACGATGCAGAGTCTGTTAGTATTATTGCAAACAAGGTTAAGTCATCACGAACATCCAACTATCATCTATTTGATGCTCTACGAGGAGGTATGAATGCCAAGCTATCCAAGAAGGCTGGACATTACATTGGTAAGCTTCGTCGTGATAAAGATCAACCGGTGGGATGTTACAATCTGTACAACTCAAGCCGTGAGAAGGAGACAGTGGCTGCCTACGTTTATGATATTCCAGCATTGACACAACAAATTACGGAAGGTCAACCACCACGAAAGATGCAAGCTGTCATTCCCAAGCAATCAACGAGCAAAGATAACGACCATAATGGAAGTAGTAGTAGTAACAGACTCATGGAACATTTACACAATGGAACTTGGAAGCATCACAATCTTGAGGCAGTACAAACACGAGCACCCAAGTTTCACGAGGGACAGTATCGACTCAACTTTTCAGGACGTGTACTAACACCCAGTGTGAAGAATATGCAGCTTGAGAATGAAAAGGGTGAATGTCTGTTGCAGTTTGGTAAAGTTGACGAAGAGGATACGTTTCATTTAGATTACAAGGTGAGTTGATAATGTGTTGGAATACTTTACTTGTTGGTGTTTAGTAATGGTTCGTTCATCTCTAATCATTATCTTCACTGTTCATAGGCACCATTCACTGCAGTCTCTGCCTTTGGTGCAGCTCTTTGTCAGTTTGACTTGTAAATTGTGATTATCTCTGCAGTAATAATTGTAAGACATACTAAATAATCTGCGTCGTTACTTAGAGTCCGGTCTATGTTGACTCGTTGTACTAGCTTGGAGTGGGGTTGATGTCTAGAGGGATTCCCCATTGTACTACATTTGTACGTCCTGTCCATTACGTTATTATTTGTGGTTCATAATCTGAGTTGAACTTCTATTCAATCAAGTAACTTGATAAGTTGCCATTATTGATCTGGTATACCTTTGTGACTGTGACTATTGTATTAGACGTGGGTCAACAGAGTAACAGCTAATATGCCCACTAGTATTGTCAATCAATGGCTCATTTCTTATGTATAGTTGATATGGAAACCATCTCATCTTCCACAACCAATGGTCTCTGATTACTATTTCCAAGTCCCAAGTTTAATATGCCCGAAGATAAAACATTATCAGTATTATCAGTAGCATACATACCACTTATCGATAAATCAATACTCAAATCATTCTTCTTATCATCTTGTTGTACAACCCGATCTTGTTTAGAGCTACTTGATATTTCATGTACTACTTCTTCCACTTTGCTATTGTTTAGTTGATCAATCCTAAATACATCCAATGAACTTTCAGATTTACATACATTATCTTTAATCTTCTCAATCATACCATTCACAATCTCACACTCATTCTTAGTATAATTTTGTATCAAGTTTGATATACGTTCATCTCGATGGTCTAATAATTGATGCTTATTTCATTGTGTATATTTGATAGTACACTTTGTACTCTATTGACATCGTTAGCAGTACTATTGGGAGTTAGTGCATGGCGTTTATGTAATGATTCTGTACATAGCTTTCTGTTGTTTGAAGAAGAATAGTCTGCAGCAGTAGTGGCAGATAGGTGCCGTCGTGTATTTGATAACATGATACCGAACAGTATGATATATTACATCTTGGACATTTATATCTTGCATTATTCTTGTTGCATATACTGCAACGTTGTACTGTAGTTGGTGTTTGATTAGTATGAGAAGTAGAGATTGTTGTTCTGTTGTCCACATCTTGTGTATTATGTGAATTTGATGAGACTACCTCGATCATCTTTGTAGACTCTGTACTGATGATTGCTTGTGATTCATTATTAGTTCTGTGTCGTCTTTTGGATGATATTGGTACCATATTCATATATAGTTGTACGTTCTATTCCACACTAGCGACACATTATCGATGTTTCATCTCATCATGGCATAAAAAACTTTTGAACAAGGAGTTGGAGAATCTGACATCACAACTGCTGCATGAGATTTTGAGAGACGAAACAACTGATATATCTCCTATATTGTACGAACTGCTTTCTGTTCTATTCTACCGGTAAGGCATAGATTTAAGCAACATATTACATTAATGCAAGCATATTTCTGGGCTTTCACAATATAGGAAAACTCCTTTAAGACATTCCACTTGTAAGAATGGTAAGTGGGTTGAGTCGATAATGATAGCCGCCTCCATAAAGAGGTGATATATGTACAAATTATGCTATTATACTGACAATGTACTCATTTTAGATCATTTATTGATGCTTTTTCATTGATAAAGGTCTCATAATATCAGTAAGCTACAAAAAAGTGCACATCTTGTGCACACTTTTTGCTGGGCAGAGCTTGCCGATAGAGAGATGTAATGATTGACAGGGATGGTATAAAGTATTTCGATTC
>Ga0214479_101005_pt1 | contig 13212 bp, 10 predicted proteins | sample M1_20Mar14CPVII9_5_FD_165054 | JGI IMG/M metagenome (GOLD analysis project Ga0214479, IMG submission 165054) | Marine eukaryotic communities from Monterey Bay, California, United States - M1_20Mar14CPVII9sort6BwellE14 | ecosystem: Environmental > Aquatic > Marine > Unclassified | place: USA...
GATGAGGATGTGAAGATCTCTGCTGTGAATGAAGAGACAGAGGAAGAGTCTACTGATGGTGGTGTTCAATCTAACACTGTATATGATCCTTCTCAAGAAGACAATGGTCTAGTACCGACTGAAGACAATGGTATAGTACAGACTGATAAGACCACCGCCGGGTATGGAACTGGCCTCGATGCCAATGGCTGGAGCGCTGATAGTGAAGACGAGCCCCTAAGCCAAGAAGCCGCTGTCGAACCCTCGTCAACAGTTTGCAAGGACTCTGAGACGTTCCTCTACAAGGAGAAGCCAGGATGGGATTGTGCTTATATTGGTGAATCAGATCCTAACAAGTGTCTCAAACTTCATAATGGTGTTTCAGTTGGTATCGCTGATTGTCCAGAGTCTTGCAACATGGTTGACAAGTGTTTGGAAGCGGCAGGCTTGGAAACAGAAGCAGGAGTAGCAGGTAGCGAGTCGAACGATCCACCCGCCGCAACCCAATATGATCAAGAACCAGCAGCAGCCGCTAGTAACATGGGAAGTGTAATGCAACAGGATAGTCTAGGTTTTGGCGAAGAAGAAGAGGAAGAATATGGTACCGACGGTGATGATGAATATCCAAAAGAGGTATCGAATAAAGAAATGTCATCTTTGGTAGGCACAGGCACAAAGTCAATGACAGCTGAGCTAGAGAACTCAGAGAATTCGTTTGGAAATGGTGGTGGTGGAAGTGTTGATGGACAAGAAGACTTAACAGATAATTGGAATGTCAACCAAGGAGAGGACGAGGAAGACTCATTTGATAGTTGGAACAGTAATGGAGCTAACGATAATGGTGAAGATGCTTGGAACAACGATGGAAATACTAATGACAATTCAAATTGGAATGGAGTTGAAGATAATGGCGACGATACCTGGAATGCCGATGGAGAAGAAGAAGAAAACAAGGGAGATTATGAGTCATTAGATAATTGGAAAGACGAGGACAGTGAAGATATTGAGGATGTTGACAAGTTACCATGGGATACTCCCTCCGCCGAGAACCTCAACCAACCAACAGGAGGATTCGATAGCTACCAAGGAGGAAAAGAGAATGCATTTAATGCTGAACCCACAAACAATTTAGTACCCTCTGGACAAGACACGGCACCCTCTGCCAACTCAGAGTATGCTTGGGAACTCGAAGACGAGGATAGCTTTCCCGTGGGTCTGTTCATTGCCCTCCTTGCGGTTTTTATCTTTTTCATTTACAAGAAAAGCCAGGGCCGTAACCAACCCAACACTCGTGACTGCACTTCAAGAGGAGGTTATCAGCCAGTCCAGCCAATGGATCACAGTAAGAAATGGTAGTCGTTACTGACAACGATCTGCACTCATTCTACTCTCTTCCTAGTTAGGATTGGGGATGTACGGCGCAGGGTGGTGTATTGCGTATTTTTGTGTGAATTAAGTATGGGAGAGTTGGAGTTTGAGATGAACAATCAAGAGTAGAAGTTAACTATTAGAATACCGAAGATGATGTTATTAGTGTGTTTGATGCGTAGTTACCTACATCATGATGAATAGTTGTGTTGTTGCAAAGATTGCTAGCTTGCATTGCGAGATATGAGATAGAAAGAGATTTTGCCCAGGATACCGCGATCATACACCGTATCTCTTTGATAAACAATTGGATCATAAGTTCTACCGTGATTATATTTAGCTATCCGGAGGTACTGGAAGCAATAAGGATCGGAAACTCTGTAGCCACGGCAGTCGGCATAATACTTATGAATATGTTGCAAATACAAGCAATGCCTAGCCTCTGATATAGACGATACACCACTATCAGTTTTTGACGCCCTCTGTATCGATATCGTATAAAAATATCAGTTTAAACTCCCTATGTAGTATCGATATCTTTAAAATTTTCACTAAGTACCTATATCTATTATCGTCTATGTAACAACAATGACTATGACAGATGCAAATCAAATAGATATTGCCCAAGATGAAGTTCCTACTGCTGTTACCAGCAGTATAAACATCGATAATAACAGTGAAGATATATTCAAGGATAATAATGAGGAAGAAGATACGATATTATACCCTTGTGCAACAAATATACAGCAAATTATAACAAGTAAATTTGTCATACTACAAGTTATTATAAACACAGTCGGGTCATTCATCGGCCCTCTAATTACATTCTACCTATTATTTGGCGTGGCCTCTACAGGGCCATATGTATGGAATGGATCACAATTAGTAGGTGTGGTAGTGGGAAGTTTGGTTGGTAGTCCATTATTTATATTTGCATTAATGCCAGTGGGTATGCCAGAGGCATTGAAAAGAAACTGGTTCTATACATTAAAAGTTGAGAATGTTAGTCCTCGTTGGTTATTTATACTTCCATTTCTAAGAGATAAGAGTATATACAGATATCGTATGCAATGGCTAGACATGTTGTTCTGGGGTTAATACTCGGTATTGTCTATGTCCCGATAGCGTTACTGATTGCAAGATATGGCTTTGAAACATTCTCAACATGGGAGTTGATCTTCTTTAATGTGATTTACTTGGTATGTCTAGCACCGCCGGTTACAATATTTGGATCAGTTGGTTATGCAATGGAGCAAAACATAAGTTTGGTTATTGATCAAATGAGTAATGATCCGAATCCGTGCAAACGATTGATTTATAGAAGTGGTGTTAGTATTAGAATGATACTATGCTGTCGTTGAACAAAAAGAGAACCGCTAGATTTGGACAAAGGCAAAGTACATCAAACATATATCTATCGTTATAATATCTAATAACTACTCCATAAATCATCAATGGGTAAACAGCAAACAACACACATAATTCCAACAAAAGATCAAAGACATATAGGAGGCTATTCTATTACCCTCCGTCCTTTTTATTCCTCCACACAATCGATCTTTCATATCTACTTGTCATTAGAATTGGCAACGGCTTGACTGGACCCATCCTCAGGGATGATATCATAGGTTAACAAGATTCCGTCAATAAGCTCCAAGAGGGGTGTATCAGGTGTCTCCTCAACATTCATTTCGGGAGGTTCACCCTTAATCATTCGAAAAGTATATTCCGATTCATCACCACGGCACTCTCCAACTATAGCGCTGGATGGGATTGTATCATCTATGGCTGGGATCACAGCAAACATAGCAACAGTATACCAGCCCGGAGCAAGCCACGTAGTATACCTAAATGCATTTGCAGGTGCACCTAACTTGTCAAGATTGGCGTTTCCCGTTCTTGGGGCTTCCGGAGTGATACCAGCACAATTAGCACCATCAATGTTACTGAAAATAACAGGTAGCATATTAGGTTTGGTCCCTTCATCGTATGAGGCGGTAGCGGTGAATTCAACCGAGAAAGGATCACCACAAGGGTCCATAGTTTCTTCTATTTCAAAACGCCAAAAGTCAACATCATAACACTCTTGAGATGATGGGGCAATATTCAATGCTGCATGTACCATACATCTTCTGAAAAATGTTATTCAAGCAACTGGGTAGATGGTTCAATACTAAGCCGTAATGACTGGGATGGAATGGAGAGTATGTCTTCTAGTGATGAAATAGGAATGCTTCTTGATTTGGATGAGGGCACATTATCTGTTTACAAGAATGGACGGAAGCTAGGTATTATGAAGAGTGGACTAGTTGGTCCATATTGTTGGGTAGTGGGATTGTATAAAGGAAGCCGGGTTACGATCAAACGGGGGGTTATACCACCAAGTTGAGCTTTTGTAAACTACATACATATCATACCAATAATCGGCTCTATATACATTGTGTTGTACAATATGAATTATATACTAGTATGTTACTTATATCATACAAGATGAAACTGCACCCAATAATGAAGAAGCAATAATAAAGATCTTCCAACTACCAGTATCACCTCTTCTTGATGCATGATTCTCTCTCAACATCCACCATGATCCCATTCCTTGATCATTTTGATATGAAAATCCCCCTTGCTGCTGCTGCTGCTGCTGATCATTATTGTTATCTTGAAGTAAATCCTTAAGACGCTCTACTTCATCATCAGTTAAGTCTTTGAACGGATCTGATTCATCATCATCTGATGGCCAACTAATGGAATCATAATCTGAGCTTTCGTCTATTGCCGTCTCCTCGTCTCGGAGGGAGGAGTTTTGGGTTAGGGAGATGAAACTCAGAGGATTGCCCAGATCATTATCAGAAGCTACTTCTTCGTCAGTTTCTACTACTTCTTCGTTCGTCTTCTTATTATCATCAGGTGGAGGTAACACACCATAACCAAAGACAAATCCATGTTCAAAGCACTTATATGGTTGCAATTTAAAGTATATATCATGATCATTGGCACAATTGTTCAATCCCATGTCTGTATCACATTCTCCCGTTCCTATGCACAAGTCTCCAACTTTAACTGAGGACGAATCAGGTCCAGTACAAGGTGAGAGTTCAGTTGGTGGGAGGTATTGACAATCGAATGTACTTATTGCCTGTAGACATAGCTGACTACACTCTAGGGTATATGCATCATCTGTTTCCTCTATTGGTGGTGGAGTTGGAGTTTGAACTGGCTGTTTTGATGGGGGATTTGTTGGTTGCTTTATCATATCCTTTATCATATCAGCAGCAGTACTACTAGGCGGCAACGGTGACTCAGCTCCTTCACATGAGGTGTATCCATAGCAAGTCTCACCCTCGTCACACTCTGAATCTATTCGACATCGTTTATGACATGTTAGGCCTGCATTCATTCTATCACTACCACACCAATATGTACCGGATATGTCAAAATTATGAACTGTAGGTGCATTTGTTGTTATTATTGGTTGAGGAGTCATCCTTGGCGTAGGTTGGTTCGTTGGAAGTTGTGTTGGTGACAAGGATGAAGGAGACTCAGTTGTCCTAGGCTCTGTTGACGTTAGCAAGTTCTCTATTTCCTTAGTTGGTTTAATAGTTGGTGATCTTGTCATAACAACTACAGGAGATTCAGATGTAGGCTTCAATGTAAGTCTATGTACAGGTTGAGACGTTGGTGCAAATGTCTCTCTCTTGGTAGGTGATATACTTGGTGCCTCTGTCTCATTTGGATTAGGACAATGTAACCCAGCAAAACACATTGTACCACTTGGACATAACATTAAATCACCAGGATTACATGTTTGTAATGTAAATGAACATGATGACATGACTTCTGATATGCTTGTTGCACAGTAATTATTTGGTGTTGAGAATCGATGCTGAACTTCGTCAGGTGATAATGTATACATTGTTGGTTTGGATGATGGAGGATTTGTAGTGGGAGGGATTACATTTGATTGAGTAAAGTCTTTAGGACCTGTTGGTTTTGATGATATTGGAGCTTCTGTTGTTGTCTGAGTAGTTTCGATTATTGGTGATCCCCATGATGCCGGTGGTTTGGCAATTGGAGACATTGTTATTGGGGGAAAGGTAGGTTTGGATGTAAATGGTGGTTGTGTTGAGGGCTCGAGAGTGGGCTTTGTATATGTATGTTGATTATGATATGAACAGATGAGATTTAGATTTGAAAACCTAATACATATGATACAATAAAGACACAAAGTCTTCTCACCTCATTTGTTACCGGGGAACGAGTTGGGTTAGCAGTAGACGGACCATCTGTCGGCCTGAAAGTCGGACTAACAGACGGTCCATTCGTCGGACTTACAGTTAATCCATTCAAACATGCATTACTTGCTTGATGTCCATATACATCTGCACAACATTCCTCACCACTCAAATAATACTTTTTACCATTTAATGCATCTTCCACTGAACCTGCTAATGATCCAACTACCTCGGATGAAAGTGTAGCCCACCAATCTGTCGTACATGTCCCTGTTGACCAATTGGAATTATAATCTGCATACCATTTCAGTGGTAATGTTGGTGATATTGATGGACTTGACGTTATTGGACTTTCCGTTATCGGTGTAGCCGTAGGCTTATTTGTAGGTGATGAAGTTGGTTTAATAACATCCACATGTCCAACTAATCCACCCTCTGGCATTACTAAATGTTGTGAACTATATATTTCTTGTCCATTATTCTCTTCCTTGTAGGTCGTAAAGTCCACTATGTTACAACCATCTATTGCAACTATGAAACATGATTGTCCGTTTGGACATTCTGAACTATCACCACTTGGACACCAACTTCCTATACGGCATGTATCGGCTATATCTGTAAAGTCATCAGCACAAAACGATATATTTGTAATATCATCATAAACAACTGGTGCCTTAGTCGTAGGCGAGTTACTCGGTGATACACTAGGTCTATAACTAGGTTTGGGTGATATAGTCGGAGCAATAGTCGGTGGTGCAGTAGTTGTGCATTGAAATCCATTATAATTGGATATCAAGTCACATACGCCAATATTTTCATTGAAGATGGTGCCAGTACCACAGGTTGATTCTAAAACTACGTTGCCGTTGGAACAGATGAAGTATGATGTACATCCTGGCATTGATTTGTAACCTGAGAAGTTTGGTGGACATGTTGCTTCATATGCTGCCATTGATGTTGATATTATTATTGGAAGTAGTAGGAGAAGAGGGGGGAGAGAACGATGACACATCTTGTGTCATTTTTTTATTGCAATGGATATTTTATTTGGTATGGTTCTTCAGAGATATTATATCAACTGAGCAACACTTAGTGGTAATAGATTATGTATTGGGGGCGCTAATAGATTAGATGTTGGGTGGGGTCATACATTGATACCGCGCTACTCTTCTTGGGGGTGGCCAATCTAATTATTACGTGCGGGATAAAATGATTTGTCTCTATCTAAGATGGCGATAGACCGGTCAATCTAGAAACATCACAACTTGCTTGCCATCGCGGCGTTCTTGATACTGCTATCGGCATTCTCGATCCATGATATCAACATGCTCATAATATCATCATCTCGAAGTATCAGTTCAGTAGTGAGCAGAAGAATAGTACACAACAGCTATAATCACATCAACAATTGCAATACGTCACTATCACATATGACAACATCATCAATACAAAGAATAGGTACCGACGATCCACGAATGTCAAGAGTCATAATACACAATGGTATAGTTTACATCTCAGGACAAACCGATGCAACATCCAACAATATAAAAGGACAAACACTGAATACATTAAAGAAGGTAGACGACTTATTAAAAGACGCTGGAACATCTAAATCAAATTTGTTAACAGCATCGATTTGGTTAAAAGATATTAAACGAGATTTTAAAGATATGAATGAAGTTTGGAATGGTTGGTTAGATCCGAATAATAAGCCAGTTAGGGCTACTGTTGAGGCTAATTTGGCACGTGATGTATTGCTTGTGGAGGTGCAAGTTACTGCCGCTGCTGCCGTCGAAGAGAAATAGGATGATTTAGGATGGAATGATATGTAAGTTATCAAGCCTTATGCCAATGGATTTTGACAGTATTGGTAGTTTGAGGAGTTATTAGTACTGACAAAGTAATGGGAATAGTAGTATGTCCATCTATCAAGTGTTAATGTTATGAGAAAGCAATCTCTTTTCAGCACTACCTCACTTCTATCATAGACATTCTGAATGCCAAATCTGTTTCTGTTTCACCCAATGCATCTCACCTTCGACCATGACATCCTTAACATCATTATCTTGAAATCTAATCCGTCCACCGAATGCCTCTCCCCATCCCGGTGTATAACTTTGATTATATGGACTATTACGCCATGCGTTGTAATATGACCAGAATGATATGTCGTATACATGCTTGGCGGTACGTTGTGCTAAGTTTGTTAATGTTTCGACTATTGCTGCGTAAAGCACTGGATGCTTTGGTGCATATCTATATATCGTTTTGATTTGATTTGTGATATATGTATTCGTTGGTTGAGATGTTGTTATGAGAAGCAAGAGCAATAAGAGAAGCAGAGAATACACATATTGTAACTTACACTAATCCCCATTGATGAGCACAACCACCAGGATGCTTCCTAAGGTTACAACTCCGTCCAGTAACAACATCAACATCATTACCCCATTTCCAATCATCCAACGGAACTACCAATCTCGTATCAAAGTCAAAATACAACCCTCCAAATAAGTATACTATTAATATACGCCATACGTCACACATGGCTGCACCAACCTTGACGCATGCATAACTTGAAAAGATCTCATTACCATATTCTAATTGTATAAAGTTATCCATTGCATCATCATCAAATAAGTAGTAATCATATTCTGGATTCATGTTAGCCCAATATAATACATGTTGACATAGTTCATATGATAGCTCATTCGTCTTCCATGATTGGAAGATTAACTTTGGTATTCTGCCAGAGTATTCATAAGGTGTATTAACTAATGATGTGTTGTAATATGTACGTGATGATGGTATATACCCAATTGTTGTTGTTTCGTTTGGTATACAGGTGACATCTCTTGATGTTTCCGGTATGTTATACTTCTTTGCAATATCTTTTGCAGTTTTGGGTAGTACTTGATGATTGTTACTATTATTGGATATGTTTTGAAAAATCTGTAGTAAATCTTCTTTATTACCAGGTGTACGTATATATTCTAATCTGTTTGCTGATATAGATTTTATATTTGTAGTAGTGGAAGTGTTGTTGTTATTTGGCGGAGATAATGTAACCTCAATATCGAAAGTTCTGAGAATTATATCACCACTATGTGCTATTATATGAAATAATGATAGTGTTGTGAATGCTAATGATATTATCAATATCCGTCGTACTCTTGATGCTGCCATATTTGTTAAAGGTGCATGCACCAGCCCAAAAATCAAAGTGTGTTGCCCAGCCCTAAAATATATACCACTTCCGTGAGAAACACACCTCACCGGTAAAAGGTCTACCAATATAATATAAGTAACTAATGATGCGATGGCATATGAGCTCCACACAATGTTTAGTAGAGAAGAGAGGTGCAGGGGTTAAGAGGTGCAATACATAGCAACATTTTTATGAGAGTACGAGTGTCTACTTCATCGCGAGGTATCCTTTTTGTGAAATGAGTTTTCCCGCCGACCTCTTTGCTACTCGACTTGCATGTAACAGAGTACTACGATCTGTTGCAATCAATACAGCAGTACTTCAGATCCCAGCTATTGATATTGTAACAGAATAATAGGAGGCATCATTCATATCATACTCTCGTCTCTCTCCACAGTTCTATAAAAGGACGAAATGAGCATCTCTTCTTCATCGTCGTCGAGATCGATGTCAACTGAGAGTTGCAATGAAGAGGATCTATCAACTACATCATCATATACGTCTGCCTATAGTATTTACAGTAACACTAACGATGATGAAATACAACAACAACAAAGTAAAGCAAATATATCAACTGAAATTACAAATCTTAAACGACATATAAACTCGTTGGTTAGAGAGCATCAAGAACTAACATCAAACAAAGCGTATCATACTGTACAACAAGAACATAATAATGAACAATCATGTGGTATGAATTCAATTCAAGATGAGATACTAAACACAATCTACAATATTGAGAATCAACTAAATGTATTATATGATACACAACAATATATACAAGATCATTCCACTCAAGTAACAAACATAGTTAAAGATCGGATACATACCGAACTATTAATTCGAGAAGAAATGGAAAGTGAAATGAAAGAATTGTATAGTCAAAAGATTATATATGAAAAGGAACTACATGATTTGAAAGTTAAATTGAAGGATTGTACATGCTCAACTACTACTTCTTGTAGTGATGGTCAAAAGAAGAAGAAGAGTGATAATGATGAGGCAATGGTCATTCTCAAACAAGAGATACAAACATTAAGAGGAGAGAATGCAAGCTTAAAGAATGATTTGGAAGAGTTGAATGATGAGATACGTAGTCTATCACAATGTCATCCTACTACCGTAGTAGCTGCTGGTGACAATACTCCGACTATCCAACAGCAATCCTTCAAATCAATTTCTCAACAGGAAGAAGAAGAAGCAGCCATAGCTCAACAACGTATTCGAGCCTTGGCACAAAGTCAAGAAACAGGTGCAATGGTGATACCTCGTGAAAGATTTGGTAGCTCAGTTAGTGGTAGTACATTAGAAATGATTGATGGTACAAGTGTTAGTATCGCTGGTGGGGGTAGAGAACGATTAGATACAGCTGGGAGTGTTGAGGATATGAACCATATCTCTCTCTTTGATGGCCAAGAAGAGAATACAAACGAGAATAAGGATACACCTTCAACAGCAGAGGGTATACGTATGCATGCAGAGAAGCTATTGTTTTGGGCAAACAAGGCAACTGAACGATCAAATACTCCTCAGATGGCGGCTGCTTCTCAGGCTCGTATGGATGGCAGTACTCCATTCAATACTCCTCAAAAGATTCAACCGCAGCAGCAACAACACCAACAAGAGCTGGCTGCCATCCCAATGTCTATCGGTTTACCACCACGGTCTCAGTCTCGTGTAGTACGCAACTCAAGTCAACTACCACCGCGTTGTCCATCACCTAATATAGCTACTCAAGTACAAGTAACGATCTCAGTATCCTCGTCAGTATCACAAGACGATGTGGCAGCTAGTAGTATCAATGATATAGATACTCATTCAGAAGAGCTTAGCGATAAAGAGAATGGAGGACTGATAACATTCAATCAAAAGCAAGAGGAAGGAGCTATTCCTGGGGCATTCCCCAAGCTGAAGAAGAATGTCAGTCTATCTCAACATGATACAATTATTAATGATTACGACAACGAGTATAACAATGAAGATGATGATATGGGCTATGAAGAATGTTCCACAAGTCCATTCACAGATCATCAGTCGGAATTTTATCTACCGCAGTTGGGATTAGCCTCCATTGAAGATCGATTATCCTTCTCGAATAACCCAACTGCCTTGTCTAATATACTCCGTCCATGGCAGTATCATTTCTTGGCATCATTGGATGTACACACTGCCGATGAGATGTTAAGGGCACACAAGAATGATGCTAATGACCTATCACGAAAGATGAAGAAGTGGAGGAAGAAGCAGGGCAATCTTGTACTGTACAAGACAAAGGAGTGTTATGCTGCTTTAAAGATTTGGGCTCGTACATGTAAGGTCGTTCTACGGTCAATACAGAAACAGAGAGAAGAGGCAAGAGCAAGGAGTACGGGCAGTGGTATGGAAGAGGAAGGTGAAATAGATGGAGATCAACAAGATAATGGTGCAGATATTAAGGAGGAAGATGTTATTATTGAGAAGCCTCAGTTCCTTGATATTAGCTTTAGTGCCGATACACATACTATTACAAGTGTATCGACTCTCGGCCAGCTCTCAAGTGTCGGTGGTGGAGGACGGCCATTCGAAATGATGGAGATTTAGAGAAGAGGAGGAGTATGTTATGGATGTGTCTAGATGTAAAGTAGTTGTTTGGTGTCGAGATAATTTGGAAAAAAAGAAAGATATACAAATGTTCAATAACAAAACTCTTTATCTCTATTACACTTATTATTTCTACTTGGCTTGGACTTTTTACAAACTAAACAATGTCCATTCTATTCTTCTAACACCCAATCTTCTTCTCTTAAAACACATCTATTAGATACACCAGACCTAACATAGGTCTTCCACTAACATATACCTAACAAAACCACTCATCAGTCTTCCCGAACATGCAACTTTAACAAGCTCACATCAGGTTAGGGATATTACCAGCTGTGATTAGATCCTCTACCTGAACAGAGAGATTAACATCATTTCCTGCAAGAGTATTTCCAATCACAACTGTATCCAAGGTCCCAGCAAGAATGTCAATGCCAAATTCACCACTGTTTGTGATGCTATTGTCCTTGATAATGACGTCTTCACTAATGACGTCTTCACTGGTAAGTGAAATCACCTGAATTCCATTTCCACCACTTTGGTTAATTGTATTTCCTTGAATGACTACACGTTTGCCAATTACAGTGATCCCAGCAACCTTCGAAGAGATAATTGTGTTCTCTAGAATTAGATTATCGTCTGATGTGCTTATTGATCTTTGGCTAGGGTTGATTCCAACATCAAGACCAATTCCTCTTCCTGTATTGACAATCGTGTTGTCTTTAATGATATTCCTAGCATTACCTGAAATAGCCACACCATCGAGCTCAGATTCTGTAATGATATTGTTAATGATAGTATTATCATTTGACTGGATTTTAATACCTTCAAAAACTGAGTTTTTAAGATGAAAGACCAATCAGTGAAGTGAATAATGTATAGGATAGAAGATTTATCTCTCAGTGTAAAGTACATTTGCATACATAATATTTGACGAGATAAAACAAAATGAACTTACCACCAGGGCCAATAGTAACGCCGTCTATAGTATGGAATCCACCGTCAAAGGAAGACAAATTGATACCAGTAGTCTTATCACCTCCACCCTTGACTAATTTGAATAAAATAATGAGATATAGAATCAGAAATATATGTGATTAGATGGAAAAATAGCTTTTCATCATTATATACTCACGTGTACCAGGCCCCATGACTGTATTAGCTTTACCAAGTACTTTGATAACATCAGCACCAAAAGTATCACCAGGCTTGCACTCCACAGTATACCCATTGAGATTTAATACAATTCCCTGACCATCAACCGTCAAGGCCGGCTTGATGGTTGACAGATCTGGAGATGATGCACTGCCGCCAACACCAGGACAATCACACAGAAGACTTTTTTGGAGAGTAAAGATATTGCCATTATCATTACCCGTGGTGATTACAGAATTGCATTCGCCGGGCTGTTATCGTATATGTATAAAAGATAGAGTAGTTAGAGAGATATGATATCGTCGCCATCATCATATCGTCGTTTCATTTTCATACAACACAAGAGATGTACATCACATACCTCGGGAATCGGAGCAGAAGTAGGAGCCCCAGTAGGAGCTGACTTCGACTTGCTACTACCCCTTGCAGGAGATAACATCGACATCGACATCGATGCATCAGATTCCTCACCCTTGATGTTGAGATGACGACGACGAGCATTTGCCTGGGTGGCTGAGGCGATGATGCTAAGCGCTGAAATTGTTATAGTAGAGAACTTCATTTACGGCTATTAGTTATTGCAATAGATGATATATAATGGGCTGTAAGTAGATATATTTATTGACAGCATGTCTATATCGGCTGTGGGTGGTTGCAAGTCTTGATAAATCAAGACTTCATTCCACC
>Ga0214479_101008_pt1 | contig 13204 bp, 13 predicted proteins | sample M1_20Mar14CPVII9_5_FD_165054 | JGI IMG/M metagenome (GOLD analysis project Ga0214479, IMG submission 165054) | Marine eukaryotic communities from Monterey Bay, California, United States - M1_20Mar14CPVII9sort6BwellE14 | ecosystem: Environmental > Aquatic > Marine > Unclassified | place: USA...
TATCTATACCATATCCTTTATCCCTGGTTACACATCGGCTGACGCTTTATTCACTAGGCGACATGCGGCGGCTCCTCATATATCAGCAGCCTATAATATAAATAACAAACAATAGAATATGGTGTTCAATAAAATAATAATACTGTCAGCTATATGCTCAGTACACTCCTTCAATTCTCATCCTTCTACTCCTCGACCATTTCTCCAACACCAAATTACCACATATGTGTATACTTTGCAACCATTATTAAGTACTAGTATAAGTGATGGTGGTATTGATGAAACAAATAACAACAGAAGTAGTAGTATTGATAACAATACTGCTGATACCGGAGTAGCAACAACCACCAAAACAACATCACAAACAGCCGAAGATGTATTATCAGAAGGTGTACAAAAGGTCTTCTCAATAGTAGACATAGACAACTCTGGATCAATAGATTGGAATGAATATTACCTAGCATTATCATCCACAGACTACACAAACGAGGAAATAACTGAATCATTCAAGGAGATTGACACCGATGGTAACGGCGAGATATCCAGGGAAGAATTTCAATTTGCTATACAAAAACTCAAAACCGAAAAGATGAGTAAACAAAGAATAGATGAGGATTGTCCAATGGGTTATTGGTTAAATTCTGTAGAACAGACATGTCAACCATTGGGACCTATAGGACGTATATCACAACAAATTGAAACATTACCCCGGTTTAAAGGTGTGTACCAACGGATCACAAATAATTTTGGTATAGATAAAGCAGCAATAAGAAAGAAGGGGGTTAGTTTTGCATTGGCATATTCAATTATCAGTAACCTGAACGGTGCAATAAGTTTAAGTGTTGCTTGGTACATGACAGTCAAGAGGGTGAGTTTAAATGTTATTGTGTGCATATCAGTGTTTCTATATCTTATAAGGTTCTAACACAATTCATCTTCTCCCTTTCTGCCACGCCCCGTCAGACTGGTATATCACCACTAGTCCCAGGTCAAAAGAAGGCACTCCTTGCATCATATGCAATGATATATGGTGTATTACAACTCCTCAAACCATTTCGTGTTGCAATGGCAATAGGTATGTCAAAGCTTAGTGCTGAATATTTAGAAATGACACAAGAAAAGTTCAATTGCTCACGAACTGTGGCAATTGGATGTCAATATATGATGGGACAATTGATGATGGGTATTACCTTCTTTGTTGGTGTTAGTATTGTTAGTTTACTGACAGGAGTGCCGATACGGGGGTAGATTTAGTTAGTTATTTGGTAGCTAAAATATAATGCGCTATATATTAAGTCTAAATAACTCAAAGCCAGAGGTCTTTATATGACACGACCTTATCGATACGGATTCTTGGCATTGACTTGCATAGTTGACGATTCAACAAGACACTCTGTAGCTGGATATACATCCTCATAATGTTCTTTACAACCCTCTACAAACTCATCTGTTAGCGAAACAACTGCAATAATAGCCATTATGACCATGATCAAGAAGGTAACTGCCTGTAGATATTGTAATTGCATCTCCAAGTATATCTTGTTCAATCGTTTTGTTGGATTTCCCCGTAATGTAATGGGCATATACGAATTAATATAATAAAAACTAGCACCACGGAGAATTAGAACAATGGTTGCAACTGCTGGTGACACTGGAGGAAACGAATCAGTCGTTAAAGCTACGCACTGTACGATAACCATGATAACATTAACAATAGTCGGGAACCAATACCAATGAGGATTCAATCTTCGAAGCCATCTACCAAATGCATTTATAGCCAGTATCGCTCCGAGAAGTGCTACAGCTACCTTTGTCCAAAGATAAATGAAGTTTAAACCCGTTTGTGCTTCCTTTCCGTGATAGGTAAGAGAGCTCGTGCAGAAGGATACATCTAATATACCTCCAACTTGATGAGATGTTGTGGCAACAATCCAAATCGTCAAGTACGGCCATGACATATTCCGAAGAGCAAGCCATTTGCTTTTATTATCCGTTGGTCTGTCATTAAACTCAGAACTTGGTATCGGGGGCTTGATATTACTGTCTATGCTATCATCGATAGTATTGTTAATGGATTCGTCATTAGTACTCGTCGTATTAGCTTGTGACCAAGGAGAGTGGTCGACAATAAAGAAGAAGCAAAGTGCCTTCAATACAGGGAGTACAATCCCAATGGATAGTAGTGCATTCTTCAAAATATATGGGTCCGCTTCTCCATCGACAGTGCTGGGTATTGCAGCCTTGGCAATAACAACGATTGCAGTACCAAATAATCCCGGGGAGGCAAAGCCAACTTGATATGCGCGGGTAGTTGATTCTGGTTTGTATGCAGTAAGGGCAAGGATGATTGTATGCAGTATACCAACTCCCAGGAAGATGATCGATACTCCAACCATATTACCTGGATAAGGCAACCATGTGAGCCCCCCTCCAACTAGGATGAACATTACACTAACTATAACTTTAATACCAGGACGTTGTCGTACTAAAATGGCACATAATGCACTACCAACGGCGGCACCTATTGATCCGCTTAATACCAAAGTTCCAATGTTATCGTCTGGTATGTTGAGGAATGAAAGGTAGGTACCAGTAAAGTACATGGCAAGTAATATGCCATTCATAGAACCTAATAGACCAAATCCAATGATATCTCTCATTAAAGCCTTTGGTAGTACTACCAAATCATTACACTCCTTCTTCCCCTCATCTATGTTTATATCATTATTTAATAGTGTACTCGTTAGTGAAGAGTCATATTGGTTGTCCTCTTTCTCATTCATGTTATATATATCTCAACTTCTTATTGTTTATGAATTATTAATATATCGTTGATTCCAAATTAATGACACTCAAGTACTGCCTACTTATCTTGTGTACCTCCCTAAACTGCCTAAGATGGTTATATACCAGATGTTTTAAATATCTTGTACTCCCTCTTTTACTGCCTAAGCTAAGTATTAGATATAAGACATCCTTATGTCTTGTTTAATGTAGTATTGATACCAGAGTTGATATATGTCTTGCTTCCTTCTGCTGTATCGGAGTTAGAAACCCACAAGACCACTAACTCGGAAGAGTATTATATCTATCTAATGACTGTATTGCCGATATACGAGATGTCGTATTGCAACAGCAGTCCATTGTTTGAGATTGTTTTAGCTCTTAGTATTAATTACTTCAATTAGGTAAGGATACCCTCATCTCGTTCGATCAATCCATCGAGTTTGGCGGCGTGATATGCATACCATTCGAAAGAGTATTAACTAATGATTCTATTGATACTACTATTTGTATACCAAATGCTATATTGGCAGAGCTATCGACCATTGCAATTAGCCAATAATAACTTCGAACACCTGAAAAAAAATTGATACCGTTTGGTCTAGAGGACACCACCAATTGAAAGCGTATTATCTTATAGCCAGATAGATGTAGCCACCATTATTAAACACCAGCTACTTGTATCTAAACGAGGCTATCCTCCTTAATACTAAACATATCGATACATCATATCGTACCATCATATATGATATTATCTTCCAACTTCCACGTTGAATTCATCAAATACTTATTTTTTATTCATAAATTTTTGACTGAGGCATCATTGCCACCCGCTATTACTTCACAACTATCGGCGTCCGCCATACCCTATCACAATAAACAATAATGTCATCAAAACGAACAACAAGAGCAAGTAAACAAAGGGGTGATATAACCCTAATAGATATGTCAGATGATTCCAACGTATGGAAAGCCGATAAAAATGCCAAACAACAACAACCATCTGCTACCACAAAGAAACAGGAAGAGGGTCGTACAACTAGATCAACCCGCTCTAAATCCACCACCAATACCTCTTCCACCACTTCTAATAACAATGTAGTACAATCAATAAACATAACAGCACGTAAACGACCACCAACCTCTAAAAAGAAGAAGAATAATCCAACTCTCCGATCAGATTCAACAATAATTCAAGCATTGAATGAAGCAAATTATGAAGCATATATTGACCCTTATAGGGGTATTATGCCTTATTTTTCTGTTTCTTTTCCTTCCTCTTCTTTTCCTTCTTCCAATAATGACGGCGGTAACAACGGTAGTGGTACCTCCAGAAGTAATAACAATGGTGGTATTAGTAGCAGTGGCGGTAGTAACAATAATGGTGGTAATAATAACAATAACGAAGAGAAAGAAAGTCCATGGATTAAATGTCAAGATGTACTATTGTTAAATAATTCTAATAATACTAAGAAGAAGTGGAATTTTAATAATCCAAATGACGATGATGACGTGATAGATGTAGATGAAGACTCACAATCAACATCTGCTAAAAAGAAAAGTAGTGGCAGAGGCGGTGGTGGTGGCAGTGAAGAAGAGACGGTAATACTAGTACAGACAGGATGTACAACAGTAGATAATTGGGCTAACGATGAATTAGAGGTATATACTAAAAAGTTGGCAGTGAAGAATAAGAAATCGAATAATAGTAGGGGAAAGGTAAGACGTCATTTATAAACATTGAGTTTGTGTTGGTATTGGGGGTCGAATTGTTGGCGGGCATTGGGGAGTGAATTGCAATGGATTGCAAAATATGTGTAATTTTAGTTGCAATGACTCCAATATATAGAGTATGTTACATGAGAAATCGAATAGGGGTTATATGTTGTGTACGTTTTAGTTAAGTATTGGAGGGTTGGATTGGGGGTTAATTTGCAATGCGGCAATGGTTTGAACACATGATGTGTCCTTTTTTTCAATGAAATATTGATACGAAGGATTAAAATGGTGTAGGGATGAATTTGGAGCCGAAATGCAATGCAGAAACTGTTTTGTGCACATGATGTGTACTTTTTATTGCAATTGACATATATATCTTGTGCACTTTTCACTAACCACCATCTCATTTACCCTCTCGTCTCAATATTCCTCGGGGTGTTTACAAAATTGAATACATAGAAACGAAAGAGTGACGGTCAATTCTTGAGTGGTAGTGATGATGCCAAATCGGGTGATGATACTGGAGATGATACAAATGATGTTGTGGAAGATTCAAAGTCAAAGGAGAAGAAGGAGCCTCTGTTAATATGTGGGGATAGGAAACGAGATGTTAGGAATGGTAATGCTACCATATTGCATTGTTGTGATTATAATCCGGTAAGTTATTTGGGGATTTGTTTTCGGGATGACTTGCCAAAAGAAGTGGAAACGTTCCACCTGGCACGCTTTACTTTCCCCAGTGCATGATATGCAACTCACATTTCATATCATCTCTATTCATTCTCCTTTAGTACTGCTTGGCATCCCTCGGTGGAATTGTAGATCAATATCGTCAAAGTGCTGCCCAAATACGATATGCCATAACAAACACATCATCATCATCGAAAAAGAAGAAACCATCAGCATCAGACATATCCAAACAAATACATAACAATCTATCCACTAAGTTACAAAACACAACATTCCCATTACAGCAGAACAAATGGAATGGTAATAAGTTAAAAGAAGAAAAGAGATTAGATAATGGTTTACGAACTGCAATCTTTGTTGATTTAGATGTTATCACAAATCATGTCTCTAGCTACATTTGTGAAAATGATAATAATGTCGAGGCAAAAGAGGTTGTTGGACATATCAAAAGCTGCCATCAACCATTACTTTTCAAACCAGATCAATCATCTACATTATCACAATCATCATCAACTGACAATGGCAATGTGGAACTATCACAACCATCCGGATTACGAAATCTCGGTGCCACATGCTATCTCAACAGTCAATTACAATGTCTAGCCCAAAACCTTGGCTTTATACACGGATTATTCTCATGGAAGAAACCAACCAACACTGGTGGATCAAATGGTAGTAAACGAATGACCGAGGTACTATCACATATGCAATCTATATTAGCACGGATGAGATATGGTCCTGATCGAGTACTCTGTACGAATGAATTCGCTAGTGCCTTGAGCTTGGAGAATAATGAAATGCAAGACCCAAATGAGTTTGCTCGTCTATTATTCGATCGGATGGCTGAATCTTTTAGACGGTCAGCCGAAATTAGCAGTAGTACCAATGGATCATTGGAACAGCGTGGACTTGGGGAGTTACTACCCTCTGTCTTTGGTGGGACGACTCAATATGTTACGAGTTGTTCAGTCTGTGGTATGGAATCAACTCGAAGTGAGGATTATATGGAGTTACTAATACCAATTGTCGATGTGGAGGTAGAAGGGATGAAGAAGGCTGGTAGTAAGCTGAAGAAGGATCGGGGTAAACCTACTGCGCCTGATGTTGATGTTCAACATTGTGTTGATACCTATCTCTTCCCTGAAAGTTTGGACGGGGATAATCAGTATGAATGTTCACAGTGAGTTACTTTGTTATGCGCCCAACTCTTTATTTATTGGTTTTGAATCGACTGTATCTCATCTCTATCTACCCTTTCAATCTCTCCTTCTTTTCAGATGCAGGAAGAAGGTCGATGCAACCCGTCGAATGAGATTTGCCAAGCTACCTCCAGTGCTAAATCTTCAATTGGCACGCTATGTCTTCGACAGAGAGACACTGTCGAAACGCAAGCTGACCACCAAGGTGTTACTTCCCAAGTCTCTCGAGATACCAAGTACAGCCACCACAAAGCAGAACGAGCATTCAAGGTATATCCTTTGTGCCGTTCAGAATCATTTAGGAACGTCAGCCCATGGAGGACATTATGTTGCCGATGTTATGGATTGGACGACTGGTGTTTGGTATGAGTTCAACGACGAAGAAGTGACAAGGTTGGGAGGAGGTCCAGTATCAAGTTTTGATCCTTCCAAGACAAAGAAGGGGCAAGAACCGAAGCAGCCAGGCAATGGACGTAAAGCCAATGGCAGCCAAGACGCCTATAACTTGTTCTATGTCGAGCAAACTTATCTGGCTCGTCATGCCAAGAGTGAATTGAGTCAATTCATGAACAATGAATCGCCCAGCAACGATGACAGTATTCTATCATCGATCAAACTCCAACGCAATGAAAGATTCAAGGTAGAGGTAGAGTAAGTACTTTTGCTCTTGTTCTTATATGGGTATGCCTGTGCAAGTAAACCTTCATCTTACATCTTATAATGTTCAACTTTCCTCAGTCAAATGCACAGGCAACTACTCAGGGGCCGTAGACTAACTGCCAGGAAAGATATGATTGTTGACAAGCTTTTCCAGCCCACTCGAAGCACCGAGAGTAAAGTCTGGGTCGATTCTAACTTCCTTAGACGATTCCTGTCCTGTGAGGACGATCTAGAAGACTTGTTTCGTAATGCAATAGAGTCGAATACTCTCTACAAAAGAGAGTCTTTCCTCTGTGAGCATTCTCAAGGCTTGAATCCAAGGAAGGCAAGACAAGGAAAGCTCTTGTCAATGGAAATGTATGATGCCTTGGAGTCCATCCTCCAGCATGAATATGAAATGTTCTTGGACGATCGATCTGCGGATACCAAGCTTGCTCGTCATCTCACTCTTATGGACCACAAGTTCATCGATGGTGATAATCTGACTTGTCAAGAGTGCGGTGTGTCCTACCAGCAAGAGACTGCCAAGAAGTACGAGCTCTTTGACACATTGATATCAATCAATGATGGATTGCTTCCTGGGAAAAATGACATCTCAACAGTCGACAATACAGAGGAATCACCAGATGTGTATGTCATATCACGAACATGGGTTAATAGCTTCAGAGAGTACATGAAGAAGAAGGTGAGGGAGATGAAGACCCCACCAGTAAGAGGAGCTGAGGAGGTAATTAACTCGTTATGTGGAGGAATTGACGTCGTAGACTTGAAAGAAGTGACGGGAGAAGGCAAGATTGACGGATACAAGAGCACAGACAATAGCGTTGATCTAACTGCTGATACTGTCGACCCATCCAAGAAAGAAGAAGAACGACGTGACCGAGACCCATTCAAAGGAGAAGAAGACCCGACGTGGAAAGTCACATGTAAGTAGATGTGGTTTGCTTGTTTGTATATCACCCTGACCATTCGTGCCTTATCTATCCTAACCAACTCTAACTCCTTCTTTTGCTTCGTCTATTTCTTTTGCTTCGTCTAACTTCTTACAGGTGACCACGGAAAGTGTTCCGTGATGCATAATGGTCAAAAACGTCGGCTCGTTACTGGTGATATGTGGAGGAATATCTCCAAGGCATTCCCGGCGGTTTCTCATCGATATGAGCACCCAAGAGATGACGCTACAGGAAATTGTGAGTTGTGTCTCCTCGAGAAAGAAGAGGGCAAACTCTTCCCACAAAAGATTGTAGAGTGGAAAGACAACATTCTACAGTCTGAGACTCTGAACGAGTTGCTTGAGAGGGGTAGTACGTCACCCAACTCCTATCCATCGGCAGTGGATATAGCCTTGCTGCACAACTCGGAAGAGCCTATGTCCTGCCGTGTCCTACATGGTGTTGATGTTCAGCGTTGGAGGAACTGCGTCGACGTTGCTTCCAAGTTCACCAAGAAGAAGGCTAAAGCCTCCAGGCACAGGCTGAATGAATTAATGTTCATTTCGTCTAACTCTTCATCCTTGGGTCGTGAGTTTAGATTCAGACCACTCACCTGTGAACATTCGAGGGCAGTTACTGATATTCCCCGAGAAGAAGAGGTACCAAGTTGGCTGCAAAAGCTGAACGAGTCAGGCCTCGAGCTACTCTTTGACCAAGAGTATGAAGAGCTTGTCCAATCAATCTCCACCCTCGAGTCAATACTGCATTATGATGGTAGTGCTAACTTCCCTTCAGCACCCACGATCTGCTTACGAGTAGAAGAGAGTAAATCAAGTACGAATATTACCCCAAGAATTTGTCATCGTGGCTGCAAGTTTCCCCTCTTTAATGATGAAATCCTCGAAGAAGACAAGATAGTACCCAAGCCAAAGCAAGTCAAACGTCCAGCAAAGAAGGAACCCGTTGAAGAAGCTCCAAAAGGTCCGCTGTGCAAGATACACATTCATGAGATTGACAGTGGCTCCGATATTGTAGTGGCCACATCGTTGATTATGCTTGACATATCAAGTGATCAGGAGACACAGCAGACATCTTCCAATGGTAGGCCCCAACGATCAAGGAAAGCTCGTGGTGATAAAGGAAGCTTTCCAACTCACGAGCTAGAGATGGCACTTGATGGCAATCTAGCCCACTTCAGACTCCTCCTCCATCAGTCTAAAGGCAAGAAGCTTTTCGACCAGCGGCTCTTTCTGATAAGTCCTGGTTCCTCAGTCGAGGCACAAGAGCTGCTCCCCGGGGAGAGTAACCTCAAGACAATGCAAGAACTTGCAGCTTCAGGATCATCCCAGGGGGAAACAAGTACTGCGGCGGATTGTGAACTTCACATGGCTCTAACCTATGGTAGTTCCGACTCGACATCAGATACTACCAAACCAAACTCAAGAAAGAGAGTGAGTCGTCAAGAAGAGAAGGCGGAAGAGGAAGTGTTGCTTGTCACTTTGTCAGACATTGCCTGTGGCGGATGGAAGACTGCAGATGGAAATGATGTAGTCGTTGGAGGGAAGAAGACGAAGCGACGCAGACAAGAGAGAGGTTTCCAAGGCACCTTCTTGCAATCAACTGAACTAACACCCCCCTCTCAAGATGATGGTTCAGCTACCAAGGATGTCGAGGACGAGGACGATGATGTTGTCATCATTGACGATCCGAAGAAGGATGAGTCACAAGTGAGCGTCGACGTTGTCAAGCCCGCGGCTGAAGAGACTGTAGAGGCTTTGCTATCATCAGGAAATTGCTCTCTTGCTACCCAGCCAGATGACGATGACCGGCCTACCGCACAGCAGTTTGATGATAGCCAAGTCACAACTTACGAATCACAGCCAATTACCCAGCAGTTTGACGATACCCAGGCCGAAGAGACTGAGTCAAAAAAGCCCAAGAACACCAAGGCCCTCAAGCTCAGGGCAAAAGACATGCCCCTGTTCTGGTTGTGATGGTCCCCTCGATGATAATTTCTTGGTATGCACTGGATGTAAGCTGCTCTTCTTTTGTACCAAATGCGAAGACGATAATTATCCAGCTCATTGTGCAACGTGTCCGGCCACAAAGGAGAACCATTCTCCTCCAACGGTATAAAGAAATGCATTTAAAATATAGGTTTCGATTTAGATCTAGAACATTGTATTTCTCCTAAGTAGCGTTTATTTTATGTACAGTTTGTTCTATATCTAGCTTGTATCCCTGTATGGATACTAACACCCCTGCCTCCTCACATTCTAGCAAATACATACAGAGTTCCTGCGTGTCCACGCATGACTCTATTCTGTCTATCCAAATGTAGTATATCAACGTATGCCTTGCCATGACCGCCCATTGGCCTCGTGAAGCTGTACTTCATCGTGCCACTCTCTTCATCCATATCATCATTATAGCCCGTAGCACCCATTAGTAGTTTGGCGGCTACTACCATGACACCTTGACCGAATGTACGTCTTCTTCTTGGGGTATAGCCTTGTTCACCGCCTGATGATGACGGTGCGGGGATAACTTGGGAACCAAAGATTTGTTTCCATACCTTGAACTCTTGAGAACGTTTTGATTCACCACATTCCATCTATAGACATTGATGGCGGTGGTTAGTATTGGGGTATATGTAATAGAGAGAGGTATTGATTTGGTATGAGCAAACAGAACACAAGATATGGTCCACACAATCATAAATAAGCAATGCAAACTTACCTTTCCACCCGAAAACCAAACAGACAATCTATCAACCTTCTCAGGATCCGGTAATGCATAACCATATGTTGTCATTATACCCCGTATAGGACTATGTAAAATTGAATTAGGATGATTCTTCTCTTCCATATCACCAAATGAAGGCGAGTATGGTTCAATCGTAAATGCCGTAACGATATGATATGTCCTCAATCCTGTTAAATCTTCATCTATCAAATTTTTTGGTAGTGTAAACACCCCATCATTATCTTTCCCACCCTTATTTAGTATACTGCTAAGGTCAACCTCCTCCATTACATTCCATACAGCATCAATCGAAACCACTAATGAACTTGGTCGGAACATTTCAAATGACATTCGACCTAGAGTGTACATTGGATTACCGTGATTATTATTCCCTAAACAATTTAGATAGGTTGGTTTAGTTAATGTGAACCAATTTCCTTCTATTGTTTGTGTAGGTGGTTTGGATGATGAAGTGTGTTGTATTGTTGAGGATCCAGCGGCTGATGATTCAGCTGCCTCACTATCAATTTGGGATGTGGTAGATGTAAGACTAGACAAGGAAGGAAAATCCTCACAAAGCTCATCAAACTCCTTCCTCTTCTCCCCTAACTCCAATGTAACCTCATCTAAACTACAATTCAACACACTACACTCAGTCCGTAACTTTTCCAATGTATTCACAGTCTCTACAAACTGTTCATTCTTAGCATTTCCACCACTAATTGCTAATGATTTTATCATTTCAGATCTTGCCACTTTGGTCTTTGAGTTTAGTTTAGTTAAGTTTGATGTGATTGTACTTTGTTGAGATAATAGGTTTGATATTATAGATTGTAGTTGGGTATGTTGTTCATATTGAGCAATTGATATTGCCATTTGATCATTGTTGTCGGTATCCTTTTGAGATGATGGGCAGTTTGATGTAGACTGTATTGATAATGAAAGGGACGTATCAACCTGCATAACTGATGAGGATGGTAGCATTAATGGTGATATTTTATCATTGCAATTAGTATTGCAATTGACATCCAGCTGTTGATGTTTGATGGGCAGATATATTTTCCGCGGTGGTCTAACATTATGTGGCTGATTTGATCTCTTAAGTAGACCCTGTATCAGCGAGACAGATGATGATGATGACGACGATGCTCGCCGTCTCCTTGATCTAGTAGTGGGTGAGGAAGTGCCAGATATTGGTGGTGGTGGATTGCTGGGTCGATTGAGGGCCAACTGCTCATGATGTTGTGATGCAGATCTTGATGATTCACTACCGCCGTCGCTAATCATTACATGATCATCGTCGCTATTGTCACACATTATCTCATCATCATCATCATGAATTATATCAATCTCATCTATACTAAACTGAGCAGACTCCACGGATGAGGAAGTATAACAGTATGGTGGTGATAGTGATGAGATTGATGATGGTTGCGATTGAGCTATCTTGCCATCTTCATCACTTGACGAGCTACTGCCGCCGCCGTCTTCGGTATCGGCGGCAACTATATTGTGAACCCTGCCCACTCTCTTCATTATTTATATTGTATTTATATCATTACAAGAGATTCACTGACATCATCTTCTTCCTCTTAGTTTATTTGATGGAAAATGAGAGACAAATTCGACCCTTCATGTAGATCACCGTCATGTCGTACCGGCACTACATCGCCGCTCTCATACATGGGTGAGTAAGATGAGTAGGAGGCTACAATTAAGAGGTTACATGCAGTCTACATTACATACATATTATAAAGTTACTCATAGGTTTGATATTCTAAAAACGTATGTTGATAACATACATCATATTCATTTCTATTGCTCTTTTTGCTCTTGACCTTGACCCCAATAGATGGTATGACTAGGTCATCTTTCAACTGATACTTTAAAGGCTTAGCTCATTGACTGGAGCAGCACCAACACCCATTACTTCGCCTTCCTTAATAGACTGTTTGTTTTTCAGTCCTGGCCAAGCCACTCTTATACCGCTCGCTGCTGTCGTCTTGGCAGCTTTATATACTCCTTTGTTTCGCAGTGCCTCTCTCTTTGATTCTGCCTCTTGTATGATTTCTCCTGGTGGGGGTTCTTGTATTGCATATGCCTCTAATGATGGTGGCCATATCAGTTTTCTATTCATCCAATACCGTACATACTTCTCATCACTTTCATTACTCGGAGGTGTCTCCCACTTGGTACCTCTGTACCAAGGATCAACTCCACATAGGCCTGAATTCTGCCACATGATCTCGTTGATAGCAGGGTCATGATCGATTAATGTGTATTCAAACCAATCCCGTCCTAACCTCCAATCAAGTCCCAAACCTTCTACTAAGCATGCGGCAGTTAATAGACGTAGTCGTCGTGGTATCCAACCCTCTGACCAAAGTTGTCTCATTGATGCATCAACAAGAGGAGATCCTGTATTTCCAACACACCAAAGTTTGAATTTCTCATCCTTGTTACCGTCCGATGAGT
>Ga0214479_101009_pt1 | contig 13200 bp, 2 predicted proteins | sample M1_20Mar14CPVII9_5_FD_165054 | JGI IMG/M metagenome (GOLD analysis project Ga0214479, IMG submission 165054) | Marine eukaryotic communities from Monterey Bay, California, United States - M1_20Mar14CPVII9sort6BwellE14 | ecosystem: Environmental > Aquatic > Marine > Unclassified | place: USA...
TTTCGATCGACACCGAGAACCCGACAGCGACCGTTGATCTGCCTGCGACTAGTTTGTCAGACAGCAATACCAGCACAGATTTGACGATCACGTTCACCGAAGTGCCCACTGGTTTTGACGCTGGTGCTGATTTGACGGTCATTGGTGGAGCGTTGGGTTCCGGTAGTTTTGATGCTACGGGTCTGGTCTGGACGTCAACCTACACGGCCACTGATGGATTTACTGGAACCGGCTCGGTAACTCTCGCCGCTGCTAGTTACACTGATACGGCGGGGAACACTGGCAGTGATAATTCTGATTTTGTTTCGATCGACACTGAGAACCCGATCATTGAATCGGTCGTTCGTGCAAATGTCGATTGCACAAATGCAGCTTTTGTGGACTTTACAGTTACATTCAGTGAAAACGTTACCGGAGTTGACACAACCGGGGCAGATTTCAGTTTGGTGACATCAGTCACAGGTGCATCTATTGTCTCTGTTTCTGGTAGTGACTCTGTTTACACGGTCACAGTTGGGACTGGATCAACAGGTGGTTCTATTGGTCTGGCTTTAGCGGCAACACCCACGATTCAGGATGCCATCGGGAATGATCTTTCTGACACAGATATCAGTGGTGCGAACGAGAGTTATACGATCGCATCTACCGAAGTACTTTTGACCGCTGGCGATGTCTTAGTAAAAGATATTCGCGACGCAACGGCTGATGATCTTACTTTGTCCGTGGTTGGTAGTAATCTTGTGATTTCCTCTTCAAGCGATGCAATCGCCGTTGGTGTTGGGGTGACCCGGATCAATGGTTCGTCGGTTAGCATTGCTCTCGCCGATATCACCGGCAGCGACGGAGTCACGGTTTCGACTGGAGGCTTGGATGATACTATCACCGTCGAAGGAGTTGGTCGACGGTTGGACATTGATGGTGGAAGCGGCACCGATATTGTGCAGTTTCAAACGAACGCAATAACGACGAATGGGAGTGCTCTGCTTGTTAATGCTAACTTGGTAAGTCAGGACGTCAATGCATCGATTAATGCTGATGCCGTCAGCTTGATTGCCACAGACGGTAACCTCGAGTTGAATGCAGCTCTGTTTGCATCTGGTGATCTGTTCCTCGATGCCTCGGGTGAGGTATCGCAGACGCTTCAGGGCGTTGTTGTTGTAGCTGGGGATACGACAGTATCAGCCAATGAAATCACCCTCGATAACGCGTCGAACGATTTTCAAGGTACTGTTAATGCGTCGGGTTCTGATCTGGTTTTTGTTGACTCCAATGGAATTAGTTTGGGCGATATTGATGCTACGGGGGCTTTCTCAGTCACTGCCCTCAGCGGAGCCATCGATGACGGAACCGCGAGCGGGAATAGTGCTGACGTCAATGTGGCAGGCGTCGCGACATTCGCAGCATCAGGAACGATTTCTCTTGACGATCAATGGAATGACTTTGGTGACCAAATAAGTGTTGATGCGCAGGAATTTGAACTAATTGCCCAAGATGATTTGCTGTTGTTTGACGTAGTTGTTGACCAACTGGCGATTATAGCAGGCGGAAATATTTTCAGTGTTGAGGCTGGTACGGTATTGGTTACTGGTAACGCAAGCTTTACGGGAAATTCAGTCACACTCGGGAATAACGTCGGAGATGTTGCCAAGTTTGGGAGCCTGAAATTCAACGCTTCCGGCGTCGTCAATATTTCTGAAGATGATTCGATGACAATTTCTGGCGCGAGTACTGCAGGTGCAGGGTTGGACCTTTGGAGCACCGATGATGTGACGCTTGGTGCGAGTGTGACGGTGGGTGGCGATACAAGCATCCTTGCAGGTACCACAGTGGGTGGCATAGCGATCAATGCGAAGCTGGACGGTAGTGGTACGATCCTTCTTGATGCTGCTGATGAGATAACGATTTCTGCAGCAATTGATCCCACAATGGTGAAGCTGAACGCTGATGATGATATCACGGTCACCGCTGCAGTGGTGGCATCAGAGTTGATTACAGTATCCGCGGGCGAGGATGGCAGCGGCAGTTTCATCCTCGGAGCTTCGGGTAGTCTGAAGACGACTGACCTGGGCAGCGATATTATTGTCACTGCAGGCACCACTAGCGGCGACATCACGTTGACAGGCACGACGACTGCTTTGGACTTGGTCACGATGACGACCGCGAGTGGTTCGATCAACGGTTTTGGCTTGGTGACCAGCGACATGGTCGACCTGAACGCATCCACTGCAATTGGCAACACGGTGGGAGTCATGTTGTCTTCGAGTAAGATCGCGGCCAACACAACCACCGGTGACGTTGAAATAGGGAACAGCCTTGGCACCGCCGTGGATGTGTTATCGCTGACGACGGGAACAGGTTCGATTAGCTTTGATCAGTCAGGTGGCGGCGATTTGTCGACAGGAACCGTTGGCGCTTCTGGTGCGGTTACCCTTGCCAATACAGCGGGATCACTTTCTTTGGCAGGCACTGTCGTCGGTGGTGCTCTTGATGCCACCGCCACCGGAGCGATCACCGATGATAGCGACGGTGACCTGGCGATCGCAGACCTAGCCGAGTTCGTTGCAGGTAGCATTGAACTAGGCAATGAATCCGGCAATTCAATAAATTTCGGAAAGTTGACGTTCAATTCATCAGGTTCGGTGGTGATTGGTGAAGATTCATCACTTGATCTGGTCGGGATTAATACCGCTGGCAGTGCCGATTTAGATTCCACCGCAGATGTATCTGATGCGGGTGCAACCAGTTTGAACGTAACTGACCTGCTTGACGTCTCGGGCACTTCGATTGTTCTCGGTGCGGGTACTTTCAATACTGGAAAGTTGACGTTCAATTCATCAGGTTCGGTCAATATCGATGAAGCCAGTTCGATGACAATTTCTAGTTTCAGCAGTGCAGGTGCCGGCCTAGACCTTGTGAGTATCGATGATGTAGCGCTGAATGCCAGCGTGACTGTGTTTGGTAACACGAGCATCATTGCGGGGCCAACTTCGGGTGGAATCACTGTGAATGCGAATTTGAACGGTAGTGGCACAATTCTTCTCGATACTGCAAATGACATCACTTTAACAGGCACGACGACCGCTCTTGATTTAGTCACGATGACGACTGCGAATGGTTCGATTAATGGTTCGGGTTTGATAACTAGCAATACGGTCGATCTGAACGCGTCCACTGGGATTGGCAACACGACGAGAGTTGCATTGTCTTCGAGCAATATCACTGCCGACACAACGATCGGTAACGTTGAGATAGCGAGCAGTTTTGGCACCGTTGTGGGCGTGTCATCGCTGACCACAGATTCAGGTTCGGTGAATTTCATTCAGTCAGGTGGCGGTGACTTGTCGACAGGAACCGTTTCTGCTCCGGGTTCAGTTGTGCTCAGCAATACCGGTGGCTCGATTAATGGTTCGGGTTTGATAACCAGCAATACGGTCGACTTGAACGCATCCACTGGGATTGGCAACACGACGGGAGTTGCATTGTCTTCGAGTAATATCACGGCCGACACAACGATCGGTGACGTTGAGATAGCTAACAGTCTTGGCACCGTTGTGGGCGTGTCATCGCTAACAACGGGGACAGGCTCGATTAGCTTTGATCAGTCAGGTGGTGGTGACTTGTCGACAGGAACCGTTTCTGCTTCTGGCGCAGTGGTCCTTGCCAATGCAGCAGGTTCGATTTCCTTGGCAGGCGCGGTCGACAGTGATTCTTTTGATGTCACCGCCAATGGTTCGATCACCGATGGTGCGGGTGGTGACTTGACGATTGCTGGTAATGCGAGTTTTGTCGGTAGTTCGATCGGGCTTGGTGATCATGTCGGTAACGACGTGAACTTTGGTTCTTTGACTCTAAACGGTGGAACAGCGACAGTTACCGAAGATGATTCCATGCTGCTTTTGGGATCGAGTGCTTTGACGGGTGAATTGACGCTTGTAAGTGGTGGTTCGATGCTGTTGTCGGGAGATGTTAGCAGTTCATCTTTGTCAGCCGTGGCCAATGGTTCAATTAATGGTTCGGGTTTGATAACCAGTAATACGGTCGACTTGAACGCATCCACTGGGATTGGCAACACGACGGGAGTTGCATTGTCTTCGAGTAATATCACGGCCGACACAACGATCGGTGACGTTGAGATAGCGAACAGTCTTGGCACCGTTGTGGGCGTGTCGTCGCTAACAACGGGGACAGGCTCGATTAGCTTTGAGCAGTCGGGTGGCGGTGACTTGTCGACAGGAACCGTTTCTGCTCCGGGTTCAGTTGTGCTCAGCAATACCGGTGGCTCGATGCTGTTGTCGGGAGATGTTAGCAGTTCATCTTTGTCAGCCGTGGCCAATGGTTCGATCACCGATGGTACGGTTGGTGACTTGACGATTGCTGGTCATGCGAGTTTTGTCGGCAGTTTAATAGAGCTTGGTGATCATGTCGATAACGACGTACACTTTGGTTCTTTGACGCTAACCGGTGAAACAGCGACAGTTACCGAAGATGATTCGACGTTGCTTGCAGGAACAAGTTTTTTGACCGAAGGATTGAAGCTCCAAAGTAAAGGTACGATAACATTTTCGCCAGGTTGGCAAATTGTTAGAGGAGTTGACATTCATAATCCTGAAGTGGTACTTCAACAGTTGGACACTTTAGTGGTGACAGATCAAAACGCTAACCAAATGATGGTAACATCGAATATGAGGAGCACCGATTTAGGGGGGGAAGGAAAGGTTGATCAATTTAACTTTGCCAAAATCAAATTAGAGTGGGGAGTAAATCAAGGTTTTGGAGTTGAAATTGATTGGAGTACGTTCGACGGTCAACCTGACCCTGATGTTCCCCAAATAGTCAATTCAACAGGTATCTTTTCTCACACGTACAATGGGAATAGTACTGATGAAGTCACGGTGAAGATTCAAGCGACGGCGGACTTTGATGAAAAGATTCAGTTGACGGAAAAGTTCGATAGTCCTGAAGAGTTTGAACTTACGCGCCGAAGTCTTCAAGTTGTACTTAAAAGACCATCTGATCTTCCGCCGATAGTGGCGATGGAAGCGTTGCCTCAGGCTAGGGAAATGCCTGAGTTAAAAGTTGTTCCGCGAGTTGCATACCAACCGAGTCAACCGATGATGGCTGTTAATGCTGAGTTTATTGAATTTGAATCTTCTTTGACGGATATTGTAGAGGAGGATTCACGGTGGATTGAAGTTCGCCTAGTAGACCCCATTAATGGAGAAATCACTTGGATCAGCGAACCGGCCCAGGGTGTTTTGGATGACGCAAGCGGGTTGAAAGAGCTTTTTATGGATTTGCCAGACGAGCATTTTAAATTCTATCTAATCCTCGAAGATGGATCGGAGCAGAAGATTTTTGACGTCATGATCAAGAACGGAGAGCCAACTCCAGTTAATGCTGAATCTCCGACAGAGTTGAAGTTTTTCTCCCCTCTCTTAGATTCTGGCGAGTTACCGGAAGTAAGAAAACTTGGCGAGCCAGTCACGCCCAAATCAAATCTGAACGATGGTCAATCGCGAGCCTTACAGCCAGAATTTGAGAAAAGCGTTTCAAATAACATGTAGGAAATACAAAGTAGGTCAATCTTTCTTGGCCGTTTGATTATAATCTAGTTGAGTAATGACTGAATTGGTTGGAGTTCGGGTCAGCGGCGTAGTTTCCATTTCAGTCAGGCAACTAGAGATTAGCTGAGATTATTGAAAATAGTGAGTTTGGGTTTGTCGCATGCTAAATTGTCCGTTTTGTAAAAACCCGTACGAATCCGAGTCAATGGTAGATGGTCGTTGCCCTAATTGTGGCGGCAAGTTGAATTGGTCATCTGGAGATCAAGATGAGTCCTTTGATCCGGGATTCACACCGAATGTTACCGTCTCATTAGGCCCAAGTTTTTTGTCAAGAAGAAGCAGTGAAGCGGCAGACAAAAAAGTAAAGGCACCGGCCGTTCAGCCCATTGAATTAAAAATAAACGAAGATACGGTCGCCAACAAAGAGACGGTATTACCTTCTGATTCGGTTAATGAGGTTGGTGATGAAAATTTGCGAGAGCATAGTCCATCTGGTTCGAAATCAAATTATAAGCGATCGCTATCGACGGATGATATCGATCGCCTTGGAGGAATTTGGAAAGCGGCTTCGCTGGAGACGAGTAATCCAACCTCAACGCTTCGCACCGTAACCGAAGAAAGCTCTCAACCACTGGACGTTGTTATCAACGAACGCCGATTTCAAAACGTCCCAGAGGCCCCACAGTTTTCGATGGATTATGAGATCCTAAAACAAATCGGGCAGGGAGCTGTGGGGGTTGTTTACTCTGCCCAGCAAAATTCGATCAACAGAAATGTTGCGGTGAAGATGTTGAATCGATCTGCATCGCAGGATGAAGAGCAGAAAGACAAGTTTCTCTTTGAAGCAGTGGTTACGGGCGATCTGGACCATCCGAATATCGTGCCAATTCACGACCTTGGGAAAAACCAAGATGGCGAACTGTTTTATTCGATGAAACAGGTGGTGGGCACTCCGTGGTCGGCTTCGATTCAAAAGAAGTCGGTATCGGAAAATCTCGAAGTTCTTTTAAAGGTATGTGATGCGGTATCTTTTGCACATGCGAAAGGAATCGTTCATCGCGACCTGAAACCTGAAAATACTATGCTGGGCCAGTATGGTGAGGTTCTGGTCGTTGACTGGGGAATCGCATTGCCATTTGGAAATTTCTCTAAAATGTCAGACTTGCTTCCCAAGCCCGGAATCTCAGGTACACCGGCATACATGGCACCGGAGATGGCGACTGGACCGCTCTCTAAAATTGGCCCGTTGAGCGATGTCTATCTACTGGGCGCGATTTTGTTCGAAATGATCACCGGCAAGCCCCCTCATCGTGGATTGACTGTGATGGATTGCGTCATTGCCGCAGCGGATAATCATATTGTCTCGACCGATAACAACGGGGAATTGATTCAAATCGCATACCGAGCGATGGCGACGGAACCGAAAGATCGCTACGGTTCGGCTGCAGAGTTCAAAGGTGCATTGCATCAGTATCAAAGTCATCTTGAGAGTATTTCGCTTGCCAATCGAGCTCAAGAGGGATTGGAAGAGGCAAAGGCATCGGGAGACTACCAGGAATATGCTCATGCCCAATTTGCGTTTCAAGAGGCGTTAGATTTGTGGCCAAATAATCAAGCCGCGAGAGACGGACTAGTTGCGGTGAAATTGAGCTACGCGCAAAAAGCGTTGGAACAGGGTGATTTTGAGCTTGGACTGTCGCTTGTAGATGCATCCGATTCGAGATTCAAATCCTTGGGGCGATCATTGCGAGCAGGGTTAAAGGAAGTAAAGAATCGAAGGAGGAATGTTAAAAGACTGGTTTCTGCGTTGGTCATTGGATCATTGATTTCGACCTTTGTTTTTGCGGGGTTATTTACGTCAGCAAAACAGGCTAAGAATGATGCAGTAGATGCTGAGATAGCTGCAAAAGCTGCTGAGGATCGTGAAAGAAAGGCTAAGGTTGATGCAATAGAGTCTAAGGATCGAGAAGAAGAGGCTAAGAATGATGAAATAGCGGCAAAGACCGTTGCAGTAGCTGCTGAGAAAGCTGCAAAAGCTGCTAAGAAGGAAGCCGAACAAGGCCGAATTAAATTGAAGAAAGAGGAGTTGAACAGCCAAAGAGACAGCTATTTTTTCAGCCTTGGGTCCGTCAGGAAAAATCTTGACTTTAACGAGTACGCTCAAGCAAGACGAAAGCTTGAAAAATCAGAGGAAAACACGACAAATTTGGGGGTTCGCCATTGTGAATGGGGCTTGTTAGGCCAGTCTGCTACAGGCGACTACCTAACGCTAGACAGTTTAAGTGACGAACATTTAATTTCGTCCTTCGCGATCAATAAGACGAGCATCGCGTTAGCTTATAGAAACAAATTTGAAGTTAGAAGTTTGTCAAATATCAAGTCTGTAGCAGGCACCTTGGATATTGAAAACGCGAAGGTCGTTTCGATTGTTCCGGGCGAGGATGGAAATGAGAGTTGTTGGTTTGTTGCTGGAAACAGTAGCGATCCAACGCAAGGCGCATGGGTTGGAGTGATTAAGAAAGGTCAAAATGCAAAACTTGAACTCACCAAACTAGATAAGTTCGCAGGATTGAAGTTGACATGCCTCGCCGTTTCGGGCGGGTCAAAAACAAGGTTGTTAATTGGATTTAGCACCGGAGAAATTCGGATTTTCGATTACCTGACAGGCGGATTGAAAGCAGTAGATAAAAAATTTGAAGAATTAGTTGTCCATCTCGGTGGCGTTTCAAGTTGTGATTTTCATCCAGAATCTAATGATAAATTCGTAACGAGCGGTCAAGATGAAAAGGTGATGTATTTTGACTTAAAAGGGAACAATGGGGCATTGGAGCGAAAACAGTTTCTTGGTCATGAGGAACCGGTTCAGACTGTTCGGTTTTCTAGCACCGGTGATTCTGTGGCCTCGGCGGGAGATGGGGGGACAATTTTATATTACCCACTTACCAGTTTTCAATCCAATGATGAGTTAGAAGCTGTATTCAAAAAGGGTATTGAGAATAACAAGAAAGAATTTCTTGTCATTGGCAGCCATCTCGATGCGGTTCGAACGCTTCAGTTTTCTAAAAAATCGCTCAATGAAAATGAATTGGCAAGAGAATTTTTGTTGAGTGGTGGTGACGATAATCAAATCAATATTTGGAATGTTCCAAACCTGAACGCATCTACAACCTTAATGACGGTTGAGGGAGACCGAGTTGAGCCAAAGCCGTTGCGAACTTTTATGGGGCACAGCAGACCTGTGCAGTTGGTCTCTTTTAATGGGGACAGCGCTAATTCAACGATTCCAAATTCAATATATTCGTTGACGAGCGGGGCTGAGTCCGGATTATCAGAATTTTTCCAATGGTCCGTGGCAACACCAGCTCCGATCGAAGATTTTCAGCATGACAAACAGGTTACTTCGACGGCGATCTCTCCGGACGGTAAATCTCTGGTTCTTGGTACGACGGATGGGATTTCAATGGTCGATTTGGATCGGCTTCCGCCAAAGATTGGCTTGGAGCTATTTTCAAACTGGGTGAGTGAATCAAAGCTGGAGGGAAATTCAAACGTTTGGAAGGAGGGGCATGAGTACCTCGCTTATAAAGGTTTGGGAATACCTTCGGTCGATACATTTCAACAGAAAGAGTTGCTGCTGACTTGCGGCGGGGATGATAAAACGATTCTATGGGATAAGGCAACCGGTACATCTCTTCAAAAGTTTGATCGAACAGGAAGACGCGGCTTACTAACGGTTGCTAACGGGAGCGGTGTATTTGCTACGGGGGCGAGTTTTAAAAAAGAAGAGGTGTCTACACTCGTAAGGGTTTTCCAACCGTTAACTACTCCCGCGAACTCGCAATATTTTTCAGAACAACCAATTAACCTGACTTCCCCTTGGGTCCAAGTTGAAGATGATCGTCCCGATCTAACCGTAATTTCGAGTTCTGATAACGGCAGGTGGTTGGTAGGAGGTACTTCGAGCGGCGAGGTATATGCGTGGCAGGTAAATGATCCCAATAATCCGATTCGAAAAATGGGGGTCGCGAAATCTCCAGTTGTGAACATGGAGTGGATCTCTAACGGTTTGGATTCTGAAAAGGGGTTGCAATTTCTGGCGACATTTAGAAATGGTTTGGTATACCAATTCTCGCTTAATCAAACTGAAGGTAAGAAAGAAATTACTCGGACGAAGTCGATAGATGTTTTAAATGGCATCGTAAAGCACTCGGAGAATCTTTCGGGAGATTTGAGCTCTAAGTCAGCCAAGTCTAAGTTGAAATTGATCCAAACTGTATTGAGCCCTAAGAAAGATTCGATTCTCTGTGTTATTCAGGAGACAGAGAATGAAAAATCATCGGCCAGAAATAGGCCAAAAATGAAAAGTTCACATATCCATTTGAGGTTGGTAGGACTTGGTGGAGAAATAAAAAAATCCTTACTGCTTGAAGACAGCGTATGCTCCGCAGCAGTCTTTCGAGCGAACAGCAACGATGAGATTTTACTGGCAACCAAGTTGTTTCAGCTGGATCAAGTAGTGGACGAAGGTAATGAATTCATTATGCTTTGGGCGGCAAGCACCGGATCACAAGAAGAACTAAGTAAGCTTGTTGACACTGGCAGCGAAGAGCCTGTTGTGGATTTAGGGTTTCCCTTTAGTAAACGAGAGTTGTTGATGGTCCGCAGTGATGGGCCGGCATTGATTTCTTTTGAATCAAAAAAACCTAATGAATCAGATGTCGAAACTGAATTAACCTTGCTGCAGGGGCAGGGTGGGGTGAATTGCAATGTCTATTCCCCTGATGGTAAGTATATTCTGACCGGCGGTGTTGATGGATCTGCAAAAATATGGAGCTTACAAAAAAAGAGCCGCCAACAAATTAAGCCAGTCATGAAATTTCAACCCTTCGAACAGAGGTCAGAAGCGGTTGGGAATGAAGCCGGAACCGAACTTGAAAGCTGGGGGGAGGTGACTGCGGTTTGCTTTGGGAAACAAGGGGATCGAGTTGTGATTGGCACTCAAAAGGGACATGTTTCGATTTATGACCGAGTCGACGCCAGCAGTGAATGGGGGCCAGGAGAAACTTTAGGCTCCATGGAGAATGGTTCAGAGGATGTAAAAAAAGTAACTGCAATGGCGTTGAGTCCAGGTGAAAAGCACTTATTGGTCGGTCGGATCAATGGAACGGTGGATATTTACAATTTCGAAAATTTTCAATGGGAAACCAATCTAAAGCCCGACGCTTCAGTTTCTTGCTTGGCATTTTCGAAGAACGGGGAATTGTTAATTGCGGGCGCGGTTGACAGCAATGCCTACCTCTGGAGAGTCAGTGAGATAGTGGACTTGGATAAGCAAGAACCTGAAAAGCTAGTTGGGCATTCCGGAGAAATTGTCAGTGTGGAATTTTCTCTGGATCGCACACGCGTTCTGACAGCGAGTAAGGACAAAACGGCTAAGCTATGGAGTTTAAATAATTTTCTGACGCCCTCTGAAAATAAGAGTGGAGGCAGCGAGAATGAAGGCAACCTGATCACGCAGGTAGGGACGTTGGCCAGTCACAACGCCCCCTTGGTGTCGGCTCATTTTACTCACGATGGAAAAAACGTGGTCACCACAGACACAGGTTTTAAATCGCGACTTTGGCGTGGCTCCACGGTGGCAGCGGGTTTGGTGCTCTCCCCTGAGAGCATTGTTATTGAAGATAAAATGGCAGCAAAAAGCTCTACCAGTGAGCATTTGTTGGATCGACAGGCACTCGTCACATTGCCGAGTGGAGAGACCCTGGAAGGCTATGAATTGGTAGTTGAAATATCGCCCGATAGGTTCCAGTCATACTCGGTTGATTTCTTTTGGGATTTGAATTACCCGAATAAGAATCAAAGTCAAAGCGAGATTGTCAGGGAAGGGAATGGATTCAAATTGAATGAAGATATGAGCAAACCTATGTTTGCAAGCATGAGTTCAGAAGGCTCAAGGCTGACGCTGCAGTTCGCAACTGATTCTACGCCCGATGTTGTAGAAAAATTAATTCGGTCTTTAGGTATTCGAGTTACCAAAATAGCAGGGGACGGTACTGAAAAGGAAAACGGGGAAGGTGCGGTGTTGGGTGAATTGGGTGCAAAGCCGAAAGAAGATGAGCCGAAAGAAGAAGAGCTGAATTTGAGTGTTACATTTAGACTTAGCCCACAGAATTCTAGGGAGTCCGTGAGAAAGTCTAAGTTGCCGGCAATTGAACTGAAGCTTCAGATCCAAAGTGAAAATTAAATGGCTCAGTAGCTTTAGCGGTCACTAGTCGCAGCATCGATTGGAAGGAGACCCTGTCCATCGTCTAAGCTGAATTCCATTTTCCCAGACCCAAGTTTATAAGCTCCCTGTTTCAGTGACTTCTGGGTCTGAATTTCAATGTTCGATTTGTTTGAATCTAAGAAGTGTTGGAGAGAATCGGAAGGAAACTTGAAGGTGTGTTCGGCGGATTTATCTTTAGTGTTGTACCTGCGTTGGACTTCGTATGGTTGACCTTTACTTTCGCAAGTCAAATCGAATCGAACCCAAAGCGGCTTTTCGCTGTCGAAGTCATCCCCAGATTTATTTTGGTGGTATTCTTTGATTTTGATTGCATTTTCGACTTTATCTACTTCAATTTCAAATTCTAATCCCTCGATGCCTGGAGCTGATTGTCTCTGGTTTATTAAGTTTTGATTATTGATAAAGTCAGCAAAAGATCTGGTGAAATTGGGCTCTGTTTTTTCCCATTTGCAGAAAATCTCGCAATTCCCACGCTTGGCCAGTTGTGGATTCCAACCTTGGGCTTTGAGTTTCATCACTGGTACGTTTTTGCTGGTTTCAAAGTGGCGATCATAGAAGAAGTAAGAAAAAGAGGCTGAGGAAGATTTGTTTTCTTCGGTTTCTGGAGTCAATTCAATCCAGATTTCTGACGGGCGTGGGCTAAATGGATTCGATTGTGACTGTAGAGATAAATTAAATTCGATTCCACCATCGACGGGTTTGAAACGATGCATTCGAACTTTCCAAACGTCAAGGAAGTCATCAGATTTAAGTTCGGATTCGGCAATGACGTTAGTTTGGTAGGGAAGCGATTCAATCGTAGAAAGCCCATCAGTTCTTGCACCGAGAAAAAATTGAAGCGATTCTCCGCCTTCGACAGAGAAGGGGACTGCTGCCAATCCATCGATAAGAAGTTGGTAATCCCCTCGTTCATTGAGAGTGATTTTTTCGTTTAGTTTTTTTGTGTATCCGTTATCATATCGAGTTTTTGCGGTTTCCAAAATTGGAGTCACTTCGTAACTGCCAAGTTGAAGTTGCTCTTCAAGTACACGGGCGAGGTCGCGTTCATTTTGGAAAGAGAAGTACTTTCCACCGGACGCTTCTTCTATTTGCCGAAACTCGTTGGCGGCAATACTTTGTTCTGCTGCAGAAATCCCAAAACCCATGATGTAAATTGGAATAGATTTCCCATTTTCTTTAAGTCTTTTGATATCTCGAAGTAAATCTTCCAGTTCCGTTTTTTGGGGGCAAAGAAAATTGCCAGCTGAGGCTTATTCCGACACGGAGTTGAATAAAAATGAAGAGCTATTTAGTCCGCTACCCGAAGTCGATTTCTCGCCCTCTCCCTAGCTGCACTCAATTCTGAAAGTA
>Ga0214479_101012_pt1 | contig 13169 bp, 7 predicted proteins | sample M1_20Mar14CPVII9_5_FD_165054 | JGI IMG/M metagenome (GOLD analysis project Ga0214479, IMG submission 165054) | Marine eukaryotic communities from Monterey Bay, California, United States - M1_20Mar14CPVII9sort6BwellE14 | ecosystem: Environmental > Aquatic > Marine > Unclassified | place: USA...
AACGGATATGCTGGAATGAAGAGGTTAAAGCAGAACAGCATGATATTCAAATAAAGTGCCTGTGCTGCCAACATTTCAAAGAATCTATGTGATGGAATAAAGAGTCAGGATATGCATTGTAAATTGTAACTCAAATATATAATGCAATACAACATAATATACTCACCCAGCAGCACTATTTGAAAGAACATCTAAGTAGATTGTCATACTAGGCCACAATCCACTTTCATCTTCTGAAACACCAACATACAAACACCACCAAAGAAATGCCATTGGAATGTGGGTAAGAGGTCCTGCGAGAGATACTTTCAAATCACCACTCAATCCCTCTGTTGGGCCACAGATTGCAAATCCTCCAAGTGGCCATAGTACAATACCACCAACACTACCACCTAACTTCTTCGTCGTAAGTGCATGCCCAAATTCGTGTGCAAGTATTGTTAGGAAGAGTATAGGTCCATACAATACCACGACGAATAATATATAGGTTGGATATTTTGATACGTATTTAACGAGTGCATTGACTAATTCTAATGCCAGTAGTAAGAAGAAACTCCAATGTAATGTAATGGGAATACCTGTACATGATCCAAGTGGTACGCTTGATGATAGGGCTGGTGAGTTGGCCGCCATGATATTACACTCTGTAATTTTGTGTTGAAAAATGAATCTACTTTTGAATTATACTCCTTATAATCTTGGTATGGAAACTGATCAGAGAATACCGGAAGGATATCAGTCGATATATCAGGAGCTATGAACTTGCAGTAGTAATGATATGGATATAATGCCGCCGTCTTTCGAGGGCTTATTTGTATCACTGGAGAGAAATTATTTTAGATGTGTGCAAAAAGTATGATTGTAAAATACATATCGTACTGTATCTTTTGAGTACGAAACAATACAAAATGTCTTTGCGCTTATGTTACGATGTATGATGAGCTTGCTTGATCCGACATCTAAAGTGCCTCTATATCCTCTAATTATCGAGGAAATCAGGGGTGATAATATTGCTGAAGATGGAGAAGTAGCGGCGCCATCCTTTTACCTCAAAGATGATTGCAATGATACCTCAGCTTCAAAAAATAATTCACATCACATGCACCTTACTTTTTGGATAGAGGCACATACACTAACCTGTTTGAAGCATGGTGTATTCCAATCGTCTGTTGATGTTGTATATACTGAATCTATATCTACTTTGTTAGATGATGAAAATAACAGCAATATCACATACAATCTGGACATTGTGAAAAAGTATATTACTGATAATGAAAAAAATTGTGCCTTCATTACATCAGATGGTACTATCATTAACAGTAGTGGTAATAGTATTGGTGGATATAGAATTATATATTACATAGGAACATCAGGTTTGATATCAGCATCTGATAGCCAACTAGAAACTACAGCCAAGATAGTATCAAGTGCACTTTTAAAATCGAAAAATATGTCTTTAGCAGCAACCTCTAATCAGATACAAACCAATACCAATACCTCTTCATCAAGCAGGGGGTGGTTACATTATCCAAAAGCAATTGCTCAAAAAGTATCAAGTGGTATAAACTATATAATGGGTGATGATTCTGGTATACCAACAACTAATTTTGATCAGAATGAAGATGGAGATGATTTAGATGATGTTACCGACTCTCTGAAGAATGTGTTGGCTAATGATATAATCCCACCATCAACATTACAAAGTGGAGAAATTGATGATAATGTATTGACTAGGAAGAGATTGGAGGGTACTGCACTAACGGCCATGAGAGATGATACCCTTTCCAGCACTAGCCAAGTGATAAGTGTTGCTGTTGTTGCAAGTACCTGTGAGAATCTCTTGGTCTTTTCTCAACAGCAAACATCAAACAGTGGTACTGATGAATTCTTTACTTTGGGTGGAAGTCATGGGGATGTGGAACGAGTAATGCTGTACAGGGATGGTTTTGGTACATGTTCCCTTGGTTCATTTTGTCGGCAAGCTGGAAGTCATTATATAAAGGATCAAAGTATTGCCTCATCAATCAGCCACGCAAGAGAAAAGCTCAAACGAATAGGAACGATTCTATCAAATGTATCTGAAAGAGAGGTACATCTTATTGAACTAATACTGACCAAATCCAACTATGCAATCATTGAGAGGGACATTATCACAATATTTCCAAGAGGAATTCCATCAGACTTTGAATTGAGTGAATCTGATCACGCCCTGTTTCAAATTCATGTCACGAAGATGACAATACAAGCTAGAATTACTCGTCTTGAACAAACTGCCAATGTAGCCAAACAGAATGCAGTGAGGGCACAACGAAATAAAATGACAAAGCTGGCAATGGTACACATGCGCCGTCGAAAGACAGCACTTGAAGAATTGGACAGGTGCTCTTTATTACTAGCAAATCTAGACGCAAGCGAGTTACGACTAGAACGATCAAAGGCGGATGTGCAGGTTGTACAAAGCTATAAGCTCCTCAAGACTGCATTACAAGATGTTCGTCAATCGAGTGGTATCGATAATGAGAGTGTTGAGGAGTTGTTTGAGGGTATTAGAGAAGAGATGGATGAGATGGTTGATCTTGGAAGTGAAGCCGTCATTCCAGAGAATGCAATTGACGAAGATGAATTGAATGAGGAATTTTTGGCATTGGAGCTTGAGTGTAAGGAAGAAGAAATGTCAGTAGATGTTCAACCTCAACCTGGAGAGAAGCATGCAGTGTCGGATGAGGGTAAAGTTGAGCAGCAAGGCGGAGAACAAAAGGATCAGTCTAAGGTATCGAATGAGGCTGTACTGGCCTAAACAACATATATACACATTTAGATTACTGCACTAGCATCTATTCCCTCTATCTTGAGCTTTAGTAAGCCCTCTACACACACATCTGTTCATTCACAATCCTCTACACATATTCTCGAGTTTATTCAGATTCATTAATCAATTCATGGCTCCATAGCCGTGTTGCTTGTGTAAATCGGCGAGTAACTTCGCCCGTTCCTCCTCTTTCTTTGCCTTCTTCTCCTCCTCTGCTTCATATCGCAAGTACGTCCCATTGAACGTTGCAAAAAAGATAGTAGAGCATGCATGAATGATAATGAGCATGTAGAATGAAAAGGTATACTCCGGAACCTTATCCATGCCAGGAATCTTATGTACGGTACCGACAGTGCGCATTGCCTTGAAGACTGGAATGAAGGCTGCACTTAAAAGATTGGAGAAGAGTTGTTGAATGACCAAAACTGTATTCTCACTGAGTGGATATACTACTTCCACTCCCAACTCAGTCGAAATGGGCTGCAAGGGACCGGCCAATACAGCAACCACAAGTAAATTCCATCTCAAATCTCCTCCAAGATTCGAGTCAAGATCTACATTGCAAATAGATAATGCAAATGCTCCCATTACCAACATTGCCAAGATTACAAAGTAATACTTTCGTGAGTGATCCGTCCATCCACCAAAGATTAAACTAGCACACATGATGAGCGCTTGGAATGCACCTCCAACAACACCGACATAGAAATGAGGTGCACCATTCAATGTTACCAGATAATCCATAAAAGTACTCAGGGTGTTTACAATAATACCAGAGGTGGTAAATGCAACGACACAGTGAACGAATCCCTTTCTACGGAAGCATGCCTTAACCTGCTGAACCAATTGATCATCACGAATATCAATATCAAGTTGATGATCCATCTGTGTCATGATAGGTTCGGCACCCTCGTCGTCGCTTTGCCAATAGTCATCATATCCCGAGAAGGAGATGGAATTTTCAAGTAAAGCATTATGGTAATGTCCCTGTTGATCATATCCGTGGTAGAATGCAGGTGTGGTTGTACTGTACTCCATTCCGGGTGAGACAGGTGGATAGGCGGGGTAGTATCCACCACCAGCTCCTTGTGGAGGAGGGGGTGACATCATCATTTGAGGTCCTCCAGCTGCCAATGGATGGTTGGGCTGGGCTTGAAGTGGATGAGCGGAAGAAGACTTTGTTTGGATAGGATCTGCAAAGTGTACTGTAGATTCTGGAAAGTCACCGCCATCGCTCTTTTGTTTCTTGTGTTTGGGAGATGATTCCACGGCATCCTCCGTTGGGGAAGGTGCATTATTGGAAGGAACTGGTGACCTCGGTGGTGGTCCAGTCTCAACAAGTGATGATCGACCTCCACTTTCACCTCCTTTCTTCACTTCATTGTATACCTCTTCAGCCTCCGCCAATGTAACCTCCACAGACTCACGCTCGGCAGCCACGGCATCTGCAGTTGACAAAGTCTTTTCTCCTAGTCCACCAGCGACACTACCCTGACGACGCTGTCCATATCCACCAATAAAGGGGATAAATTTTGGTATCTTAATCTCCAAATCACCCTTAATAACACGTGCAGTATCACTAGGCGGAGTTGGCGGTGCATCATCAAATTGTAATGCCGTACCAATAAATGCCAATGTTGATATTAAACTTAATAATCCAAAGTATGGGATAATGTCAGCCTCAGTTGAGACTAACATTGTACCGAATACGAATGCACAACCAATACCTAATTGATTTGAATTTAATGCCACACCTGTTGCCATTGTCCTTTCGTTCTCGGGAAACCATGATGCTGATAATAAGGCCGGTGTGCATTGATATAATGGCTGACTTAACCCAACTAAGAAGAAACCAAAGTATAATCTCCATGTCTCATCATTATCCTCATCGTCTTCCCCACTATTAGCTCTACTTGTACTACCAACCATGGCACCCAATCCACCACTCTTAACAATACTACCAATCATTAATAATAAACTACCAAATAATACAGTCCTCCTCAATCCTAATCGTCCTAATACCATTGGTTCCAACGCCGACGCTACAGCATTAGCACCTAAAAATACTGTCACTAATGATTCGGGATCAACATCACCAAATGCCTGTGTAGTTAACATTGCAATCGGCGCCACAGAATAACACGTCCAATCACTTAATAAGTTTAACATTGACATGTAGAATAACATAATCCAACGTGTTGAATATGTCTTGTAAACATGTTCTTCGGGTAGTAAGTGTGTTAAATCCTGCTGTTGTTGTTGTTGTTGATCGTTGGGATTTTGTCCTTCACCCTCGGGTAATGATGATAATCCCTGATTACTACCATCATAATAGGATTGATTATTTGTTAAATCACTAGTTTGTCGATGATTTTGATTATTTATCCAATATGCTAAATGGGGTGGTAAAGTACCAGCATCTTGTTGACTAGGATGTGATGACCCGCCATAGGCAGTACTTGGAAAACTACCATAGGCGCTACCAAGTTGTAAGTTTGATCCATCATTTGGTTGGAAGTACCATGACCCTCCACCCATTGTTTGATATGATAATGTACTTGCATGAAGATTAGGATCAATAATTGATGGATCCATTGAATATGCCAATACATTATTGGAAGCTAATTCATCGATGTGACGTTTACGATTTGGTGAGGGTGGTGTTCTATTGAATTGCTCATCTTCAGAAGTTGATGATGCACCTTCTTCGAATGATGAGTTATACTCTTCATTGTCTCCTACGGCTGCTTCGTCGGAGGACATACTGACTGATATTATGCAGTAATACTTTCGATTTAACTATTCTGTATGCCTAATACTTGATAGAGGATAATATATTGATATCATGAACCATAACATCAGTCAGTAAACAGAAGTAAGTGAACATTTTACGAAAGGTGGTATCGTAAGAGGTCCTAAGGATCGGCCTTTGGGTGCCAAGCCGAGCGGGATGGAAGAGACATTCAATAGGGGAAGCTTAAAGCTGGGCTTCAATATGCTGTTATCAAATACCTTAGTCTGCTGCTGGGATAAGTAATCTTGTGGAGAGGTGCCTCTCGTAATTGTCTTTGCCAAATCCAACTCTAGTGGCTTCTAGAGGGTAGCTCTCTGCCCGAAATTAACAGACGTGAGATTGTAAATTGCTACGAATACATTCCAACTAGTTATAAAGCCGTGGTCTAATAAACCTAGAGATCAATGTTACAGTCATTCTATTCACTAACTTTATATCCTTCACGACCTATGTATGACAAAATATATGTGTTACGATACAACGGGAAGGGTCTCTCTCGCTTTTGTTCATGATCGAGGACACAACCTTTCCCTCTCTTCTCTAGAATGACAAATATACTCCTGCTAAAATAACTCTCGAATACGTCAAAGGTAAAGATGACGGAGGCATGGAAAAAGACACAAGGTTGTGTCACTTTAACAATACCACCCTCAACAAATGCCCCAAAACAACTAAACAAAATCATCATCTAAAAGGTACCATTAGCATCATACGATGCCTTCTGCTTGGCATACCTCTCCTTCTCTTCAGCATTCTTTCCATCCCAATAAGCACGCTCATCGGCGGGTAAAGCCTTGAAGTTTTCCGAGATAAGCCTAGCCAAATCACCAAACTTTGCCTCGGGATTCTGTGCCTTGACATCGGCACGTGTTGCATTCGAGTAAAGGATGTAGGCAGTCATGGCACGCTTGGGAGCGTTGGGGTCCTTCTTTGCCTTCTTCTTTTTCTTCTTCTTGGGTGCATCCGAATCGGAATCGGAATCACTATCCTCCAAATCAGAGGGTGGTTCATATGTTTCCATCTCACGGTTGTAACGTTCCTTATCCTCGGCGGCGAGTTGATCCCAACGGGCACGGTCGGTTTCGGAGAGTTCCTTGAACTCAGCAGACGCGAGCTTGGCCTGTGTTGTTGTGGTGATTAGCGGGTAGAGGGGTAGAGGGTGTTAGTGAGTGGGATATAATGATATGATGTTATTGCAATACACTATAAACTATAAACCAAACAGATATTGCCTTCCATACACCCCGCCGCCGCCGGCAATGAGTAGTATATTATCACCCTACACCAACTTTCCATTCCACGGCCAACACCGCTAGCATCATACCACCACACCGGGCAACCAATCACAACAAGATATTATGGTGTATTATACTAACAAACCCAACGGTACATGTGATTACCCCGCCGCCGCCGCCGCCGCACGCCGCGGTGCAGTAATTAACATCCTACACCAAACTCTTCACTCACGGCTAACACCGCTAACGTATACGGCCACCGACACGGCACACTAACAATAGATGGTTCATCTCGAATCTTTAAACACGCGCCATCAAACAAAACAACAAAAAATAAAATCCACCATTGCAATTAAAACATAGAAAACAATGATGCAAACTTACAATATCACCAAACTTAGCCTCCGGATTCTCCTCCTTAATTCTAGACCTGTTGGCATTCGAGTAAAGGAGGAAGGAACTCAAACCACGCTTGGGAGCGTTAGGGTCCTTCTTCTTTTTTTTCTTCTTCTTCTTAACCACCTTTACTACAGGGGCTTCGTTGACGGAGATTTCATCTTCTTCGCTGGAACTCATGGTATATATAGGATGGATAGAAGGGTGTAAGGGTGATATGCGGTGGCTGATAGGTGAAAGAAGCTGACACCGTAGGAAATATTATGAGTAGATTGTGTGTGAATTTACTAACAAAATTATACAGCAGACTTTCACTGTATTTTGCCAATGCGAGCATTTTCTTTTCAACTTTTAAAGGTATCTCAAAGAGAAATTTACCTATATTACCTTGCAATATTATACCATAAACCTACTATCTTTTCTAAGGCAATTCTTTTGGGTGATTTGGGCGCTTGTCATATGACTAATTTAGTAAGGTGCTTGAACATCTGCACGAGCGCCGTGTCAAAGATCCAAAAGATACCATTATTGACGCTCTCAACTCTCACAACCACTCATTTAGAAATTCTGACATCCGACTATTCCCAAATTATTTAGAGCCCTTCTTACTACCAAGGTAATACCCTTCATCTCCCGTATGTTGTTATATTTGCTGCTAAGTATAACCTCCTCCCGATTCATACCAGATACATATAAGGGCAAGACATATACGTCTCAAGCTTTTTAAACAAGTTAAAACTAATATACTCAAACTATTCTATATACTAACTCAGTGAGGAGAAGTGAGAGGACTCAATACTGTTTCATGTTTCTTAGTTTAGTTATGAAATGTACTATTGTATCTCTTGCTCGGGAAGGTTTTCAATATAATCTAGCAGTTCACTCGCTTTTTGTACCAGTACAACATCACAATCTCTCTTTTTTGATACGGTAAGTGTTCTGAGCCTCCCACTTATTGAAATCATTTGCTTCTTTCCGCTAATTGGATTGACTGGAAATTGTTCCCTTGAAAGAGTATGTAGTCCACGCCATAGCGAGTCACTGTCAACGTTCAGCATTATCTTCAACGTATTAATTGCTTCGTCACCAATCTCATCCTCACAAGATAACAATGGGAAGAGCATCGTTCCGACAGAAGGGATCAAGCTAGCCAAACCATATCGACAGCTTGACTCAAAAGTAGACTTGATAAAGCGGAGGATGGGCAATATCAAGTTGGTCTGTTTTTGCTTTGATAGAGGCCCCATACCATTGATATTTCTTGGAAGAATATCGTGCATTAACTTGGTAATGATAGGATAGACGTCGTTTTGGTAACGATCAGTGAAGAACCCATCGGAGCTTATACAGAGCCCCGAGATTATAAGGAGTAGCTTGGATATCAATACTTCTAGACCAGTTCGTGATGGACCTTGATCTTGATCAGTGGCCATTGTATGCCGTAACGACAGATCTGATCGAGATAATGTATTCACCGATACTAACGACCTCGAAGCCGATTGAAGTCGTGCCTTGATTGAGGGCCAGAATTCGCCTATCGCAGGAAGAAGGGGGTTGTTTGCTGCTTCTCCCTTTGATTGTCTACGATATATCCCAATCTTTCCAAGTGATTGTAATCCTGATAAGATTGTCTCGCAGCACACGACTTGTATTCGTAGATCATCATAACAAAGTAGGTAGCAGCATCGAGATAAAATACTGTTGATTGAGCTAATCTCTTGCAAAAAGTCCGTCTCTTCCTGATCATCAGCGTCGGTGTCCACTGGTGGTGCATCATCGGCAGCATTTTCAGTGTCTTCTTGTTCACTAAACATTTCATTATCAGTGTTATCGTCGTCCTCTGAAGCATAATAAGCAGCCGAATCAACATTCAACTCAACATCAAGTCGCTGAAACCAATCATCAGTTTCCTCCTCAGTATTATCCGGTGTTTTGTGTGTAGGGTCTATGCAACTATTTTGTTGTATGTAATTTTCGATTGCCGAATCCATGAATGTATTCATTGACAAGAAGACTCTAGCCATGTCAAATGTGCTCAAAACATTTGCCGTGTGTTGTTGGCGATCAAAGTTATTCAGTAGACAATTCAACAAGTTTTTCACCATTGAAACATGACCTGTTGTAAGAGGCTCGCCGTCCTCGCCTTTATCTGGGCTTCCGTGATATACAATCGACTGAAGAATCACGTCAACTACCCCCACAAGTGATCGTTCCATGGGTATTTGCTTTTCCCTTGAGTTTTTAGTCATTCTCAGTGATATGGCATCTATCAAGTAGTCAAAGTTCGAAGCAAGTAATGACGAGATATCATTGTATCCGAGCGATACTGTAATATCCTGAAGCAGCCCAACCGCAGCGCTTTGGACAAAGGAATGATTGCCAATAGGAGATGATCTTTCCAGGAGAGGGAATAGTATGGTAGGGAGGAGTAATCGTATGTTTTCACCACCAATAACATGAGTAAATTGATGTATGACGCCCATTAATAGCGATACTAGAATTGCATTGTGATTCATAATTGCAGTACCATCATTAGTTGATCCCCTGCGAATGCCCGAAGTAGTTTGTAAAGTCCACAAGGGTTCACTAACAATTACTGGTAGAACTGCTGATGCCAGCGAAGAGAACACACGTAGTGTAGATCTTGACGAGACTTTCAGAGTTCCACTCATTCCTCTCAGCATCTCGGCCATGTATACACACTGTCCACACCACTGCAGTCGTCGATCAAGACCTTGACTGGTCAGCAGCTTATCACTACATAATCGTGAGCAAGCTTGAAACATATCAGAACAACAGGCATCCATGACAAACGCACATCTCTTTGCACCGAAGACTCTGGCAAATAAGTGAACAGTCTTTCTTGCAGCATCCACTGTCTCATCTCGGAGGTAGAGGAAGCGGTATCTGCTGTTGTTGTTTTCTGTGTTGTTGTATAGAGTCATTTTACTTGTTGAATCAGAATCAATCTCAACCATTGGACTGCATGTGATGGTCTCAATATCAGGAGTAAAAAGAACTAGTGATGTATGATGATAGAGACATGAGTTGATATCTGACAAGAAAGCTCAAACCAAAAACTCAACCTTACCTGCAAAGGATCGCTTCACTACTTCCACAGCCTCCGAACAAGATAGAGCTGACCCTGCATCACTCTTTCTCTTCTCTGACAAACATTCTTCGATATCAAAATCATCTGTCATACCCCGAAATGATATCATGAGATATCCGTCAATGAGCCGCAGATAATTCCTAACATCAGCTTCTCGTCCACTCTTTGCAAATGCAGGCAGTGATTCTACCAGTTCAAGTATCGTCGGGACGATGGTCTTACTCAATTGACGCTTCCAACTGCTTGCACCAAGGTGTGATTTGTATGAACCTAATACCTCACGAGAGGTATGTGATACTGCTACATTCTCATCTCCGAGCATCATTAAACAATATTCCAATGCCTTCCTTTCAAGTGTTTTTAAATTGGATGCTGTCCAGACGGATCGAGTCTCAACCATGATAAGTTGACATAGATATAAACCACTTCTTCTTACATCCCATGACCGGTTGGTAGGTAATAGACTGAGTAGTACTGATATAGGACCGATCAAACGTTTGTTCACCTCGTCCTTTAGCCGAGATGGAAACTTATCAGAGGCATCATCAACTTTGGGCTTTGTTGATTGGACAGCGGCCATGAGAGAGGCCGTGATTGATTGTATACTACTCTCATTCCCATCTTTACTATCATCAGACTTATCTGTTGATGACTTGCTGCTCAAAGATTGTTTCAATAACAACACAAGAACCTGAACAGACGATGATGCAACTTTATATGATGACGAAGCAGATGAGTATCGAAGTTGGGATAAGGAAGTTCGATATAAACCAGCAAAACAACCCGGTAAGATAGATCTCCAAAGTCCCTCTAATGGAACCCCTTGTATTAGAGTTTGAAGTGTCTTCAATGCCTCTAATTGTAAAGCTGTATTGTCTTTTCTGTGCACCTTGTCACCACCTGATCCATTGTTCAAGGTATCCTGTGGAAGTAATGAAAGACAACCCTGTACAAGACGAGCTACCAATGCTCCTCCCATTGCTGTACCAACTTCATTTGCCAAATCTTGTTTATCCTGGTCAACTGCTACATCATCAATGTCGAAAAATGATTGCATACAAAGTAAAATTGCCATGGCCGTATCCTCTCCAAGATCTAACGATTGATCATTCTGAATACTACCCTCTGAACTCTTCTTCTCATCTTGACACGAACTATCTACTGGTTCAATCTCATTCTTCTCGTTAGATATTTGAAGTGTAGACAGTGCTATTGCACATGATACAAGTGAGGGTAATACCAAGGACTTGATACTACCAAGAGAAGTTTCATCTCTTTTATTAACAACTCGTTGTCTAATCTTCCATACACTAGCCAATGTTAATGCAGACTCTTCCATGCATGTATAATTTGCACTTTGTATAATGGGTTGTATTCTACCTTCACTGTTGTTGTTGGATGGTGAAGAAGATGGTTGCTGTTGCAAAATGTTAAAGAGAGGTACTGACACTCCATTCAATTGATTCAAAATCTTAATAACTATGCAATTGCTTGGTACAGTATTCTCTTTATCAATGTCAATTGTATTATCATGTATATCATCAAGTGATCTTCGTAGTAGTATTAACAATTGTTTGACTTGCTTTAATCGTTCAATTTCAATACCAACCAATTGTTGTTGGGTAGTTGTATTATTGTTTGCTGATGTTGTTGGTCGGCGTAACTTTCCAAGTAAGAACAAACGTCTAATGATCGGATCAATATTAGTGTCCAATGATTTCGAAGCAGTTGATATCTGGTTTGTAGACCAGTAACAGTATTGTTTGGGAGTGTTTGGCATATTATTGTGTTATGCTCATTAATTTGTGGATATGTTCTGGGTGTATCCTGCTCCTAACCTCCATATAACTCTACTTGCACATTACAGAAACTACTAATATTGTCTTCGTCCCAACGAATGAATACTGTAAATGTACTGGTACAATCTCCTGACCTTTACAATCACTATCTCATGCATGTATGGATATTGTACTATCGTAGGTAGATATGTGATTTTTTATGAGAGTGCAGTGTCGATGAGAGTAGAGATAAAGTTAGATCAAGCAATATATTTAGGAGAGGCCAGCTTGATCAAACATATAGAGATTATAATATACATTATATGCTACAGCAAACATATATGATATATGATACATGGCGGTAATAGTACCATTTTTTCAATTGGTGGTGGCTAAGGATACTGGTTGCAATTTATCAGTAAGAGGCATGCAGAAGTTGCTTTGAGCTTTGCTTTGTAGTACTGTGGGTATAAATTGGCGGCTTGTGGCGGTTTGATATATAGCGTATACCTATGCGATAGTGACTTGTCTATATTTAGTTTCAGTAGATTTGGTTTGGACATATGTCACGTGAGCATAGATACACTCGACTTTACTCGTTTGGGTATTTTTGGGTTTAGTGTTACATTTGCAACATATTGCAATCCTAGGTTACAGGTATATTGAAGACCGCAGACAATCTATGAATGCCGAACAGAATAAAAAAGAAAAGGACGGTGGTGTTCAGCCTTCTTCTAATGATACCGAGTATGATAACGAAGGAGACGATGATGACTTGTCATTATCAAAATTGTTTAATAATGAAGACATTCAACAACAACAACAACAATCGAAATCAGATGATAAAGAAGATTCCTCAAAGAAGGATCATGCAACTACATCTAAGAGTACAACAAAGATATCAAAGAAGAGACCGGCTGATAAGGTATCCAACTCTTCATCATCTACAACAAAGAAACCCTCTACAAAGAAGAGAAAGAGATCGCCATCTACCAAACAATCTCCCACTACTACCTCCCAACTCACTCCTTCTAGACAGCGTATG
>Ga0214479_101013_pt1 | contig 13163 bp, 8 predicted proteins | sample M1_20Mar14CPVII9_5_FD_165054 | JGI IMG/M metagenome (GOLD analysis project Ga0214479, IMG submission 165054) | Marine eukaryotic communities from Monterey Bay, California, United States - M1_20Mar14CPVII9sort6BwellE14 | ecosystem: Environmental > Aquatic > Marine > Unclassified | place: USA...
TGCAAAGAAGGGAGTGTACATCTTTTCATCGGCTTCAAGTGGAGGCAACGTGATGTTGTCACTCACAACAATCTCACCACGTACAACGGAACCAGCAGGTGCAAGAGGAGGAGGAGGAGGAGGAGGAGGGGCAGCTGTCCTGACAGTATTATCCTCAATGTCCATATAGTAGCCAGTACCGCGATTAGATGTACGAAAGACATATCCATCTTTTGGTCCTTGAAATGTGCTAGAGGCGATGAACACGTCGAGAACGTAGCCAGTACCGCGACTAGATGTACGAAAGACGTATCCATCTTTTGGTCCTTTGAACGACATTGAAGGGATGAATACATCAAGATAGTAGCCGGTACCAGGCTTTAAGGTAAGAAAGACGTATCCATCTTTTGCTCCTTGAAATGTCTCACAAGCTATGAATCTTAACCTTGGTCCTCTTCGTGCATCAGTCATTACCACATCTGCATTCTCTTGGGTAGACGCAAGTTGTGGACCAACAACAGATGCAATACCATTTGGTGGCAGCTGAGGGCCAATCATTGGCTCAGGTGTCGTTAACGCATCTGGTAAGTTGTTGAGGAAATTTGCAAGTTTAGGAACTGGATCAAGACTTGAGGTAAGGCTTTGCTGGATCTTGGCATTACTCTTCTCTTTCTGACGGTCGTCAAGCGAAGTCTTCTTATGAGCTATATCGGCCTGCTTCTTTGACTTGGTATTGGCACAACAAGTTGATATATCATCATGACTCTCATTGAGATTTGCAATGGCAATAGATAAGCTCTTACAATTCAACTCGCAGAGCTCCGTAGCATCGCCACCACCGCCGCCACCACCATCTCCAGTCTGTCTAACCACGGCTTGATTAGCCTCAAGTGTATTCGTCAACAAAGATATACTTGCCCTGATCCGATCGAGAGAAGAGTATACTTTATCCATCTTTTCATCGTCACTCAAGAAATCACGTTCTCGTTTGTTGGGATTATACACGGGCTGACTAACCAATACATTTGCAACGTCACTTTCACGAGCAGCTTCAAGGGCAGCACGAGACGCCTCAATCCGAGACGGATGGTGAGTATGACAATACACTTTTGATTGTTCACCATTCACTGCAAATGTTTTCCAACCATTTCGATTCTCACAATTATGCTGGCACATTCGATGTACAACTTCATTACAATCAGGGTGACTACACTTATCCGTCTCATGCGTGCTTGAGCAACCAGGGTAACCGCAGGGCTTGGCAGGAAGCTGAGACGAAGCATTAGACTCGAATCTGTGAAGAAGATTCTGATTCGGATCATTACCTTGCTGCTGGGACATTAACGGTGCCACCACTTGTGGAGTAGTTGCATACCCCGACGGCTGAAAGTCTTGAGAGCTTCTCTGTTGAGTGGAAGGATGTGACGAAACATACATCGACATCAATCCAGGTGTCGACAATGCTGCTCGGTGAGTTGAATTTGTCATTGTCACATTCGTATTTGTAACTTGTTGTTCCTCACTTGGCGTGAACGGGTGTTTACTGGAATCCCAAGTAACAGTTTGGCCTGGAGTTGGTTGAATACTCGTCGCTGCTCCGGCAGTACTTGACGCTGCCATTAGAGGAGGAGGCTGAGACGACTGTTGTCGAGAAGTAAAGACCTGACTTGGATTCCAAGTAACACTACGTCCTCCTGGAGTTGGCTGCCCTCGTTGTCGTAGTATACTCGTTGGTTGTTGTCGATTAGTATTACGTTGAGATGGAGAAGCAGCATCATCAACATCCATTGCAGAAGCATTGCTGGCTGCTTCGCTCAACAACTCCATGACGGAGAGAGCGGAGATGTCGATTCGAAATCTCTACCAATACCACGACTATTTAGAACAAACAATCACCACCATAACACGTTATAAAGACTCAACGTATTGGCATTACTTCTATGGCATTGTATAACATTATAGTTATATATACCTTATAATGTGTAGGTAAGTCGTAATAAATTTGTACGCAAAATAAAATGAAATTTGGGTTTTTACTCCCTTGAAACCTATTATTTCCTAAAACCAATTATTTCTGCCACTCGGAGTTTCAACATGAAAACTGATTTTCAAAATTGATGAGTGAGGATGTATGCTTGTATGATCGATTACTCTGCCACAAAAGCATATCGTATACCAACAGTACTGTCACTAGTTCAGTATTTGATGTTCTTTCGATTAGTAGTGGTTAGGAGCTAATATTCATCATTGAGATAGGATACGCTTACCGGTATCCTTGAGTGACTCAGTGCCATCATCTATCCATCATTAATCTATCGCGTATACCTATTAGTATACACATAGTACATATATATAGAAGCTCTACTCTAGTCCGTTTACCTTCTTGATATATAAATAATCAATTATTCAGTAGGGGAGCAGTATATATTAACCTTAAAGTTAGCGCGGAGATACGAAGATGATACTTCATTGCAAAATGAGCATAAGATGTGGACAAAGATTTCATCATCAAATTGCCTCGTTATGGCAACAGCATTATATTATTCCTGCTAGCACATCATGTACTATTGCAAATGATATACAAAGATATCTAAGTAACAAACGATGTACCGCCAAACGATTCATAAGTGGCTCTTCAAAAGGACCAATAAAAGTTGCACTACCAAAATTTGGTCAAAATGGTACACTAATACTACGAAATGATACTAATGCCAATATCAACATATCAAATGTACAGATTATACCACAATGGAGAGATGATGCAATTATTGAGATACTTCCGTCAGATTGTACTTCTAGAGGTGTTGATGATGATGAGGAGATTGCTATGGCCTTTGAAGATAAATCTAAAGACTCATCAGATTCAACAACACAAATACAAACATATGGACCTATGCAATTTACAAATCACAAAGAAGGAATAGTAACATCATTAGGACGGAAAGGATCATTAGTAGAAGTTGACATACTAGATTCAGCAGTTGATACATCGACATCACTCAATAATAACAACAACAACAGCAGCTACAGCAACAACAACAACAACAACAACAACAACAACAACAACAACAACAACAACAACAACAAACAGGAGATGAAACTAATTGCAACAATACCCGAAAAGTCAAATCTAACCTGTCAATTAAATAATCATAATGGTGGCGGTGATATTAATATTAATGGAAAGTTGGAAGGTGATACACATTTATTAACAAATGGTGGGAATATTACAGTGTCAAAGTTACGTGGACATCATGTCAGTCTAGAAACAACATTGGGTGTTATTCATGTTAAAAAGGCAATAGAAGCAAAGTCTGTACATATCCAAACATTGAATAGAGTACGTGCACAAATGTTAAATGGGTCGAATGTTACTATTAATGTTAAGACAAGGCCATCTAGTACATCTATTTCTTCTGATGATAAGTCAAGTTCATCAATGGAGAAGAGGTTTAATAAGTTAGACGAGGATGATGAGGGAGCATTAATCGATGTAGGATCATTGTACATATCCAGTAGTGGCGGTGAATCGTCCAATGAAGCTCGATTATTAGTAGAGGATTCCAATGGAAGAGGTTCGGATGAGGTGTTGGTCCGTGTTAAGAGTTGTCATGGTCATGTTACAGTTCATGCAACAAAGAAGACTGGTAGTGCTAATAAAGAAATGGACGATACTTTAGACAAACAACAGCTTACTCATCAGAATCAATCACCTCCATTGGTTGATGTTGGAGGTGTTAATGGCAGTTGCGATATTACATTAGAGGCAACATCATCAGATGATACTGCCAATACTACAAACAACAATAACAATACAGTAGTTACTGGAACACGGGTACACTTTGATGCCATGACACCTGATTCAATAAGTACAATTACATGTCGTACTGGTGGTAGTAGTAATAAGTATCACTCTAGCATAACAATGGATAGAAAGTTGGAAACAGAAGTACGCTTGTTATCCGTGGCCAAGTCTGATTTGCCAATTGAGTTTGATGCATATTCATTAACAAGTGATGATATAGACGATGTACAATCAACTTTGAAGGGTGTTAGTGATGCAGTATCTCAACAGCAACACCAGCCACCCGATGATAATACGGGTCAAGCTATATCAATAGAAACAGATGCATACCAAGAAGATTATCAACAACAGATGAAGTACGAGGGTATAGAATATAAACAGGGTACAATGTCAAATCGTAGTGGCGAGCCAGATAGTCGATTTGATGTACGATCACAATCTTCTTCTCGTGGTAAGATCAATATCGATGGAGCAGCATCTCAGGCCTTGAATAGTTTTAAGAAGAAGTCTTCTTCGTCTAGTGATGAAATGGCTGAATCCTCCTCATCCGATACTACTTTACCTCTACTTGCAGTGGCTACAGATGGTACAATTAAACTTGAAACATTGAGTTGGTTTGGTAGTATTGCAAGACGATATGGTATGGATGAGGAGAAAAATGATAGAAATGTTGGCCGTCAGGCTAGTCGGAAACCTCGACTTGGTTAGACGTAAGGCCATAAGTATTCACCTAGATGACCGTATAGTACAATTCTAAGCACATTACCCTTTCCTATTGTTCTCTGATAGTACGTGTAGCATGATACCTGGTCGGTTCCAGTATAGGCAACATTTTGGGAGCTACACGCCTGTAACCCCGGCCCAGACAAAAATACTTTTCACAGTCGGTATCCTAATCGGATAACGGATCCCATCTTGAGACCTCTACCTATTATCATGATCTGATGTTCAATATAAAATGCCCCGAAAGTATAGCATGTACCTCTTATACACCTTTCATACAGCCTGATTGATATGGGAGCTGCCATTCAGTATATTGGACTACAATAAAGGTGAGGATACCTTACCTACTTATTGGAATATTTTTGTGCATATGATATGTACTTTTGGCAATGTCTGCTACCTTCTATGATTATGAGATGAATTGGATAGTATATCGAGTATTTACATTTACTTATTGCATCTCCAATCACATTACTACGATCATATGTCTTCTGGCTGTGCAGACTAGCAGCCGAAACAACTAGTCATACCAAGAGATCCCTTATCGGGTATCCTATATTCATCTATTCCTCTGCAGAGTCAGCCGCTGCAATATGTTCAAAAGCAATGCCGGAAACGTCAAGATCCCCTAAAGTGAATCTATCCATGTCACTTGCTTTATTCGTATCTGCCACATACAAATCAGCCATTCGAAAAGCAGGCTGAGCCTTCTCCCTCCAAGAAGGAGAAGGCTTGGCGGCGGCACCACGAGCAGAAGAAGTTCCACCCTTTTTTAGCCAATCATGAGGGAAGAGCCTTTGCATGAAAAGTACTGGCTTATCTTCATCTTTGATATCATCCCCGATGATCATTCTTGAAACATATACACATGTAATGTTTTCTTTTGATCTACTAGCCTCGAAGCCCTCCCTCTCTTCAACTGATTTGAAGCAGCCATTATCAGTCAAACCAAAAAACTTCTCATGACAATACTTGAACGTCTCAATCTTGATAGGACAGTTCCGTCGGTCGAACACAACAATGCAATCACACAATGGGATACCCAATGCCTTTGCTTGACTCAGGATCGTCCCTGAATGGTCAAGAAATAGTTTCAGCTGAATCATGTTGAAATTCGTCTCAAGTTCCTTCAACTTAGACGCATCTCCTTCCTCTTCTGGTAATATTGCTGGCTGAAACCTGCCTTGAAATTGTCCTACATTATCATTCGTACACAGCTTATTGCACGTCAGCTTGTGACCATTCAGCCAATCTTCTTTCTGGCACTCCTTTGAGCAGTAGACCATACTACTACATCCATTGCATTGCATTACTTCGGTTTTGCTGAGTTGCTTGATGCATCGGCAGCAGTATGAACCATTGATATCAAGGATGCATCTGGCAATATCTAATAAATCCTTGCACTTGTCATTGTATATTATTGACGTTGACATATCATTAGCCGTGGTATCATTAGTCGTGATAGTATCTGCCAAGCGTACAAGTTTGTCTTCGGTGACAATTTTCTTGCTTCTGATAGCCTTTGCCGTTTTCTGATGTAATGAGATATCGTTAATGATATAGAAGATGGACTCTATGCGATTGTATAGTGATTTATCCTCATCACAGAAGGATTCGTGTCCCCCGAAACGATCGACAAAGTTCAAACACATCTCAATCAAACCAGCTCGGATGGCAAGAGCAATACGGGTGTCACTCGATTGAGCATTTGATCCCTTCAGAAGCATACCTGATGATAATCCAGCCACAGCCACAGCACTGCCATAACCATGTACATGGTTCGTCCCTAAATCAATGATTCCCATAATCACATCTTTATCGATACAGTCGCCTGTATATATGAGAGACTGGAGAGTATTTAAGGGATTGTATCTCTGATATACCCAATTAATCAGTTCCTCTGGCTCTTCCTTCTTCATGCAACATATCAATCCAGCCGTGTACGATATCATACAATTGGGGTCGTAATCTTTGGATACAATCGGCATAGAACCAATACTGCCCAATAGTTGTATATCTTCTGCAGATGGATTGTCAGCAGCAATTTTAACCAACTTCCCAACAATTGCCCTCGCCAACGCAACAATCTTTGTCACTTCTCCACACTCAATACATCAACAATATCGGGCCTGTGTTCAGCATCCCAGAAATTCCACTGAACAATCGATGCTAGTAACCTCTCATTGACTAGAAGCCACTTTCCTACCCTCTTATCTGTACTGTTACTGATCATATCTGATACAAGCTGAACAAAAGATGTAATACTCTCCCTCCAATGTATGTCACTTTTGTAGAAGAGACGGTCAGTATCATTACACATGCATATAACCATCGGGCGGATACGGAAAATTGCACTTGTTATACCTGAAGAGTCAATTGCTTTCCTTAGAATGGTAATCCACAATGAAGGAGACTTTAAATCTCCACCAACAAATGATATATGACCCCCTCTTGGCCTTGGAGCTGATACAGAATCCCTCGCATCTGCCAACGCCTTATCAAACGTTTCATCCTCACACTGTTTTAAAAAGTAAATAGCGGATGAAACTATACCACTCTGATCTAATGAAATGTTCGGCCAGCTAATACCATTAGTCGGTACATCTTCACTTGTTAAACTTGTTAATATTTCAGTGGCCTTATCATCACCTCGTCGAAAATATTGCGTCATTAGTTTGTGGTGATTGGGATGGATATACGTTCCTTTCGGAGTGACAACTACAACTTGATCTTGATCAGGACCAACCGCAGAGGTACTAGTCGTTATCTGTTGCTTTGCCTTACGCTGCTTTCCCCTCTTCTTCTTAGATGATGATACCATACTGCACTATATTAGTCTCTGTACTTTTTATGACATATGATATGCTCAAATTTTCTTCGCGTGTGTCAAATTTGCACCGAGAGTACAATTAACTTATCCAATAGTAAATGAATACTGTAGAAGTAGAGTTACCTAATGTTAGAAGTGGAGTTACCTTAAGTAATACCAACGATATGTTTTGTTTACTAATGCTAAACGTTGCTCCTATGATGTGTGCACCGAGGTTTTAAGTCTTGTTTGTGTTTATAAAATTTGGTGGTATAAAAGTATATGTTTTGATAGTAGTTGTACGATAAGTATTAGTAAGGCGAAGGGTTATCGTCATATATGTATTGTAGACGTATATTGTTACTCGCTATTATGCAATTTAGACAGAGGTGCACCGACATAAAAGATTAAAGATAGAGATTTATTAGTTGAAGATGTTCGCTAGACGGCGGCGGCGATATGTTGCAAATAGATATACCTTAAGAACCACTAATTATGCGGACATTGCAATAGTACAAACGGAATATTGGCTAGAGTGTAGACGGAGTATAAATAGCTGCACATAAAATTTTCATTTCCTTCATTTTGAGAACTCCATAAAAGGTGAGTGATCAATTATGTACAAAGTATCATCCTAGGTGAGAGTTGATCCTCAGCTTATTGACCTGTAATATCATGATTTGATATTCATGATTTGATATTCAATATAATGCCCCGAAGTATAGAATGTACCTCTAGTACACTTGTGTACAGCCTGGTTGGTACGGCAGTATATTGGACTGCAATAAAGGTGAGGTTCAGGTTACCTTTCCTACTCGTGGGAATATTTGTGCATATGATATGTACTTTTTCGGCTACCATATATGATAATAGAGAGTATTGGATAGATATATTCGAGTATTTACATTTAGTTATTACATCTCCATCACATTCTTTCTTTAGGATGAACATATGTTTTCTGGCTGTGTCCAAGCAGCCAGAGACTAGCAGCCGTAACAACCAGTCTACCAAGTCAAAATCAAAGATACAGCTCCTCAAACTTTCTTCTTCGCCTTCACTTTTGGAATATTATATTCATATGCTGGATCCAACTTTCGTCTTTCCTTATTCCAATGTGTATGAAAAGCAGGCTGAGTCTTCTCCTTCTCAGAAGCCTTGGCACCATGAGCAGAAGAAGTGCCACCCTTCTTCAGCCACTCATGAGGAAAAAGCCTTTGCATTTGGAGACTCTGAACCACGTCTCCGTCTTGATCCAACACGTTATCACCGATACAGGTTTTCGAAACAATTAAACATGTGATATTGTCCTTTGATCGACTAGCTTCAAAACCCTCTCTCTCCTCTTTCGACTCACTTTGAGTATATGCAAAAGTCTTAATCTTCATTGGGCATTCACTAAGATCAAAACTAACAATACAATCACACAGAGGGATACCCAATGCCTTTGCTTGACTCAGAATAGTCTCCGAATGGTCACGAAACAGTTTGAGCTGGATCATATTTAGATTCGTCTCGAGTTCCTTCAATTTGGAAGTATCCCGTTCATTATTTGGTATAACTGATGGCCACGCCCTGCCTTGGAATTGACCTGATTTCTCGTCAGTATAGGACTTACAACATGCAATCTTGTGGCCACCGTTCAACCAATCTTCCTTCTGACAAGCTCTTGAGCAGTATGTCATACGCCCACATCCGTTGCATTGCAATACCTCTGTTTTGGTAAGTGATCTGTTACATCGACAGCAGTATGAACCATTGATATCAAGAATGCATCTGACCATCTCTAGTAACTTCTTGGACTCGTTGTTACTCACAATTGTGGTACCCAACTTCTCCTCTATATCATGTCTCTTACTCCTAATGGCCTTTGCCGATTTTGAATGAAGCGAGATAGAATAGATACCTGTCAAAGTGCGGTGAATGTAATCATATAATGAATCATCTACTCCGAATCTCCCAATGAAACTCAAACACATTTCAACTAGACCAGCACGGATGGCAAAAGCAACACGGGTATCATTTAGCATACCTAACCTGTGTTGTGATTCACTTAGCAAATCATTCTCTGCGCTTTCATTAGTCTCGATTTTTATTTCCCGATAGATCATATCATGTGATATGCCTGCAACGAAGCATGCTGACTGATGACCTGATACATACCTCAACCCTAAATCAATCACTTCTGAGATGACTCCTTTATCAATGTATCCTGCATCCACGATGTGTAAAATGGTGGTCGTTTCAGAACTGTCCCACTCTTCCACTTTCTTCGTCTTCTTCAGATGACGCATATACCCCTCCACAAATGTGACCTTGCAGTTAGGATCGTAATCTTTGCTTACGATCGGTGTAGTACCAATTATATCCATTAGAGTTTTGCCTTTTTCCGTGACAGCTCCCGTTTCATCTCTCAAGTAATTTGAAGCAACTACTGCTACTCTGATAATTGCATTTCCCAAATCACGTACACCCAAAAGCTCCTCATCACTTATTTCCTTCACGATATCAGAACGGTAGTCCCAAAAACTCCACTGTAAAGTAGATTTGAGCAATCCATCATACTTGAAAAGAGTGTCGGCCACAACATATACCTTTTCATTGATCGAATAGCACACGATAGTTGCAATTAGCTTAGCAAATGACTCAATATACCATCCCTCCAATGTTTGTTGCTCTTGAAGAATAGACGTTCAGTATCATTACAAAAGCAACTAACTAATGGTCCAATATTTTCAGCGATTTGCAGCCTACAGGATGCGACATTTATAGCAGCAGAAAGAAGGATTCTTATCCATTTAGACGGAGATGTTAAATCTCCTCTTACACTAGCCACTACTTGCTGGAACGTTTCGTCTTCGCACCTCATTAAAAAGAGCAACACGGATGGTAGAGCTTTAGAAATTGTATCACTATCTGTTATTGTTGCATTATTGGAGAGTAGTTCTGTAGCAGTATCATCAGCCTTAACAACACCGGCAGTAATTTGTGCATGAAGACGATTTTGTCCATTTGTCTTATAGTTTGTTTTTGATGCTTTACGCAGCTGTCCTTTCTTCTTCTTGGCTGTTACCATACTTGTTGTGTATTGTTTTTCCGACGTATATTGATGTGCTTTTATATATACTTCTTTCCTTTCTTCTTTGGATATACTTTATATCTCTTTATGTACACCGAGAGGATGATGTGTGTTATATGCACCGATAGGTTTTAAGTCTTGTGTTTACAAAATAAATTTGGGTGTAGTAGTAAACGAAGATAAGTACAGAATGGCTAAGGCTTGTTGTTGTATGTATTGTAGACGTGTACGATACGATATCGTTTGCAATATTGGCTGCTATTCTATTTATTTAGAAAGAGGTGCACCGTCAAAAAGTTGTTTTGTTGATATGATCGCTATTGGCTAGTCGGCGGCGGTAGATAATAAGGTATACACCTTATGAATTAGATTAAAAGGGTATTGCAATAGTTTGAGGGTATATCGGCGGCAGTGCGTGTAGACGAGGAGATTATATGCTTTCATGAATTATGAAACACCAATCCAATCCAGCCAAGCCTTGATTATTGAGATTTGATGAATTTGGTTTTGCTCTGAGATTCTTACAAGTGGAATGTCATTTTAATGAGATTTCGCATTGTATGTACGAAGTTGTAATAGGCCGTCGATAACTCTGTATAAATCGCCACATATTCAATCCGAAATCAAATCAGCACTATCAATAGGAAGTATACGACGACGTATATGAAACCCTACATACGCTCAATACTGCCTAAGTAGTTGCAACAAAATTTTGTGCACATCTTATGCACAAAAAAAGTATATAATACCTTATCGTAACAGCAAGCCATATACAATACAATAAGATTCCCCCTATTCGTAGTACCCAATCTATATGTTTAATAGTACTTGTATTCATCACTAAATGCAGCAGCTCTATCTCTATGATCACTCTTGATCTCATCCAAGTATGTTTGATAAGATCGTAATGCTTTTGTGTAATCATCTTTGGTGGCATGTCCATTTGTGTATAATTGTTTGATAAGATCCAACGATGGAGAATCTCCGATCCGTACTGCAATAATGAAGTGTTTTAATGCTCTCTCCATATTGCCTGATCGTACCTCGTTACGTCCTAGATTGTTTCTTGCTACTTCATCCCCTCCCACAGCTGCTAGTTCGTAATGATGCTTTGCCTTTTTTTCATCAACTTCTACACCTATACCATTTTCATATGAAACACCAATATTGTTATAAGTGGTAGCATGTCCAAGCTCTGCCGCACGATGCCAAAGTTCTAATGCCTTGGTATAATCCTGTGGATATCCATTTGCTCCAACTTGATAGTAGCATCCTTGCTTATATATTGCAATAGGATCGTTCATATCCACCCGTATCTTTTCCCTTTTAATCGTCTCCTCTTCTGATTTAGGAGCAACAACTCTGCAAAATGGACACTTTTTGTTATCAACTTCATTGCCTTTGTTATCATAAAGAGGTGCATAAACACAACCACTGCATATCAATTTTCCACAGCATGCCATGAAGATCTGCCCCGTTCCAAGATATGGCAATCTAAGGAAACATATTGGACAATCATCTTTTGGTGGAGGTTCTTTGAATAGTTCTATATCATGCAATTCAGCTACTCGTCTCTCACACTGTTTCTTATGTTTGTGTCTGTGTTTCTTTTTGCATGCGGCGTTGCAATACATAACCATCTTGCACTTGTTGCATATATTGGAGGCATTATCTTTACCACAATTAGCACATACCGATACATTCTCTTCTACATTGTCTGCCATGCTCAATTGCCGTAACATATTCATCTCACATACATCATCATTTGATAATTTTGATTTTGCTGCACCGTCTTTGCAAATTTTATTGGGAGTGCTCATATTTTAACCAATATAATATATACTCGGTAGACACTCGCCGTTGAGCTTATGACAATACCGTTATTCTATACAAGAAGAGGATGCACAGGCCACCACTCTATATCGACAAATAAAGGCGTTAATTATTGTGTGTCAATAAGTGCAGCACACAAGATGTGTACTTCTTTGTAAAATCGTTACTATTCAGTCAATATAAATGACAGAACCTCGAAAGTACCACTATTCGAAAGAGCATTAAAAACCTTATATACGCCCTATACTTTGTATACCAAGTAGCTTATTGCAATAGCTATCGATATTTAAAGTCTGCCATGATCAATAATAAAGTGATGAGTTCTTTTGCTCTGAGATTCTTACAAGTGGAATGTCAAAAAAAATTATTAAGAGGATCGGATTGAAGAGGCCGCCGCTCTTACTCTCTGTGTAACTCGCCAACAAACACTTCGATATCACCTTGTTGCTATCATTAGGAAGTAGACGAAGTATGTAAATCCCAGCGTACGCTCAATACCGTCTAAATAGTTGCAACACGACAAAAAAGTACTCAAAAGTTGATACATTTTTTATTACCAACTTAATTGCACATGAACGAATAGTTCACAAGCAAAGCGTATAATCTATAGATATCAAGCAATTTATATTCATATCACATTGCGTTTAGCAGATAAAGGAGCTGGTCAGTTTCTGATAGAGTTAGTTTGTTTACGACACTAAGAGTTTGCAAAAATGATTACAATAGAGTCGTCAGATGATGAAGACGAATTACAAGCTGCACTTGCTCTTTCAATGCAACAACAAACAAACGAGAATACAAATACCAAGAATGATGATTCTTCTGATGACGATGAGGTGGAATTTATCGGTACCAACAACACGGCTGCGTCATCATCTTCGTCATCTGCTATCCAAACTAACAATGCTTCTTCAAATCATAACAGCAATACCCACAAC
>Ga0214479_101015_pt1 | contig 13161 bp, 13 predicted proteins | sample M1_20Mar14CPVII9_5_FD_165054 | JGI IMG/M metagenome (GOLD analysis project Ga0214479, IMG submission 165054) | Marine eukaryotic communities from Monterey Bay, California, United States - M1_20Mar14CPVII9sort6BwellE14 | ecosystem: Environmental > Aquatic > Marine > Unclassified | place: USA...
AGACACCAAACGCATTTAATCTTGAACTGGTATCATATATTCGATATCCACTTCTAACACCTAAATAAAAAAACAAAATCGACCATAAATTAAAATATACTGACGGAGGTGGTCTTGAGGAGGCATGGGATATTTCTCATTCTCGATATCATCCACTAGCTTAACTCCGTCTTGTTCTTCCAGTGCCTTTCGTGCCTTTTCAATATCGACCGGCTTTTCAAAGAGGGCAACGATACTCTCTGAGTGGGCACGTGATGTGGGGATACGAACTGCCGTACAGCTGTGGTTTATCCGAGGTTATTGTCAAGGGTGTTGCTTAGTTATCCAGTTGCCAATGTCAATGTCAATAGAAGAATCAAACAATGTAATCTTCTTACCTAACAGGGAAATCGTCAGCCAAACCACAAATCTTCCTAGTCTCCCAAGTGACCTTCATTTCCTCCTTGGTATATCCATTCTCTTGGAACTTATCAATATGCGGGATGACATTAAAGGGTAATGGATGAGCGAATATTTTATTCTCTGCCACATCCCGTTCTCCGTTAAGTACTGATAGAGTACCATCGACTAATTCATCCATACCTGGCTGGCCTGCGCCGGAAGCTGCTTGATATGTCTGATAGGGGTAGTATATTGGGATGAGGTTAGAAATGAATTCCAATTGAGTAATTACCACTGCACACAAATAATATCATCAAAAGAGTAAACAATTGCAATAGTGCCAAACACAAAGAATATGTGCATATCATGTGCACAAAATTTGACGTACCGACATTATCATACTCTTCAAACCAAACAGCTTATGCAATGGCCAAATAGCCATGAGACCAATAGCAGTAGTGCAATTTGGATTGGCAATCAACTTCTTCCCCTTGGTAGTTTCTGCATTAATCTCGGGCACAACCAAAGGAACACCATCAACATAACGGAATGCCGATGAATTATCAATAACTACCGCGCCATCGTCTCCCTTGCAGATATTTTCAGCATGTGCTAAACTGAAATCACCATCTACTGCTAGAAATACTACATCACATTCTCGTGCAGAGTCTTCACTGAATAATTCTACTGTAACTTTGCCAAAATCAGTTTCTACTTCCCGACCAGCACTACGTTCTGATCCAAAGATGCGTAAATTATTAACGGGGAAGGATCGTTTCTCGAGACATCCAACAATCTCCTTGCCTACTGCACCTGTAGCACCAACTATACCGACATTTAATGGTGTTCCTTCTGACTCTTTGGCTGCCAGTTGCAATGATGTAATCGATGACGATCTAAGATGAGTGGGATTTGTTGATAGTCGAGTTGTTGCAATACTACGAGAGGTTGGAGTGAAACCATACGCTGTCGAGGCTGAACTAGCAACAGCTAACAGTGTTCCTGCGGCTATACTGAACTTCATATTTGCAATTCCAAGTGAAAGGAGACAATGGATATCAAAGGAGGCGAAGTTGGTGGTCGAAGTGAGAGGAGAATACCGTATCTTTTGGCGATGTACCGTGTTAGTGTTGATGGGTTGATGGGAATGCAAGGAGATTGATGAGCAAGTTGTAGCTGTAGTAATTCACTATTGCAGCCGACTTTGATGATGTATATTGTAATATTGTGCTATCAACATAGGGGTATAGGTTTACTGCAGCTCCTTATGTCTAGATCAGTATTTAAGATACCGACTCAGATATCTAATAATGCGCATGCTAAGATCTCTTGACATCTTTATCTCCTCTGAATTGCAAATATACCAAAGTTGCTTCCTCTGAATTCCTTTTCTAACAAATGATCTGCAAGCTTTTCATATCGAAATCCTGCTGCTGTCAGCTTATCAAAAAAGACTGGTTGAGTATCAGTCATTGCTGTGAGTGATGCAGATATATTAGTTAGTTCACATAATATTTCCTTTTGCACATACTTGTTGCGACAGAACACTCACTAACTCCAATCAAACAAAGCGTGTGTTCATGTGTAAATTGAAGTAGTGATGATATCAATATATCATGTAGACTGTTTCTATACGCCAAATCCGATCCAAAAATGAAATCATACTTCTTTGTTTGTAGTTGATCGTCGTGTTTATCTTCTTCAGATCCCTTGCTAGGAAAATGGCCCCATTTATGTTCTGCAATTATAACTTCTAAGTCTTCTTCTATTCCCCCCTCCCCAAATTCGACATCACGATGCTCATCAGTCTCCTTATATGGTTCAAACATTGTGCGTGTATTATAAACATGATTGTTCTTATCAACTGTTTTCTTCATCAGCTTCAGATGATCTGATAAGTCTGTCACCACTACTTCTCGAAGAGGTATTTGATTTGCAGCTAAAGCCATCAAACAAACTGAAAGGAAGCCATTGCCGGATCCAAGTTCAAGAGCATTTATTCCCCTCATTGCATTGATATCGTCTTGCTTTATAAATGGAGGATCTCTTATATACTTAATGCGAGCCAATTGTTTAAGATTGTTAACTACTTCATCACTATGATTCTGAAAGTACTTTGCTATTGCAAGACCTGTTCAATGGTAGGATACAAATCAGATTTATAAGAGTACACATAGAGTACAAAGAGGATAAAGAAACATCAAGATATACACATCACAACACACAATATCTTTTACATCATCTCTGGTATCTTACCTGTGGTCCATAGACCTCCACCGATCCCCGTGCCCCAATCTTCATTGAAATATATAGGCACGTCATTTATTGTTAGGAATGCCTCCTCTCCTGGGCTCCTAGTGCTATCATCACTCTCGCTCTCACTCATCGTCTTATCAATCAATAAATAAAGAAGAATGTATATAATGTATCAATGCTATTATGTATGTCCTTGCCTGCTATTATAGGTACACATTCTATTCCTACACATCTAGCATGGTATTAAAAACATCATCAACTCAGGCCAGATTAGATAGATGATCGATGATAGAGATTTTAAAAAGGATACCGATACACACAAGCCTCTTTTCTTTACTGCTATGCTATAAAGATGACATTATGGTCATAATATATGTATTCTCATAGGTCAATTAAGTTAGTAGCTAGATCGTCGTCGTCTAATCCAAGTCCATAACTTCTTCATCATCTTCCTCATCATCCTCGTCATCGACATATTCATCCCCTTCATCTAGATCATCTGCCTCAATTGACTCTCCTTCGGGAACTTCATCTTCTCCTTCAATATTCCACTTGGCTGATTCTTCCTCCATACGTTCTCTCCTCTTTCTTTCCATTTCTTTAATTTCCTCTGGAGTCTTTGGTTTCACATTGTTCTCTTTATTATGCTCAGCCCTACGACGTTCGCGCTCGAGACGTCTTCCTTCCTTACTACCATCATTGGCTGAAAACGTTTGTGGTGGTTTACTATCTTCCTGTGCTTTCTTCCTTGCCTGATCCTTCTTACGATCACGCTTAAGACGTTCTGATTCTTCTAACTTCTTTGTACGTGTTTTGATTTGAGGTAGTGCAGGTATCTTCTTCAGTGTCTTCTTCCCATTTAATGTATCACTGACGAGAGTACTCATTGAACTAAAGGATACACCAGGATCGTCAAGATACAGTATACTTGTTTTGAGACGACCTTCTGCTTTCGTATCATTATCACCGGCAGATAACCCTCCACTCACTTTTTTGAATACAACAAAGCGGCTGTACATAGATTTAGAAGAGATAAATATACTGTTGTTAGAACATATCATATGCTCTACTATCATAAATCATACACTTGTATGTACACACGATATAAACTTACTGTTCCCCAGCAGAGTACTCAGGCAGATACTCTTCAAGATTTGTCAGGAATAGGACTGTTGAATCAACACTTGCAAATTGGACGTTCGGATACTTGCCAAGCAAATTTGCAACAGCGTGCTTGACATATGGCTCAGGTTTACCACCCTTCAACAGTAATCCACAAACATCCTTATTCAAACACTTCTCCTTCAAATCTTTCGTCTTTTCAATCTTGGCCGCATGAGGTTCTAGCATTTGTTTTAATAGTTTCGTCAACATACCGCCCGTCTTGAGATGCTTCTCTGGAACTTGCTTAGGTGGTCCAACCTTTCCCGATACAAATACCGTAGGTCTCTTCTTTTTGTTAAGCTTAAACTTTTCGTATATACTCTTACCACTATCAGGTAAGATGTGATCACAATCCATCAAAACATATTCAGCGGGTGCTGATCCATCATCATTTGAATCTTGAAAGACGGAGGATACAGGTAACCCTACACTACCATCTTTTGCCTCTGGGTGGCATAGTACTGCATAATCTTTACCCGACGTTCCTTCACCGAAGAATACATCACGCAATGCCAATTGATCATTAACATCTATACGAGGTATCTCATTACTCATTCCTTTCATGAAATAGTATCCCAACATGGCTAATGCAACACCAGCCATTGGCTTGAGTAGTTTATCCAATGGGGGTGGTTTCTGTTGCTTCTTTTTTGGTACTCGTGCCATAGTTGTGGTTTATTATTTTAATGTTTGCAATCGAGGTATTAGTGATCTGGAACTTTATATAATCTACGTGCGTAGGTGATGACTTCTTATGTCGTGTTGATAGGGCAGATGATACTTTTTATATGTTATTTGGTCTTCTTTAATTTGGTAATTAAACCAAAACACCCATTCAATTGTAATATAGATATCTATAGATTAGGTATATAACTCGCAACTTGCAATAGAAGACAACGAATCATCAACTTGTGGCTCTTATAATATACATCTCTCCTCTCCTCGCTCCTCGAGTGAGTGGAGCGCGACTAAACGTCTTTTTGGGAGAAGTTGTTACTGTACTTGAGAGGGAGAACCTTGCGTTTATAGCATTTAATAGTAGTAATAATAATAAAAGATGGAGGAGAGTAGCGCACCAGATTCTAAGCGTAGGAGAACGTCTGACACAATTCAATCAACATCAATCACCCAACTTCCACTTTCAGCTATTGCTGATTACCTTCCTACTACATCTCGTGTTCTTCAAAGCCATCTCCGGCAGATTCATTTACCACTGATGGTATGAGTGAAGCTAGCAAGGTATTATTTTATCTAACCAATCGGGTTGGGATGTACAATACTGGAATTTTCTGATCATCCCAAACTAACAGACGAAGAGCTTTATCAATTGTCGGTCTCATTGATGCTGAGAATACATTAAAGATTTTACGATTGAATAATTGTCACAATATATTGGGCATGGATTGGAACCTTTACGTGGATCTACTGTTTTTGGAGGGTATCTATCTTGATGAAGAAGGTGGTGTTTGTGTCACAACTATTATCCCCATATTAGAAAGCATAATCGATTGTACTGAGAATCCTCGAATGGATTTAGTCCAAAATATTATATCTCAGTTGGTCGATGAATATCGAAGTCCAATCCTCGAGGATTTCTGAAAATACAGCAATCGATACTTCAAGGAAAGTGGAGATGAGCATGTTCCATGTGATAGGGCTTGCTTTTCTTGTTCCAGATGCCTTTGCGAATATTGTGACTGACCGGAGGATGATTGTATTCTTCGGTGCAACAATTGTGGTTTCTCTTGTTGTGAAAGTTGTGAGGACTTTGCCAAGTGCTATACATGTTCATCTACTTACTGTTCTTCGTGTGCATCTTCTGCGGATGTTGATGCTGCTATTACTTGTGGGGAATATGATTATGAAACAGAGTGCTCTGAATGCAAGAATAAACATAATAATTCTTGTGGATATTGCGAGGATTTACATGAGTGTGCTGCAAAAAGTAAGAAGATGATTAAGAAACTCGTTTTCAAAAGTAATACGATGCAAGAAGAAAACGTTAAAGTTGTTAAGGAGAATAAGAAAGTGAAAGAGGAGAACGACCAGCTGCGCAAAGATATGGAGGAACTAAGAATTAAGATCGCCGAGGTAGAAATGTCTGAGTGAAAGAAGAGTGAGTAATGTGTATGACAATTGATAGAAGTTGTCTTTCTATCAGAATCGAATGAAGAAGTGGGAGATGAAGATAAGTTGCAAACTAGTTTGCATCAATTTAGAATATCGAATGCTTTCTCTAGCTCTCTAGCAAAGTATATTATATACTGCACAAATGTAAAAAAATAAGCATCGTGAGAGGAGATACACTACAAGTATTTGCTACTACTTCACATGCTGTTTATTCTATAATGTCCAAATATAAACATCTAAGCAAGCTTCTTCTTGGCCATTTAGTTGTATGTACCTTGCATCCCTCAAAAGTATCTACTTACTTCTATACTCCCTGACAAGTCTAGCTCGCTCGTCATACTATAATACATATGTTACATGTGCTCTCGCACTCTATCTGATATCTATACATTCTATTCAAAGCAACTGTCCTCTCCTGCTTATCTTCGTGGTGCCGGCTTTATCAATGAAGGAGAAGTATCAGATCTTGGTAAAGATACCCTCAATATCGGCGGAGGTGGTAATACACATCTATCACTATCCCAAGTAGAAGGCTGGTATGGTCTTCTTCTACACTGCATCTTGATTGGACGAAATGATGATCTTTGGTGTCTGTCAACAGTAGCATCATCGTCTGCAAACTCGAGGATGGATCTTGGACTATCGATTCTCATACTAACTGGTAGAAGTGGAAGATCACTCTCAGTAGTTAAAATACTCTTTAATGCAGTTGGCGGCGGCGGCGGTGATAACAAATTGGCTTCTTCCCCCAGAGGAGAAGGAGGTGGTGTTTGGCAGCATCGTCCGATTTGCATGTTAGAGTGATGATACTTTTGCTCTGCAAAAAATATGCAAATTTGATATCTATTATTCTTCCTGGGAATATCACAGAGAGGTGATAAGCCGTGATATATGCAATAGTATGATACTTATTGCTCTATTGCAATACGTCGTGCGTCGTGGATATTATTTTTTTATGCTCCCCATGAATCTTGGAAAGTAAACGGAGACTGCTTAGCGTTTTTTTTTTGAGACATTCTGGCAAGACAAGAGTTAACCCTAAGTATCCTACAACAATTGATAACCTCAACAAGAACTAAACCACTTCTTTGTAGTACATATACACTAATACGTTTACAAATCAAAAGTATGCATGGACGTATAATATGAGAATAGTCTAGCTAACAATTAATGTTATTGTTAACAGAGCTAGTATCTTCAATCAAGAGAATCACTAATTTGATCTAAGTATCTCTTTCTTCTCCAGACTCATTCCTGCATGCAATTTCTATTCATGCCACTTTGAGGGTGTAGGTTTGGCTGGATATGAACGACCAGTAGAATCAAAGTCTCCTCTTGGCCTTGCCTCATTCAATGAATTGTACTCTTTCTGATCAGCTCGAAAAGCAGCTCTTCCTGTAAAAGGATTCTTCAATCTAGATTCGTTGCCTCCAGATTTCCCAGAATTTCCAAGGTCCATTACTGCACTGCTGCTATTGCTGCTACTACTTCTACCTCCTGAGAAAGGATTCACTAGCTTTGCCTTGTCAGATGGAGTTGTTTCTTTAGCTCCCAACTGTCTTGCTACCTCATCTGCGCTTGCACTTGCACTTTCACCTTCAGCACTACTTCCATCCAAGACAATATCTTCTTCACCCCGATCATTCAATATAGCAGTGGCAACATCCATATCCTCGGGAGTTGTAATCTTTAAATTTGTATACTCCCCAAGTGTCAACTTAACAGGCTCACCCAATGCTTCAATAATACTAACATCATCGGTAACTTCCAAATTCTCCTTCTCTACCTTATCAAATCCTCTTAATAATGCTTCAACCTTGACAACCTGTGGTGTATGTACCTCCCACAATCTTGATCGCGGTATCGTCCTTTGTACAGTCTCACCATCATCACTTTCTTTAATAGTAGCCTTGCATGGTACACCCAACACTGCCGCTCCTACAGATTGTGCATCACTAACAACATTAACAATCTCTGGAATAGTAACCAATGGACGTGCAGAGTCATGTACTGCAATATAGTCACACTTTCCATCAGTCAAATCAACTAACTTATTCAATCCATTCTCTACACTTCCTTGTCGTTCAACTCCTGGATTTGCAAATGCCAATCGTCCTTCATACTTATCAACTATTGATTGATAATCTGGCTGATACTTTGGATCTAATACCAATACAACTTGTGATGGTGGTGATAAACCATTGTCTTTACAATACTTTGGTAACTTTTCTAAAAATAAATGTAATGAGTAGTGTAATACTGGACAGGATCGTAAGGTTAGGAATTGCTTTGGCATATTGGCCTTCATACGTGACCCTGTCCCTCCTGCTAATATTAGGAATCCGGTATTACCAAAGCCTGTGAATTCATCATTGTTTGCTGTTATTCCATCGAGATATCCATTTGATAATGATGTTGTTGTTGTTGTGTGTTGTTGTATATGTTTTGTTATTGTTGACGCCGTTGGTATGAATGCCGCAGAGAACGGTAGCAATAAGAGAAAGTGTATCCAGAGCATCATCTTTTTGATATGGTATGTATTGATATTGATTGCCGCGCCTACTAACTCTTATGCATCAGCATTAGATTACTGATGAAGCAAGGAGGAAAAGATACCATATCAAGGGTACAAAAAAGATAAAGTGCGAGATCATCACTTCAAGTTGAGTGCAAGTGCACTTGCACTGAAATCATAATCATAAACTGACAAATCGCTACCGCCAATATCTACATAGCTACGTATACATAGGACGATATACCTCCCGCCCCTACTCCAAATAATATGACCAAAGCCCAAAGCACCCTTGCAATAGCGGCTGCTATAGTCCTAGTATCATCCCGTAGTACCACGGCATTATCACTCGTACCAAAACCACGCCCGCATGAAACACAAATAACCGCACTAAGACGACCAGCTTTTAGATGTCGTCAATCTAGATCATTATCACAACTACCAGCCACTACAATTGAAGATGGTAGTACCGCAGAAGAAGCCGAATCAGTACGAAATGATCGATTAAAGGCTGCAGACGAAGTAGCCAAGAAGTTAAAGGCAGCAGATAGTACCAAATCATATAAAGAGGAAACTGAACCATTCTTCTTAGATGATGATGGAAAGAAATGGCCAATTAATCCATCAGATAATAAGGAACCACTATTACCCAAACCACCAACAGATACACCACCACCACCTAATTCTAAACCTGTAGTAGTTTCCAAAATAGATGAAGGTCCAAGTATGCTCGATAAGTTCCTAGCACCATTATTAAATCCAACAATTGCAAAGAATGTACCATCTCAAATGATACAGGGTGCATTCCTAAGTGGTGCATTCGTTACATTACTATCATCATTCTTCGTATTTGGTCCATTATCAATTAGTTCATTGGCAACACTTGTTATAGCCGCAAATGTGGGTGTTATTACAGCATATATTAGTATTACTGAAGGTATGGCTGGTGATTTCTTACGTTCGTTGGGTAGTGCTACTATTGAGGTTACTGACAGTTTATTTAATAGTGCAACGAAAGAGAAAAAAGTACGTGTATTAACAAAAGAGGAGGAAGAAAAGGCTGCCAAGTATGCAGCATATAATGAGAAGAAGGCCGCTGAGTTAAAGGCTGTAGCTGACAAAAAGACTGCTGAAGAGGAGAAGTTAAAGAAAGCTGGGGAAAAAGCTGCCGCTGAGGCAAAGAAGGCTCAGCAAGAGAAGATTGCAGCAGATGCTGAGGCATTGAGAATTGCAAAGGAGAAGAAGTTAGCTGAGGAGAAGGCTGCTGTTGAAGCTGAAGAGTTGAGAAGAATTGAACAAGCAAAAGCTGAGGATGAAGCACGAAAGTTAAAAGAGGAGGCAAAAGAAGCTGAGAAGGCTGCTGTGGAGGCAAAACAGGCTGAGATTGAGCGAGAGAAGGAAGGACGTATGTTGGAAGAGCAAGCTGAGGCGGCACGGGAAGCTGTACGGTTGGAAGAAGAAGCTGAACAGAAGAGATTAGCAGAACAAGCCGAGGCTGCGAGGGAAGCTGTACGATTGATGGAAGAGCAAGACGCATTAATGGATGATGATGACGAGGATATCGATGAATTGGATGATGAGGACTGGGAAGCATCTGTAAAACTTGCAAATGAACTACAGGGAACTTCGGCCATTGGAGGGGATGTTATGGAAGATATTAGCGATGATTTACTTCAATATGAAATTGACAACTTGACTCCAGAAGAAGAGGATGCATTAGGTAAAGCTGCAAGAGCGGCTGTTGCAAAGTATGAAGAGGAGTTGAGATTGCAGGACATGACCATGGAGGAAGTAGCGGCACCCCCGTCACCTGCTCCCAAACCCGCAAAGAAGAAGAAGACAAGAAAGGCAAAAGAAGATACTCCTGCACCGGCTGGAGATAGTGTAGATTATTCCAAAATGACAGTGGCACAATTGAAGGATGTTCTTCGTAGTAAGAATTTAAAGCTCAGTGGGAAGAAAGCCGAGTTGATTGAGAGACTGAATGAGTCGTCTTAAATATACCGATGGGGAAAGGTATCGAAGGTGAAACAGTTGAGAATCGTTTAAGTGGAATACACGATGACTGTACTTTCTGTAAAACTAGTATCTTTAGCTAACAATTACTTATACTTCATACTTACACATTAGACATCTTATTAATCTCAAGATATCTTACACAACAATTAACCCAAACATCAACCCTGCCAATGAGACAAGAACCGCACTGACATACTTTGGAGCACTCGAAGTAGTAGAACTCTCACTACCTTCACTACTACCACCATTAACAGATGTATCCCCACCTCCTTTACCAGACTGGCCTAATACTACTCCATCGACTGCATTTCCGTTCGATACTGCGCCTTGTCCCTGTTTGTCATGATGAAAGAGAGGAGATTGTAACTTATGTTAGTTATGTGGTGTAAATGCAGTCAAATAAAGGCACACAAAGTTTTCAAATCGAGTAGTCAAAATCCTGAGACTTCATATTGAACACTTGAATGACATGATAAAATAATACCGCGGACTTTCCTGAGCATTGACATCAGCAACAAAGTCAGGAATGTTTCCATATCCACTCAATGTTTCTGCAGGCACAGGACAATCACTACCATACCCTGCATCTTCTGGTGGTAAATCCTTGACACAAACTCCCGTAGTGAAGTATGTAGATACTATGTTCGTAGTATCAACATTTAGTTTCATAAAACCAATAAACTCATAATTGGCCAAAGGATCGGGAAATCCACGTAAGACTGGATCATCACGTTTATTCCTTTGTTTCCCAAGCATGAATTCATAATTAAATGCTCTTGTTTCCAATGGTGGAGTTTCTTCTCCGGGTGTTATAACTTTTGATAGCTGTGTTTGGATAAATGGCTTTTGATATGACACAAATGGCACGACTCTTACTCCACTATCATCTTTGTGAAATACATCTAATGATATACCATCTTTTAATGCATCACCAGGTATATTCATGGCGCCATAGTGTAAATAAGGAAAGGCCAAGTATGGTGGCTGAGTACCGACGACTGGATCTATACCTGTGGTATCTATCATAATTAATGAGTATAATGCATCATCCTCGGCATTTGGGTAGTAAAATTTGGGTGTAGATTCAGTAGTACTTAATGATAATGCTTGTCCACAGTTGATTTTAACATCATTATATGTTAGATAGGCTGATTCATCTGAGCAACCTTGGTAGAGAGGAGCAGTGAGCTTGTGATTACATTGTGAGCAATCGGATGTGATTGAAGTATCCGCTGCTGTCGACGAGGCAAGCACGGCGGCCAAGGGAAGGAGAAGAGCTGATTTTACTACCATCATGTATTATCGTTAGAGAACTATTGCATCGATGTAATATTGCAATCGTTTGAGAGTACCTACATCAAACTCTCAATTCTCAATAAATAATGGGGCAGTGGATTGAAAGATACTACTGCCCCAAAAAAGATACTTTTAATTTTTGCAATGACAATGTCGTCGTTCAATATCACCCTTTACAGTATGCAGTGTCCAATTGCAATGAATTATTGTATGGGGGTATTGTAGAGAGTAGCAACTGACATATGAAATAAGTTACAGGAAACTTTATGTTTTGTGGTATGCAGTTTGGTTGCTAGTTTGTGCACATAATTTCATCAAGCAAATCACAAAGCTCCTCTATCACTTCTCTAGATACAAGATAATCTACACACATCATGTTCAAGCTAATCAAACTTCTATCACTATCGACCGCGTTGTCTATTCTTCAAGTATCTGCACAGAATGATATGGAAGATAGCATGGCTAACGATATGGCAAATTTAGGAAAGATTATAGAATGCATTGATCTAGAAGGATCGTCCATCATCAAAGATGACTGTACATGTAATGATATAAAGGGAATTGTTGACATGCCTGTAGCTGCTGCACCGTTTGAAGAAGCAGGATTACCTCTCGGTTTGTTCACGACATGCTGTACTTCGGAAGAAACTACAAATGAAGAATTCACTGAATGTACAGCTAATGAGGTAAATGATTTAGATATTGACAGTCTTACAGATCAGATTCCTGACTCTGATAGTCTTTCAGAAGTTGCTACTGGTAGTGAAGATGCAGGGGAAGAAGCTCCATCTGACACAGCAGATACAACAAATACCGATGAAAAGATAGATGAAACTACAGAAACGGACACAGATGCATTGATTGAAGATGAAGATGAGTTCTATGGCGAAGAAGAAAACAGTGGAATGAAATATTTTGGATCGTCTTCACTTGTTGTACTTGGTGTGGGTATCCTTGCTAGCTTGTTCTGAAAGAATGATATATGAGGATATATGGATATATGTTTGATGCTTACCTTTTCTCTTGAAAGGTGTTAGATGTACTAGGTCACTTCATCATTGATGAAGATGATTAGAACAGATTATTTTAGCTATCTATTAGGTCCAATGCAATAAATAATGTAATAACTTCAAAGCTCAGATCTTTCCCCCCTCCACTTCCTCATTTATTCTCCTCTTCAGTTGAGGTATCTTATAGAGAGATGTTAGAATATTGATACTATAGTCCATGAAAGTACAAACTGAAAGATGTGCTTTTGTCAATACACTTTCTTAGCTTTACTATGCATACTTTCTCTTTCTTCTCTTCCGATATTATATGTAGTGGAACGTTATATCTCTCAACGCCGACTTTTGATATCGTAGAGAGAAATTGTCAATAAAAACATACAGATCATTCTATTC
>Ga0214479_101018_pt1 | contig 13155 bp, 11 predicted proteins | sample M1_20Mar14CPVII9_5_FD_165054 | JGI IMG/M metagenome (GOLD analysis project Ga0214479, IMG submission 165054) | Marine eukaryotic communities from Monterey Bay, California, United States - M1_20Mar14CPVII9sort6BwellE14 | ecosystem: Environmental > Aquatic > Marine > Unclassified | place: USA...
TGCCTGGTTCGCTGGCCGGGGAAAATCAAGCCTGCCGTTACCGATGCAGTTGCTATGTATTGTGATATCGTCCCTACCTTGGTTGATATTGCCGGCGGAACGACTCCCCGCGTGGACGGCAAAAGCTTATATCCTGTTTTGAATGGGGAAACATCAGACCATCGTGAACATGCTTACCTGGTTCATCAAGGTGGTGGTTATACGCAAAGAGCCATTCGCAATAAGGAGTACAAACTGATCTGGAACCCTAAGCAGGATAATGATTACTACCTCGACGTTATGATGGCTCCTAAAAGCGGGAAGACTTTTGCCAAGGCATGGAGAGAATGGCAGGAAAAAGCCGAGACAGATCCTGATGCCCGAGCAAAAATCGACCGTGTTGTGAAGCACCCTGAGTTTGAGCTTTACAATATTAAAAAGGATCCGTGGGAGTTGGATAACCTCGCCGGCAACCCTGAGTACACTCAAAAAGTTGGAGAAATGCACGCGCAGCTTCAAGCCGAGATGGAAAGGCTGGATGATACCTTCTCAACGGTAGATCCCAAGGATGCAAAAAGGGCCAAAAAAGAAAAAGCAAAACCCGCAGACGGAACCGATACAACGGAGAAGCCGGAACCGTCGGAGCTAACTGATAAACAGAAAAAAAGGGAAGCCAGGAAGAAGGCGAGGCAAAAGGACAAAGAGGAGCAAGCGAAGAGGAAGAAGAAATAATTGTGGCGAAGAATGTTTTAAAAACGGTCGTGTGGCCCCGAATGATTGAAGAAGCAGGTAAATCTATGAAGCGAGGAATAAAATCATACGTTGGAATCGTGATCGCCGCGGCCTCGATATGCGCCGCGGCCGTTGCGAAAGCGGAGCATCCCAATATCGTGGTTGTCTTCAACGATGATCAGGGCTATCAGGACCTCGGTTGCTTCGGCTCGCCCAACATCAAAACACCGCGGGTCGACCAAATGGCCGCCGAAGGCATGAAGTTCACGAGTTTCATGGTGGCGTCTTCGGTTTGCTCACCCTCGCGCGCCGCGCTACTGACAGGATGCTATCCGAACCGCGTGGGCGTGCCCAGTGTATTGTTCCCGGACCGCGGCAAAGGCGGACTCCCCCCCGAGCACGTGACGATCGCGGAAATGTTGAAGTCCGTGGGCTACAACACCGCGGCCGTGGGCAAATGGCACCTCGGCGACGAGCTGAAATATCTGCCGACGAATCAGGGCTTCGATTCTTACTACGGCATTCCGTACAGCAACGACATGTTTCCCGCGTCCACTATGAAATACGCGGGCGACTGCGTGTTTCTTGAAGGACAGAGCCATGAAACCTTGAAAGAAGCGTTCGCCGGCAAGTTGCGCAATGGGAGTAACCCGGTATCTATGAAAAACAAGGTGCCGCTCATGCGTGATGAGGAGTGCATCGAATTTCCGGCGGATCAGACGACGATAACGCGCCGCTTCACGGACGAGGGGATTCAATTTATTTCCAAAAGCGTGAAGGAGGAGAAGCCGTTCTTTCTCTATCTGGCCCATTCCATGCCGCACATCCCGCTATATGTTTCACCCGAATTCGTTGGAAAAAGCGAACGCGGGCTTTATGGCGACGTGATCGAGGAAATTGACTTCAACACCGGTCGGGTTTTGGATCATCTCAAAGTCTTGGGCATCGAGGAAAACACCCTCGTGATCTTCACTTCGGACAACGGGCCGTGGTTGGTTATGAAGGAAAACGGTGGAAGCGCTCTGCCGTTGTTCGAAGGAAAGATGACCACTTTCGAAGGCGGTCAGCGCGTGCCATGCGTGATGAAGTGGCCGGCACGAATTCCCGCAGGAATCGTGTGCGACGAGCTAGCCGCGACCATTGATTTACTTCCTACGTTCGCAGCGATCACAGGAGCAGCATTACCAACAGTTCAGACCCTGGACGGAAAAAATATTCTCAACTTGTTGACGAATCAGCCTGGCGCGAAAACACCGCACGAATACTTTTTCTACAACCAGAGTGCAGTGCGACACGGCGACTGGAAATATCATTCGAAAGAACACTTCAAGGTGCAGAAGACCGCGCGAAAGCATCAAGGTCCGACGCTCTACAATCTGAAGGACGATATCGGCGAATCGAACAACGTGATCGATGAATATCCGGAAATCGCGGAACGTCTGGCTAAAGTGCTGGAGTCTAATCCGAACAAACGCATCGGCGACGAAAAGCGCAAAAGTAATAATAAGAAAGAAAAGAAAAAATAATCGTTGAGCGATTCTCGACTCAAAGTAATTCTCTAACGCACTAACTTCGCCGGGATTTTTACTTTGAGTCGGACGTCGAATTCTCGTTGCTCTGTTCCTCAGCATATTTACGAACGTCGCCGGTGATCTTCATCGAACAAAAGGTTGGACCACACATCGAACAGAAGTGAGCGGTCTTGGCACCTTCGGCAGGCAACGTCTCATCGTGGTATTCAATCGCTCGGGCTGGATCGAGTCCAAGGGCAAACTGATCTCGCCAACGAAACTCAAACCGCGCCTTGGATAATGCATTGTCGCGGATTTGAGCCGCTGGATGCCCTTTGGCAAGATCAGCGGCGTGGGCTGCAATCTTATACGTCACAACACCTTCACGAACGTCGTTCCGATCAGGCAGACCAAGGTGCTCTTTAGGAGTCACGTAGCACAGCATCGCACAGCCATACCAGCCAATCTGTGCCGCTCCAATACCTGAGGTGAAGTGATCGTAACCAGGAGCAATATCAGTCGTTAGTGGACCTAGCGTATAGAAGGGAGCTTCGTGGCACCATTCGATTTGCTTTTGCATATTCTCTTGAATCAGATGCATTGGCACGTGACCGGGGCCTTCATTCATGACTTGGCAACCTTTCGCCCACGCACGTTTGGTTAGCTCACCTTGAACTTCCAGTTCAGCCAGTTGAGCGTAGTCATTTGCATCGGCAATCGAACCGGGACGCAGACCGTCACCGATCGAGAAGCTCACATCATAGGCGGCACAGATGTCGCAAATGTCGTCCCAGTGCTCGTAGAGAAAGTTCTCTTTCTCGTGGTGAATACACCATTTCGCCAGAATGGAACCGCCACGAGATACAATCCCCGTCATCCGTTTGGCTGTGTGCGGTACAAACGCTTTGAGTACGCCCGCGTGAATCGTAAAATAATCAACACCTTGCTCAGCTTGCTCAATCAACGTGTCGCGGAACAATTCCCAGGTCAGCGCTTCGATGCTCCCGCCCGTTTTCTCAAGGGCCTGATAGATAGGAACGGTTCCGATTGGAACCGGGCTGTTGCGAATGATCCATTCGCGGGTTGCGTGAATGTTCTTTCCGGTTGAAAGATCCATGACGGTGTCAGCGCCCCACTTTGTGGCCCACCGCATCTTCTCGACTTCTTCATCGATAGTCGAAGTAACTGCCGAGTTACCGATATTAGCGTTGATCTTCACCAAGAAATTACGACCAATAATCATCGGCTCGTTTTCTGGATGGTTGATGTTAACTGGGATGATCGCGCGACCTCGAGCCACTTCGGAACGCACGTATTCAGCAGTAATGAAAGTGGGAGTCATCGCTCCCCACGTTTGTCCCGGATGCTGATGATCGATGCGATTGCGTGGCACCTGAGAATTAGGATCGATCTCCGAAGGCCGCGGCATTTCGTAGCCGTCAGGGGTCGAGCATAGCTGCCGAATTCGTTCAGACGCTTCCGGTGGAAGATCTCGCAGATTCGGATACTTGTCAGCGATCGTCTTGAACTCTTCCTTGCGCCCAAGGTTTTCGCGAATGGCGACGTATTCCATCTCCGGCGTAATGATCCCCTGATCGGCATACCACTTCTGTGTAACGGGGTGCCAGTCGCCTTCACCATCCGTACTACCTTTGGCTCGCAAAGGCTTTCGTTTTAATCCCGGGTATTCCTTCAGTCGATTTTTTACTTTTTTCAGCTCGTTGTACTTTTCCGAATGTGCCTCAGAAAGATAACCGTTGTCCTCCGGGCTAACCTCGCGACCGGTGTACTCTTCGACATCGGTTCGATCCAAGATCCACTTCCCTCTCAGATCGGGAAGCCCTTGAGTCACATCTCCTTTGAATTCAGAATCGCCCCAGGGACCAGAGCAGTCATAGACTCTCACGGGTTCATTTTTTTCGATCTCCCCATTGGAGTGCTCAGTATCAGAGACACGAATCTCTCGCATAGGGACTTTTAGTCCTTCGTGAATCTCGCCTTTGACATAGATGCGGGTCGAATTAGGGAAGAGAGTTGGGTCTTTTTCAATCGCGCGAATTTCTTCGGAGTTGTCCACAGCATCGGTAAACTGCCCTGGGAAATCACCACGTTGATTGGCATTGTCTGAGTTTTTCAACACTGGCAGTTTTGGAGAATTCATTTCTTCCCTTTAGGTTGCAATCAGAAAAAGACTCTGAGAGAAGAGAGCGGCTAGGTCCAAAAGAAAGTCTGCAATGCCGTCTCGCTCCCTTCGTCGGTATGACCCGCATCAGGTTCGAAGGGTTGTTTCGAATCATTTAGTCCAAAACTCTCAGCCAAAATGGGACACCCCTGCGATTTGTGACAGTATCGCTTTTAAGAAATTCTTGGTCAACACCCAAAACCTTTGCACTCCAATATCAAACACCCTAAATCGATAGAAACTTGATGGTTTGATTGGCGTATCGTAATAAATTGTACTCATTCAATATTTCACAGACCGCTTTGCGATTGGACACTCCAGCGGGGTGCGGTCACTTGCTTATGGGCTTGAATGAACTAAGTTAAACTTTGGTTTTTCTGATGGAAATAGAATACTGGGTTGCCTAGTTGTCCAATGCAAACATGTGTTGTTTGGATAGTTGCATGAAATACATTTCAAGATCCTCAAAAGCGTGAGGTACTCTTAAGAAAGGTCGATTCATTCATGAAGTTTAATCTTTTCATCTTTGTCGCTTTTTTGTCTGCTACCTGCTCCTTCGCCCAAACCCCAAAAGACATCAAGCACGTCGTCGTATACCAAGAAAACGGTAAATTTGCTGGCTGGCCGGCCAACAACGGAGCTTGGATTTTTGAGGGTGACGAGCTGCTTGTTGGTTTCACTCGCGGTAAGTACGAACTCAAGGAAAGAGGTCACAACATTGGAAAAAGCTTTCAAGAATGTTGGCTTGCACGGAGTACCGACGGGGGAGAAAACTGGCAGGCCTATAACCCTGAAAACTACGTTGGAGATGTGGGAGACAAACCCCAATGCCCACCGCTCAAAAAACCCATCAATTTTGAGCACCCCAAATTCGCAATGCGGATGGTTGGCGCAGGGTATCACGGAGCCAAAGACGGGCGAGGACATTTTCATTACACCTACGATGGCGGCGTAACCTGGAACGGACCTCATCGATTTGGCAAACTCCACCAAGCACCAGAGCTTAAGCAAGCAAAGCTTACTGAGTTGACACCGCGCACCGATTACGTAGTGACGGGGAAACACGAAGCTGTGCTTTTACTTTCCAGTCGCCAAAAAGGTAAATTTGGTACCGATCGAATCTTCACCGCGCGAACTAAAGATGGCGGGATGAGTTTTGAATTCCTGAACTGGGTTGTTCCTGTCGACGACAAAGCTCGCGCTGTTATGCCAGAAACATTTCGTACTGACTCCGGTGTTCTCATTACAGCGATGAGGCGAAAAAGAAAAGATAAAGATGTCGGCGAATTGAATTGGGTCGATGCTTACACTTCAACCGATAGCGGCCAATCATGGAATTTCACGGCAAAAATTGGTGACTCTGGAACTAGCAACGGCAATCCCCCTGCAATTGCCGCAACCGCGGACGGCAGACTTTGTGCAGTTTTCGGGGAGCGTGACCAAGGAAGAATACTGGCAGCCTACAGTGCCGACCAGGGAAAAACATGGACGGATCCGATTGTCCTTCGCGATGATTTCGGTTCCGAAGATAACGAAACCAATGACCTAGGTTATCCTCGGTTACTTCAACGTTCAGACGGAAAAATGGTGGCAGTCTATTATTATTCGACCAAAGATTGTCTTCACCATATCGCCGCAACCATCTGGACACCATAAATCACGTTGAATGGTGATTAGCTTGTGTATCGTAATCAAGATTACCGAAAATGGATATTTTGTGGTAAGCAGGATGCAATTTCTTTCGCTCAAAATAAAGGAGTGAATTCATGATTGATGTTCACGAGATTACTATAAGTCTAGACTCTGGCCGAAGATCGCGTCGACAGGGGAACCGCGATGCCGTCCGGCTTCACAGACTCCCTGACTCGCAGGAACTTCGTGATCTCATTGCGTGGCTGGCAACGCTTAAATAAATCGACAAGCAAAGATTATTTCTAGTTCATAGGGCCTTAATCACGGTAGCTCGCGTGCGCGCGGAACGAAGCTCCTTACAGGATGAACCCACGTGGTCTCCAGTCCAAACCTGAGCCTATCCTACTTTGACAGTTGAACTGGGAGTTTCATCCACCAACAAAACAGCTCTATTGCGGCACCTGCGGCCGGAGTTCCTTGCCCTGCTGATCCACTGGATACAGTGCGCCTTCGGTTTGGAGTTGCTCAACCATTTCACGCATCATCCGTTTGAGCACCTGTGGCTGTTCTTCGGCGACATTTGAGTTCTCAAACGGGTCGTCTTTGAGATTGAACAATTCGTACTGCGTCTTGGCGGGGTTCATGTTCGGCAGGTAATGATAGATGACTTTCCATTGCCCCAGACGGAGTACGGTGTAGTAATTACTGCGGTGACTGTGGGGGAAGTGCATCAGAAACCGCTCTTCGCGGTCAGGATTTCGCTTGCCGCTAAGTTGTTTGGCCAGGTCGGTGCCGTCGATCACATGGTCTTTGGGCACGGCAACATCGGCAAGATTGAGGATCGTAGGGTACAGGTCCATCACGCTACCGAGCTGTTGCTGGATCGCCCCCTGAGCAATAGGCAGTTTCTGCTGCCACTGATTGTTGAGATCCGGCTTGGCCCAGGCGGCAATAAAGGGTGCCCGCATCCCACCTTCGTAGTGAGTACCTTTTTTGGCTCGCAACGGGAATGAGCTGTTGTGCTCGTGAGTCGGGCCCAACGGTGCGTCACTGCCATTGTCTCCCAAAAAGATGATCAGCGTGTCCTGGGCAATCCCCTTGGCTTCGAGGTGATCCATGACGTCGTTGAGACACGTGTCCATGCTTTCAACCAATGTTGCGTAAGCCTGCGCGGCCTTACCCTTTCCCGAATCGGCGTAGTTCGCCGCGTAACGGGGGTTGCTGTGGAAGGGCGCATGTAACGCGTAGAGCGCGAGGTCGAGAAAGAATGGCTTGCCATCCTTTACCGCGTTATCAATTTGCTGTTTGGCCTCGATCGTGAGTGCCTCGGTGAGGAATGTCTCGGAACCGTGATACTTCTCAAGGTGCGGAACCGCGCGTTTCTTGTTGCCCTTGAGATGCCCATAACCATCCTCCCCGTAATAACTGCCAGGTTGCCCCCAGGAACAACCGGCGATGTTGATGTCAAACCCAAGATTGTCGGGGAATTCTGAAGGCTCATCGTTCGGTCCGAAATGCGCCTTGCCAATAAAGATCGTGCGATAGCCTGCAGTTTTCAGTCGGCCAGGCAAAGTCCGCGAAGCATCCTGAAAGCCGGTCCAGTTCCAATTAGGCGGTCCAAAAGGCCCCTTGTTGTTACCCTCCGAACGAATCCACTGGGTGACGCCGTGGCGAGACGCGTTCTGTCCGGTAAGGATGGAAGTGCGGGTTGGCGAACAGACACTCATGGCGTAGAAGTTATTGAGCCGTGTCCCTTGGGCCGCTAATCGTTCCATACCGGGGGTGCGGTAGAAGTCATTGAGCGGATACCGTTTGGCATTGCTTTGCTCGTCGGTCATGAACGGCACTGACGTATCCATCGGCCCCATATCGTCAACAAGGAAAACAATGATGTTTGGTTTTTCTATCCCTTCGGCAGTGGACACCGCGATTAGGATCACCGACAGGCACATCACCGACAGGCACAAACGCGTAACAGATAAACGAGAAATGGGCGACGGCATAGTTAAGTCTTTCAGGGATCCGAGGTGTTGCTTTAAAGAAACGAACGTGGAATAAAACGTTAGGTATTACAATACCGCCCCAGCCCACAAAAGGCTATCAAAAATCCAAGATCGTAGAATTCGACGACTGGTCATCGGTACACGTAAATCGGTTGTAAAGATTGCCCCAGCAAAAATTAACCCCGTGATGCTGCAACAAGAGTGTCGCTGCAACAAGAGAGTCGTTCCAAAAGTTAGTCGGGCCATATCAGCGACCGAAGCCGCGCGGCCTCAGCAGGCGGAAGCTTTTTCCAAAATGCTTTGGCAAGCTGCGTGGGCTTCTCGGGCGGCCAAGGGGCGAGTGCATCGATGCACTGAGCCCGTCGTTCAGGGGGAAGAGCCGTCAGCACCGCTAAATGTTGGTGATCTACCAGCGCAGTATTTGCCATAACCCAATCCGGATCAAGGCGGGCGAGAGGCACGAGCATGAACACCCGATACGACCGCTCGATGGCCAGTTGTTTGATCCAGGCGATGGTGTGGATATCAGCGGCAGTAGCGCCAGCGGCAAGTGCCCGCGCAGCGACCTCCTCGAGATCTGCGGCTTCGATACGCCAGGCAGGGCGTTGACCAGGCTCGAGCGGGGCTGAGTGGAGTGCCTCCAGCGCCCGATCGGCACCAATGTCCGGCAGGATCTTACGGAGCAAGGCAATCGCACCTGTTCGCTGGCGTAAGTCAGTGCTGCCCAGTCGCTTCCGCAGAGCCTCAACATAGGCCGCGCGATTAGCCGGTTCGGTACGCAACGCGTACTCGAGCCCGTCATCAGGGTCGATGAAGTGGGGAGAACACCACTCGCTCCCGTCCTGGAACTGACGCTGGACCCTGCTGTCGATCAACTCCATAACGCATCCTCGGTAGTTTTGAACAGCTCAATTTGTTGGAGAAAGTGGCTCTCTGCATTTCGGTTGAGAGTGAGACGCATGCTCTCGCAGGCTTTGCCGATTCGCTGCTGATCATAATCAGGGATTCCCGCAGACCATCGTTCATCGACAAGTCCGCACACAGGTTGATCATTAGGTGGGCGTCGCTCGGATCCGCCGATATCTAAAATAGAGTAATCAGCATACTGCATGGACAGGTTACTTTCTCTGTGTGTTGGTTTTTCGTGACGGTTTTTTAGCATCGTGCAAGCCTGGAGAGTGATTGTACAAACGTCTACTTTTACCATTCGTCAGCCGCGTCTTCGCTGCATCGCAGGACTCTAACTGATTACATTTCAAGGGATCTACCAGCGACTTCTCTAACCATCCTTCGATCACTTCAGTGTACATCCTGTTCAGCCTGATCCGCTCACGGCAGATCCTCACCTTTTCTAGCGAGCCAGGTAGAAAACACGAACGCTTGATCGTCATCAGGGTCAAGTTGATCCTATTGTACATTCGAACTTTCTCTCGGCCTCGAGCACGCTATTGAGCTGCTTGGAATCAAATATCCACTTTCTAAACTACAGGCTTGAAGGCCAACTCAAAAGTAGAACTAAAGAGTTCTTAGAAAAGAACAACGCACTCGACACAACAAAAATTTAGGACAACGCCTAAATCTTGAAACTAAAGAGTAGCACGTCGACCACACAAAAACCAATCCAGATCAAGCTCGCCGGAATGAACTGACGACTCTGCTTCAACGAGCACCTGATCGAAACGACTACGATGAAGGAATTTCAATGACTAAGAAGAACTCCACGTCGAACTGGCATTTTGAATTCCAAGATGGCGGAACGAGCAAAGAGGTTGGTTTTGCGGGGTTCCATAATCAATCCGAGAAATCGAACGTTTGCCGGGTCGAAATTGGCAGCCTTGATCCAGCCCACGAAAAGCAAATCGCAATTTACCAGCACGTAGTGTACATTGAAACACTATGCGGAATGGCTTCCGCAAGTAGTGCAACAAGTCTCGTGGCCACGGACACGTCGCGTGACGATTGAGGCTCACAACTGGCGATCCTGTCATGGTGTGCAGTGGAACCAAACTGGCGGTTTATCGCCCGCGTTGTCCTCGAGCGTCACCGCTGTACCGCACGATCGAGCGGTATCTTCCCGCGTTCGAGCGTTGCTATGATCGGCGTTACGCCAATCGCTACGGCCCCTGGCGTCCAATCATCGGTGACGTGGCCCGCCGGTTGCTTCGCTGTGGCGATCTGCATTTCGGCTTTGCTCGCATTCAATGCCCAGATTGCCATCACGAAATGTTCGTCGCCTTTTCTTGCCAACAGCGTTGTCTCTGCTCAAGCTGCCATCAAAAACGAACCATCTTGGTTGCGGAAACCATCGCGCACACCATTTGCGCGCCCGTCCCTCACCGGCAACTGGTCTTCACCATTCCCAAACGGCTACGAATTTACTGTCGGTACGATCGTCGCCTTTTGGGTGGCCTGTCCCGCGCGGCTTGGCGGGCCACCGTGGAGGTCTATCGACAGGAACTGAAACGTGGCGAGCTAATCCCTGGCATGGTGGCCGGGATCCAGACTTTCGGAGAGTTGGTCCACTTCCATCCACATATCCACGCGATCGTCACCGATGGTGGATTTACCCCCGGGGGCACGTTTATTTGCCTCCCCCGCATCGAGACAAAACGTCTGTTGGCAGCGTGGCAAAACAATGTCTTTGCGTTGTTTTTGGCTGAGAACAAGATCAATCAGAAGACCGTCGATCAGATGCGATCCTGGCCGCACTCCGGGTTCAGCGTCGACAACAGCGTCTACCTACCGCCAAACGACTCGGCGGGACTGGAGCGGCTGGCCCAGTACATTCTCCGATGTCCCTTCAGCCTGGCCCGTGTGGTGCGCCTGACTAACGACGGATCAGTGGTCTATCGCGCCCAGCAGGATCGCTGCCACCGATTCCCGGGGCTGGCCAGCGGTGATTTGAAAAATGGACCGCGGCGCAACTTTCAGGTTTTCAGCGCACTTGATTTTCTGGCCGAAGTCACGCAGCACATCCCGAACAAAGGCGAGCATCTCGTTCGTTATTACGGCTGGTATTCGCATCGCCAACGGGGCATGCGGGCCAAGGCGGGATCCGACCCGAAAAAGATACCCGTCGATTGGGATGCTATCTACGTTGATGAGTCCTCCGACCGTACCACTCGCGTGGGTTCGGTATCTACGTGGGCGAGGTTGATCAAGCGAGTCTACGAAGTCGATCCGCTGGAATGTCCCGACTGTGGCGGCGCGATGAAGATCATTAGTTTCATTGAGCGTCGACAAACGGATGTCATTCAGAGAATCCTCCGCCACTGCGGGCTATGGCAAGGCTTCCTCCGCACCCATGCCTCGCCGCGAGCACCGCCGACGGCCCAACAACCGCTGCCGACCGCGCCGCGCGAATTCGTGTTGGTTCCTGATGGTGAGCTTCTCGAAGCCCAGTCGGGCGAGACGCAGGCGGAGGACTTTCGCGAGTTCCAGTTGGTCCTCGACCCCGAGTTTCTGTAACCGGTTTGGCGAGCTTTTTAGCAGCCATCAACCCGGACGCGTAATCGGTGCGCGCCAAAGTTCGCCTGAAAGTCCTCAGAATTCCGAATCCGTGCAAGATTATCCGAACCCGTGCAAGATCGGAGGCCATTTGAACCCCGCTACAACAAATGGATTCGCACGAGCGTCTCGGGCCCAATCAGTCGGCGAAAATTGAGGCTGAATATTTGACAACCGCTCAAAGTACGGCCAAAATGCAGGTCCGCAGTGGATCAAAATCCCTATCAGTATCAGTTATCAGTCAAATAGCGAAGATCGCTACATCTACGGATGTGTAAATTGTCAATCCAAATACGCCGAAGGAATTGAAAAGCTGGAACCAGCACAACTTAAGGAGAAAGGATACGAACTGATAAATTTGACATAGGCATTTTGTCAAAATCCCTATCAGTTTCCCAAATCACTGGATAGGATGCCCGTATGGATGCCTCAGAACTCCCAAAACGCCGTGCCTTTCTTTCAGCCCGCTGGGAGCGATTGTGTTTGGTCACCTACGATGTGGACCCTGCGCGTTTGGCGCCACTGCTTCACCCGGAACTTGACCTGGATACCCGCGACGGCCGGGCCTTTGTCAGTCTTGTGGCCTTCGACTTTTTGGACACCCGTGTCCTGGGCATACCGTGGCCAGGCTACCGCTCATTTCCAGAGGTGAATCTGCGCTTTTATGTGCGACATGGAGACCGGCGGGGTGTGGTCTTTATTCGGGAGTATGTGCCTAAACGGCTCATCGCATGGATCGCGCGGGGTTTGTACAACGAGCCCTACCGTGCCGCGCCCATGCAGTCCTTCTACAACGAAACCAACAGCGGTCCTGAGATTCGTCACGCCCTTACCCAAGGGGGTCGTCAGCACACCCTGAAAATGCAGCTTGGCAATTCAGTGAGCACACCGCCCGAAGACAGTACGGCCCATTTCTTCAAAGAGCACAGTTGGGGCTTTGGGCAGTCTCGCCGTGGCAAACTGTTGCGCTATCAGGTCTGGCATCCGAAATGGGAGACCCGCCCAGTGGAGTCCTTATCAATGGATTGGGATTTTGAGAGCGTGTACGGGCCGGAATGGGCTGATCTCAACACAGCGGAGCCGTACCACACCGCCTTTGCGTTGGGCTCCGAGATTCGCGTGTATCCGAAGACAATGCTGGGGTGAGGCGGTGAGTCGTTGCTGAAAGTCGGCCTTAATTCCGCGTCTAAAAGGGTGTGTTTAATGCATCAAAAAAATGGAATATATTTTTGTTTGCGTTAGAATAAACACTGGTTGTTCGCCGAATCTAACGATTATTTATGCACAGAACAAGCGCTTCCATACGTGGTTTTTTTGAGCATCCAGTTTGGCCTCACGAAAAGATCCTCACCCCCACAACAAGGAGCCAAGCATGCCAAATATAATTGAGCCCTGGCGGGACCCTAAAATCCGTTTTTACTTCTACATCTGTGACCCCAAAAAGGTCGATGGCCAGGCACCTGACCCGCTGTAGTAGCCGATACAGACTCTTTTCTTCATTTGTTTCAACAACCTGAAGTCCTTGCTAGATTCCCCGCTTAAACGACTTTCATTTTCTCCAATCCTTGGCAACTGATAACAACCGGCTACACCAATGCTTTTATCCCAA
>Ga0214479_101020_pt1 | contig 13132 bp, 10 predicted proteins | sample M1_20Mar14CPVII9_5_FD_165054 | JGI IMG/M metagenome (GOLD analysis project Ga0214479, IMG submission 165054) | Marine eukaryotic communities from Monterey Bay, California, United States - M1_20Mar14CPVII9sort6BwellE14 | ecosystem: Environmental > Aquatic > Marine > Unclassified | place: USA...
CAGGTGCAAAGTTTGTGCCTGAGATGGTTAACTTTGATCCTCCATTACTTGAGATGTACTTGGGTGAGATATCGGTGATAATTGGTGAACTAATATAGCTAAATGATGTATCCGCCAAAACCAAATCATCACCATTGAAACTTAATCCAACCGAGGTGTTAGTCTGTCCAATCCCCGCAGATGGGGGGACTATACATTTGATAAGGGTATGGCTAATAGCAGTAGCAACACTTGATTCTCCATCATTGAATACACATTGTGGAGAGACTTCTTCATCGAAACCAGTACCAACTAAATGAATGATTGTACCTCCCTCTTCCGAGCCGAATGTCGGACTAAAACTTGTAACTTGTACCGTCGTGGGGTCTATTTGATGTGTATCGACTTCATCTTCATCATTAGCAATTGGTGCATCCATTGAATCGTTCGAATGATATTGAAAGGTAATGCCAGAGTTGGTGGTGCTATAGCCATTGATTGATACCTCTAATGAAACATCTAATGCCCCATCCAATAACGAATCCTCATACGATAAACTAACATCATGACGTACCAATGTCACCGGAGGCGTAATGCAAGTCAATGTAGTCGAATTCAACACATTCGCCACTACCAATGCATTCCCAAATTGACAATATGCTGAACCATCAGCCGCAGTATTAAAACCACTCCCGTGAATGGTAACTATTGTACCACCACTCCATGACGAACTTGTCAAGGGAGTAGCCGATACTAATGTTGGTAAACTCACGAATGTAAAGTCGATTGAATTAGACATATCTTGATTACTAGTTGATACTGACAGTTGAGCAACCCCCGCCATCATTGCTTGAGGTGTTTGACATGTAACTTTACTTGATGAATAATACGTAGCTGATATTGGAATTACATAATCATTAACTAAAGTGAATAAACATGATAATGTCTTTGCCGGATGAAAGTTTTTACCGTATAATGTAATGTTTGTTCCACCACTTTCCAATGAAGCTGAGGTTGGATGAACTGATTGTAATGATAACGGTCCATAAATGAATATAGACGAGTATGAAGTGCTGTAATCTACTCCTCCATTTGTACTAATCCGAATGTTACCAATGAATGGAGAACTTTGAACAAGCTCTTCTTGTTGTAATGTTGGTATAGGACAATTGATTTGTGTATCATTAACAACTATCCCCATTGAAGTCAATGAATCATTATCCGTACCAAAATCAAACAAGCATACCGCATTGCTACTCTCATGTGGATTAAAATGTAGTCCAATAACAGTCACATTTGAATCTTTACTCCATGTAATAGTATTACTTTCAACATTTTGAACAATAGGTAACGGTACAGTAACAAAAGTAACAGCTGCCCATTCCTCTCCTACATAATCTATTCCATTGTTTGATATGAATATTGGGTATTCATTCCCTCCTTCCCCTTCTTCTGATAGTGGTAGTGAAGTTGGTACACTACACTGTACTTCCTCACTAGATATATAAGTAGCAAATACAACATGATCTCTTCCAAAGAAACATGATAGATATATACTATTGGTATATCCACTTCCTGTAATTGTGACAGTTGTATAATTTGGTGTACCTAGTGGTGGATGTATTGTATGAACTGATGTTGCAATTGTATATTCAAATTGTAATGATGATTCTATGCTACTTGAAGTTTGTTGTTCTTCTTGGTTGTTATTGTTATTAGGGCATGAAATGTGGAATGGAATTGTACCAATGGATGTTGCCGCTGGTGATTTGCATAATAGTAGCTCATAGTTACTTTCCAATTCGGTTGAGTTAGCAGCATAGTTGATGTGGTTTATAGCCAATGCAATCCTCTCTAATTGATCATACATATCATCACCATTTATTAATGGCTGAATTGTACTTCCAAAGTTGCAATTCAGCCTCTCTCTAATATCATCATCATCATTGTTGCCATCAAATTGTACCGCCAATGCTACAGGAGTATTACCCAATTCACTACCATTATTTGGATACATTCCATAAATTTGTGTTGTTGTTTCATCATTGCATGTTAGTTGCTGCTGAGCTATTATATTATTAGTTCCATTGTTGTCATTGTTATTGGTAGATAGGATATGATTGAGAATGACATTTGTATTGTTGCTTTGTAAATCAGCTAATGCAACTGCAGATATGCAAGTTGAGATGATGGCAATAAAGATTAGTATTGGGAGATTCATCATCATCATTGTTATATATCTCTACCATTCAAATATCAGTGACGAGCGTTTCCATATCTGATCATAGGTCAACTTCTTACAATGTAGAATTGATACAAGAATAACAAAACTACCGCGTTTGCAGATTCTAGCACTATTGTAGCCATATTTCAATTTCAATGACACTCGATTCAGTTTGCTCGCACTTGACTTTATTTATACTCTTAACTACTCCATAGGCCAAACTTCTTGCTATATAATTCTAGAAGAAGAATAAAGACTAATACCCTAAGGACATCTAATATCTCTAGCAACATTTCAATGATAATGAATGATTAATTACAGCCGTGTAGTGAACAAGGGTACAAAGGGGGGAGGGAGAGAAAAAGATACCGGCGGAAAAGGATACCGATACGGAACAATAATGTGTAAGGTGCAACCGTATGGCAGTAAAAACGGAGTGAACAACACGCCAGCCGACCTAACCATAAAACTAACCACTACCAAAGATGAACAATCTACAAATAACAGATGTAACCCTCTCCGCCTCCAACTCAAACGATTCACCCACTAATGCTACAATTAAAGCAGATGATTTAAACTTACAAAATTTAGTTGATAGACAAAGCCGTAATAATAATGGTGCATCATCACCACCTGTACCTAATATAAACCGTAGCCGTACCACTTCGAGTGATGGGTTAACTACTATTAACAGATCACGTACCGAAAGTAACACCAGCTTAAACAACATCTCTTCCACTAACCAAGGAGGTAATCCAGGAGGGAGTGCAGACACACGACGTAGAATAACTAAATTATCCAAGGTACGAGAACGTGAAAAAGTTCCTAGATTAGTTGAATATTTTGTTGTTGTTAGTTCTTTACCTGTTGGCAATAACAACAATCAAGATGGCAGTGGTATTGGAGGTGATGGGGGTAAAAGAGAGATGCAGTATAGCGGTATGCCGCCAGCTTCACCAAAGAGGAAGAATGTTACAAAGGTTATACCAACTCCATTATCACCTCGTACTTCTGAAACTTCACCCTCAAACCCCTCTAATAACAACTCAAATAACAACTCATCATCCAACGAGGTAAAGTTAGACGGAACAGAATTTATACCAAAGGTAAGGCAGAAGTTACAACTGTGCACAATGGTCACGGACTCTAATTGTGAACACGTACTCAAGTAGTTGAATTGTGCAATATGATATGGTTTTGCAATTCCACTAACAAATTACTAATCTCATTAACTTCTGATCTTCCAAAGGTAACAACACGATATCCAACGAAAGATTATGATGATAATCCATTATTAGTTGATTCAGTTACGGCATTTTGCTATCCTAGTGGTAAAGTGCCTGTTGGTATGTATTTTATTTGTTTTGTGATTGATTGTTTAGTTTGTTTGGTTTGTGTGTGTTTGAGTTTTTGTTGGTTTGGTGTTGATATAAGAGAGGAGAAAGTTGGTCATATCCTGTGTTCATTTGTATGTTGTTTAGTTTTGAAACTCTTTAGCAATTGGGGTTTATATGTTTTGAGTTGAGGATTAGTTTGTGAGAAAGTGCATATCTTGTGAAGTTGCAAGAGCAACTTCTAACTTTGTCCCTAATCTTCCAAATACCTAATACACACATAAACAGGCGGAAGAGATGATGGGAATACAATGCCAAAGGTACATTACTTTGTAACCACTGGTGAATCTGGTCAGAAAATGTATGGCACGTGTTTAACCGTTTGGGAAGGACATGAGGTAACTGTTAGTGTATCTCCAGAAAATAGTGATAATAAGAAGAAGGTACAAAAGAAGAAGAAGAAGGAAATGGGTCGTAGAAATATTGGTGACAAGGCCAAATCCACTTTATCAGTGGATACAGGTTCACAAGAAGAAGGAGATGGTACAACTACTACATCAACACAGATTGTATATCTACCAAAATGTCTAGTCATACTATCAATGCATCCATATCTCGTTGCATTTCGTGAATATCTAACCCAATTACATCGATTATCTAAAATGGTACCACCAAGTTCAACTAGTATTAACGAGGCTGCTGCCGAAAGTAGTAGTGGTGATAAGAAAATGGGTATAGTAACAACATCCACATCAGCAAGTTCCAGTATTATGAAACAAGTCTTGACATTACCAATTGAACGATATATTACCAACTTTTGTTCGGAATTACCGGCACCACCACCTGGATCATTCCAAGTACAAACTACTATATTAGATTCAACTATATCTATTTGGAGTCCACCATATAACTTACCATTGCCATGGGTATCATTGCCATTTAGTCATTTATTCCAATGTTTAGATGTTGAGAATGTATTGAAGGTATGGACGGCGTTGGCATTGGAACGACAGGTGTTGGTAACTAGTACACAGTTGAGTTTATTAACGACGTGCTGTGAGATATTATTAAGTTTGTTATTTCCCATGAAGTGGAGTCATGCGTATATTCCTGTTTTACCACATTTTCTGGTACCAATCTTATCTGGTAAGTGAGTTGTATGTTTTACATGTATCCTTTATAAGCCGCGTCCCTAACTTTCTGATGTTCTCTCCACCCTCAAAAACTATCTGCTTAGCACCCATGCCATTTTTATGCGGCATTGACAAACGTCATCTGGCTGACACGTTCGAGGATTTATCAGATGAATGTATTGTGGTCGATTTAGATAAGAATATGGTCAGTCTCGGTACCAACACTCGTCCATTACCCACTTTACCCAAGTTCATCTATCAACGATTAGTCAACAAGGTTGAGAATAATGCCGGACATGTCCACCGTGAGGTACGATCACTCCGTAAAGATCACAACACATCCGAAATGGGTATACATTTACCACCTGACGTTAAGAGTATGGCCGATGCCATGTGGGAAAGTCGATTATGTCTCTTCGATGAGGCATTCATGTTAATGTTCACACCGGAAGAACGTCGTAAGAATTGGTTAAATGGTGATAATGATGGTGGGAATAATGATCCTAGTTCAACTTTATTAATGACGTTGAGTGAGAAGAAGAATTTGAGTACACAAAGTCCGTGGGATGCGGTGCAAGAATCTTTTCTGGAAACATATTGTTTCTTGTTACAAAAGTATCGTAAGTTCTTGGTCTTCCCATCCAAGCAGAACGAGGGTGCATATGGCGGTGCAGGATTTCGTTCACAAGAATTCTTGGAAGCACAACGAGGAGATGTACGTGACTTCCTCGAGGAGCTCGTGGGAAGTCAAATGTTTGATGACTTTGTTACTAAACGATTATATGGTAGTGGTGAGGCTGACATATCCTTCTTTGATAGTGCCGTGGATCGTTATGTTCGTAATAATGGATTAGTTGCCAATGTTCGTGGTATAGTACGTGAGCGTAACAACGGAGCAGCGGGCGGTAAGGAGGCTACTCCACGGGGTAGTTTACGTAAAATGATAAAGGAACGGACAACGGGTGGTGGGGGTGGGGCATCATCCAATGCCAAGGAGAATGATCCACCCATGTTGCAAAGTGCACATGTCAAGCGTGAGTTGAAAACAATCGTACCACCTGAACCATGCGGTGTCGATCTGCCCGAGTCAGTAGCAGAAGGTGGTGTAGAGAATGCCATGGTAGTACATGTCACCACCAAGAGGGAAGAGGTTAATGTAGGAGACGAAGAAGATGATGATGTATCTGTTACATCGGCAAGTACGGCTGCCTCTCATGCTAAACAGACGGGACGTGTATACTATCATTATCCCACCTTTCCTGAAGAACTTGATGAGAATCTGTTTGGTACGCCTCGTCCAATGAGTTCGGCAGTTAGGGCCGAGTATGATCGACAACGTGAGAATGTAGGCAAGTTCCGAAGGACAAATTCAGGTAATAAGAACAAGGAGGATTCATGTGAAGGTACTGGTGCGTCATCGGCAGCCAGAAGTGCAGCAGTTACCGGTCAAACTGGTCCAGTGGTGAGTGATTTGTTGGTCTTATATCTTCTTGTTTGACGTTTGCATATCATTTGCTCACATCATGTGTCTCTTCTCGAATAATCAATCAACCAATCAATCACAGGAAAAGCCAGCAACCTCTGAGGTAACAACCTTTACCGTCTTCTTCATGACCTTCACCGCCGTGGTAGGTAAGGACCTCATGGCCATTGATAATGATGCACTTGATCAGGTTGATAGTAAAGCCATCACCTCCACATTCAAGAGAGGAAGTAGCCACCGAGAAGAGGCAGACGAAGAGAGTCAAAACATTGCCGATATGGTTAATGATATTGTCATGGATGCAGACTTGCCACAAACTCCAACGAAGAAGGAACGAGCCAAGAAGTCAATGGTGAACATAAGCCAAGAGTCTCCTGTACGTGATCGATTCAACGACAAGTTGTCTACACTTAAGATTATGGAGGCAAGAGAAACAGCCAAGGCAGAACTTGCAATTGCTTTTGAAATGCTCAAGATGATGAAAGAACGTGGACTTAGAGCTGATCCAGAGGCATATCAGTGCCTTATTGATGCATGTGGACGATGTGGTGATACGGACCGTGCAACCCAGCTCCTAGCAAGTATGCACGAGGATGGTATTGTAGCCGATGGTGTAGTCTATTCATCGTTAGTATCCGCCTTTTCGTCTGACAATGCTTGGAAGCAGGCATCAGGAGAAGCTCGTGGCGAGGAGTTGCCTGGTAAGTTATTGTGTTTGTGACATATCTTGTGTACTTGTTTCATAACTGCTAACTAACAATATCTCTTCTCTAAAAACAAAAGATTGGGCAAATGGTGCTTCGATTGATATGGATTGGAACACACTCAAGGTCCAACGACGATCATATGTTGATATGGCCAAGGATATTGCCAAGGAAAAGCTAGGAGCTGCAGGTGAGAATGATGAACACCCCGCCGGTCTTCGTGGTACATTCAAGCGTATGGTCTCTCGGAACAAGAGCAGTACTAACGCCACAGACAAGAAGGAAGTTACCGGATACACAGAACAGTATGTTACCGGTCATGTCTTACGTCAGATTCTATTGGGAGAAAACTTACTTGAGATTGTCTATCCCGACATATCAATCGATACGGATAATGAGTTCTGCCCTCGATGTAACTATTATCTAAGTGATGATGATGTAGTAGCCGGATGGAGTGCTGGTAACTCCCAAGAGTACAAGACGGAATGTCCCAACTGTTTGCAAAAGTTTGTACCACACTTTTGTGTCCAAAGTACATTACCAAGCTTTGTTGGATCAAGAGGTCCATCCTCGGCATTATTCTGTGAACGTTTATCACCGTGGGTACTCAAGAAGGAGTTGCGAAGTGTCATATCCGGTGGTATTGAGGACTTGTTAAGTCCAGAGTGGAGAGAGAAGGAGAGTAAGAATGCCGTTCTGTTTTGGAATTTGATCTTATCGTTTATGCGGTATCGTTTCCCCTTCACCTTTCTTCTTCAGGGGAGTTTTAGTTCATCACTCATTGCTCCTACTCCTGATGAAGAAGTTGGTGAGACATAGATAGTGTGAGTATGTAAATAAGGAATTGGAGAGGAAACCGAAGAGAGAAAGTTAGATAAGTAGATAGAATCAGGATATAGACTCCTCAAGTTAATATCTCTTTATCATTCCTATCAATTGCTGATATACCACTGGCTCTTAATGGCACATACATAATATACTGAATCATCCAGCCAGGAACAGAGATCTTATGAATTATCACCATTAACTTTAACATCCATACTACCCTTATCACCTCTACCAAACACTCTACTCAACCCTCTAAACAACTTTCGTTTACACATTCTAATTAATCGATAACTCCACAACAATGGAAACACCACAATATCAGTAGCAAATTTAACTAACATTACTATTGTAAATTTAAATAACAATGTTGGCAATAATATTAATGGGATTTTGTTATTATTGTCAATTGCTTTTGTATTACTACCATTGACTATTTTGGTATTGTCTATCTTTGACGAAGTGGTAGTATCTCCATTGGCATCTACTATTGCTTTGTTGTTATCTATATCTGTAACTTCTTTTTCTTCAATCTTTTCATTGTCATCATTAGTCATTCTTCTATGAGTTGGTATTATATTGCTCGCCCGACATCTTCTTGTAAGGAATAATGTAGTCGATTGTTTTGTATAAGTTGTTGTGGATACCAATGCTCTATTGTTGGTCAATTTCGGAGTACTAAAACCTGACGAAAAGCTTATGCATATGCTAATGAGCAATGCAGTTATTGATAGTGATATATGCCTCATCATATTGTCTAAGCGCCTACCTAACAACTTCTTGAGGTTGCTACGAGTTGAACTCATATCTTATGAAAAAATGCTGATGAGATTAAATTCAAATAGCGATAAACGCGATAGAACGAGATCTCTTTATGTCGCAACTAACTTAGAGTTGTTGATTGCAATTAGCATCTATCCAAACACCCCACACTAGAGGTATAATTAGCATTAAACCATGCAATTCTCCGCTATCCTTATTACTACTCTGCTAAGCAGTACAACATACGCCACCGCCGACGAGAACAACTTATTGCGTGGTATCCTACCCCATCTTATTGTCAACAACGAAGTGAAAAAGAGCAATCATCATCACGACATACGTAAATTTGAAGGATTATGGCATGGTATTGATCAAGGTGATGGTAGTGATCAACAACTATCAATTACTTGTGAAGATGGTCAGTATATATTTGGCATGAGTACGTGTGAAAGTAAAACGTTCATATATCAAACTCACTCTCTTGTCATTTGTCATATCAAACTACAAAAACACAAATCGGATATGATAAGAATCATCATGCATGGTATTATATAGTGATAATCGATATGCCAGACCCCCCTGTAATTTACAACCAGGTTTACGAAATGATGAATACAAATATGATCATACAACAAAGGAATTATCGTCGAATGTATTAGGTCCTGTTAAATGTGAAGATGGTTCAACATCGGATGCTGATGATAATTTACCGAACGTCTTTACATTGCACCGTGAGGGAAAGATGATGGAATGGTTGATTAATAATAAAATTGTCGTCTTTTGGAAGGTTAGTGTCTGAAATGATTATGTAGGATTCATTTCTTGGCAGGCTTAAATTGATAGAAGGAAGAAGGAAGAGTAACGCGTTGGTTAAAGAAGAGAAGATCTGATAGGAAATGAAACGAATCGTAAACTTGATAATAGTATGAAGATCTATATAGTAAAAAGTTGTTATACGAGCCTAATAATGCTTGCAATTTCATCATCCGCAGCGGCTTTATCTCTCTGATCACTTCCAATCTCGCCAACGTAATGCTTTTGCAAACACAAATGTTGCACCAATGATCCCTAGTAATACTTAAGCTCATCATTGAATGAGGCAGCGTCATCCCTCTGATCACTTTTAATATCACCTAGGTATTCTTGGTAACCTTTTAAAGCATTCATATAATCGTCTTTTGTGGCAAACCCTTCCTTGAACAACCCTCGGATTGAATCCAAAGAGTTACTACATCCAAATGCAGAAGCAATCAAATGATGCTTTATAGCTCTATTGATATTTCCATCCTTCAGCTCTATATCACCAAGAGTATTCCTTGCATAAGCATGTCCCATAATAGCTGCCAGTTCCCAAAAATATATACCTTTCTTTTCGTCCCTATCCACACCTCTACCATTGTAACAGGCAAAACCAATACTATTATATGCCGAAGGATTACCGAGCTTCCCTGCTCGTTGCCAATGTTCTAATGCCTTCATCGTGTCTTGTGGAACACCCTGCCCCATCGAATACATCGTTCCTAGATCACCTATTGCTTGGGCGTCGTTCACCTTAATTCTCTTTTTTATCTGTTTTACTACATCTTGATCTAGGGTTAGGGGTGCCGGAGTTCTACAGAATGCACATTTCTTATTACTACCGTGCATTTTATAAAATGTGTAGATGCATCCACTGCATACAACCTTTCCACAGCATGTACTGTATTTATACCCCGTCCATAATGATGGTAGACGTAAGAAGCATATTGGACAATCTTCCTTTTGTGGTGGCTGTTTGAATAGTTCTTCATCAGATATTGCCGTATTGCAATCATGCAGGCTCAATGAACTTAACAAACAACTAATTACACCATTACTAGTTCTATCGGTATCGGTATCATTCTGTTGTACTACTTTTGGGGCTTTATTGTTCTTTGCGTTATGCGGTAACGGTTGCACCTCTCGATTGTCAGTAATGCATACTTTACACCTACGCTGATTCATTGTCCACTGCTTTTTACTAAACTTGTCTTTGGGTAGATCTTCATGACACGCCGCACAAGTCTTCATACTTACGATGGTTGATAAAATTAATGATATATTGCTTGCTGTTCTGTTAATAATTGACAAATTACTATCAAAAGTTTTTTAGATGTGTTGTTATCCTATGAAGGTGATTTGCATAAAAGGCACTAATGGAAAGTAGATTGTAGACATTATATAAACTACTACTATCCTATCACATCTATATCATATCGAGGGTATGAGGCGGCCACATCTCTATTAGCCATATGTATGTAAGATTTAAGATTGTTTTGTCAGCATTGAGATTAAAAAGCGATCAAACGGGTATTGAAAATTGAATTGATGCGGAGTGTGTTTATTTGTTGGTTGATAGAGGCGGTGTGGTTTAGCTCATATAAATCAACTTGAGTGCTGTATTGATTGCTTGGTATATACTATATTAATATTTTATCATTCTTCTATCGGCGGCAGCTCAGTAACATTTCATACAAAACAAAACACACACTTTCACATCACTATTATTCGCAACAAAATTACATATTACATTACACCAATAGTATTATATTTAATTTAACACAAACACAGTATATAAAATGAGTTCTATATCCACTGACAGTATATCAACTTGTGTCAATTGTGGTAAAGGTGGTGAAGGTGATAATGGTATGCAACTCAAATCTTGTGCGGCTTGTAAGATGGTAAAATACTGTAGTAGAGAATGTCAAATTTCCCATCGGCCACAACATAAAAGGGAATGTAAGAAGCGTGCTGCCGAATTACACAATCAAACCCAGAGAGATATAAGGGAAATAGGTCGTATTATGAAAAGTACCTCAGAGTCAAATAATGATGAGTCTCTTTTCAAACTACCTCCGAAAAATGAAGATTGTCCTATTTGTTTCTTGACTATTCCATCCTTGTGGACAGGGCATATATTTCAGGCATGTTGCGGAAAGGTTATATGCAAAGGTTGTATTCATGCAATGTTTATGGCTAGTAATGCTGATTTGTGTCCGTTTTGCAGAGCTCCATCCGGAGATGAGTTCGTTGAAAGGCTTGACAATCTAATAGAGAGAAAGAATGACGGATTAGCAGGAGCATTCTATAACCTCGGAGTATTCTATGATCAAGGATTGTATGGTTTACCACAAGACACAATGAAGGCAATAGAACTCTGGAATCGGGCGGGGGAACTTGGTAATATGACAGCTTATGACAATCTCAATATTACTTATCAGCATGGACGAGGTGTAGCAATTGATAAAAAGAAGGCTCAACATTACATGGAATTGGCAGCAATGGGAGGAAATGCCGAGGCAAGGCACAACTTAGGCTTGTATGAGATGATTGCTACTAATTGGGATAGGGCATTGAAACACTTTATGATTGCAAATCAGGGGGGTGGTGATAAATCTTTAGAGGCGATCAAAAAACTCTATATGCATGGTCATGCAACAAAAGATGATTACGCTGAAGCATTACGAGCTCGTCAAGCATATCTAGATGATATCAGAAGTGATCAAAGGGATAAAGCTGCTGCGTTTACTGAACGTTTCAAGTATTATTAGAGGGGTAATAGTATAGAGGTTGCTTATCGGAAAGGTTTTAATGTGAATTATCATTACTACTGTTCGGTAGGGGACTTTCAACCTAAGATAACAGATGACAAATAAGGTAGCTGAGATGATTGAGAGTGTGTCACTGTGCATGCCTTACTTCTACTTCTAGAGATTACGCAAATCCTCCCAGCTATTTCGGCGACTAAAAGAGTTTTACCGTGAAATTAGTAACAATTAAACAACCAATAGGATAGCACACGGCCGGCTTCTAAACATGATAAAGAACGGAGTTCACAAGCCATCGATCCCCCAAAGAGCAGCAGTAACCGTATAACAATGTCCACCACAAAGAATAACGGTAGCAATACCGCTAACAAATCACAACACCAATTATCTCCTTCTACAACTCACCAACAACAAAACAATAATGAAGGGAAAGAAACTATACAACCATTAATACGTCGATCAATATTATATAGATTAGACGTATATCCATTCATAATTAGTTATTTGTTATTGATGCTATGTGATTTCTACTCTCACCTTACTACTACGTCAATGGATGGCGGTGCTTCGTACAGTGTAAATAATATTGGCCAAACCAACACCAACTCATTATCAACTTTATCAATAATCAATATCAACATAGTAATAGATATACTCTACATTCTACTACTAATATTACAATTAATTATATTCTTAAAATGTCAATGGGATACTATATTCTATTCCAAGGTTGCCTATTATAAGTATACCTTTCAACAATATTATGAATCGAGTAAGAAAGTTAGTATGAGTGTTGGACCAGCTGGTGTTGGCGAGGTAGAAGATGACGAGTGTGATGATAATATGATACAGCAACAACAGCAAAAGAAGATTGAGGATATGGAAAATTGGACACATTGTTTAGTTATACCACCCAATCCATATGGTAGTAGTTCTACTACTAAAAGCAGTGGCAGCGGTCACGGTGATAGTAAGGCAAGTACAATGCAAACTGTCCGTCCTGAAAAGCCTGGTATTGTCCCTGTCAAGATTGTTACTACCACAACTTCCTCTTCCAACAACAATGGCAGTAGAGAGAAGGAGGAGGAGGAGACATCATTCGTTGCAATGATACATTTC
>Ga0214479_101021_pt1 | contig 13127 bp, 9 predicted proteins | sample M1_20Mar14CPVII9_5_FD_165054 | JGI IMG/M metagenome (GOLD analysis project Ga0214479, IMG submission 165054) | Marine eukaryotic communities from Monterey Bay, California, United States - M1_20Mar14CPVII9sort6BwellE14 | ecosystem: Environmental > Aquatic > Marine > Unclassified | place: USA...
TAATTGGTCTGAAGTTGAATGTACCCGAACATTGGTGGATTGATTCTAGAGGTAACAAATTGTGGAAGTGTGTAGTGGAGTCTATTAATCTTGATGATGAATATAGGAGGTATTTCATTATTAAATGCACCGACGAGGACAGTAATGCATATCCCATGGGCCGTTATCCAATGTCATATAAAGATATCAGGAAATACATGGATGTGGATCAACAGGACGGCTACATGCATTTGATTACCTTTGATCACCCCTGTCTGGAGTGACGGAGTGATGCAAGAGATCAAGAGATCTCACATGAATTTCTCAGGTTCCAAAAGACTCCCAATTAAATAAAGTGAAAAATGCCAACTTTCACTTATGCTTTAAGCAGAAACTAGGCATGGGCAAAAATAAAAAAAGTGGCCGGCCATTCCTTTTCACAACGTAGTCCTGGAAAGGAATGTCCGGCCACTTTTTTGAGAAACTTAATTACCTGACCGCTGCTTAAAGTATAAGTTAGCCATTTCACGGGACCCAGGAGGGACTCATTGTAGCAATTCAGTATGTGTGGCGTTCTATGTACTCTCTCTCTAGAGAGAGATAGAGAGTATGTTGTTTATCAGAGATAGAGGGTAAACTGACTATTAGCAATAAAACAACGATGAACGGCTGCTAAACTTGTACTCCTTCCTCTATCTAAAAGGGTAGCGAGTAGTATCCTTGGGTAAACTGTGTTATCTCTAGTCCTCACATCTCTCCGCTTTTGACCCTCGGATCACAATAACAATGAGCAAATAATATGTCAATGAAGAGAGGATCCCAAAATGTCACGCCGTCATATTCAACACAACGTCGACAGGCTTCTTCTTTGCAATGCACACAAGTCTTCCATTCAGCGCAAATTTCACAGTTTCTACTACAGCAGTGAGGACACTCTTTGACATCGCAGTTGGGACACAATTTTGTGTAGCCGTAGCAGGAGCATTCACAAGTTATGGAGGTGCAATCATTACAGAAATTATGTTTGCAACTGGGGCATTTGAAATCATCATCTACGCATGGTACTTTACCACACCCGTGGCACAAACTACTATCAGTATCAGTTCCTTTTTTTCTCGTAGTCTTAGTCTTATCATTACACATTATTATCAGCAATGAAGTGATCGAATACAGCACACACAATATCTAATGGCAGCAATAGGTATGATTTAGTGCAACACATGGGATTGAGAAGAGGCACGAAGCTCTGGTGTTAGTGCCTTCGTGCCCTATTGCAAATGCGTGTAGCCCTGTGATGTAGAAGGATATATGATATATCCACTGTGCCATGAAAACAATGAATATGCAATTAGCACCCCAGAAACAAACGGGGCCCATTGTCTACTATTCAAGTGGTCTATTTGAAAACACCAATTCCATTTATCGTATCGTGTTCATGAAATTACCAGACGATATTTGGTATGTAAAAGCTCCATTCATCAAGATGATGCTTGAGAAGGTATTCGATGGCAATGAAGTACCATACTGGGTAACGTCGCTTCGTGAAATCTTCATCCGTAAACAACCACACGGTCCAAACCAATTAGACAGGACGAAAAGGAATAATGGAGAATTGGGGTTTCCCAAATCAATGATTGCATTCACCCACAAATTAAACCGCACAGCTTCGCTGTTCGAGCGCCACTCACTGAGTTATGCTATTGCAAAAATACATAACATATTTGCAAATAACGTCAGTAGATTGAATGAAGTGTTACATTCTTGGTTATGTGAGAACCAACGGGGCATTATTAGGTACTTCACAGAGAAGTTCGACCAGGAGGCACTACTTATCAAATTCAAGAAAGATATTAACAAGGCATTCAAAGCTAAGCGTGTTATTAACACAGATATTGCATTGGATTATTTCTTATTGGATTGGGACATCAAGAAATTCGTGAAGAACGATATTGGTTTGAATCACTGGCCTGAAAATGAGCTCCGTTACATTTATTATAGGGTTGCCACACGGGTCCCTGACTTTGATACAATTACCAAAAGTGGAAACAAATGGTAATGTAAAATGGAAACTAGAATTAGAAAGAGTCCAATGTGGTCTAAGGATATGTGTGTACAATGTCTTTGCAAGTCATGCGGGATGAACCAGTTATTAAGTGTGAGTTTACGCTAGGTCTTGCATGCTCTATGGGTTGCCGTTGCATCTCTCATTTAATAAGTGTTTCCTCATTCTTTGTTGGTGTGTTGAGCTTGCGCTTCTTTGGACTTTTCTTCTTTGGGGACTTCTTTTTATCGTCATCTTGATATAACTTGATTTGGTATGATAGTCCTGTCACACCAAATAATGAAAGGATTGATCCATCTTGGATTTCTATTTCTCGTCCCAATGGTTCTTTTATTAATTGGCCGTCAAGCCAAACATAATGATCACCAGCTTGTTTTCTCATTCCCAAAGAAGCAATAGCGGCTTTATCATTGTCCCCACTTTTAGGAGATGGCCTCTTATTGTTATTATAATCAACTGGTGTATCACTTTTCAATTTCCTATTATCAGCAGAGTCCAACAGATCAATAACTACCTTACCCCCTTCTATTGGTTTATGCAGTGATACTTCACAGAGTGCTCTTGAGATCTTAGTCCACTGATCGATTCCTGTACTTTCATTTCTCCCTAAAGGTACTCTAGCCGCTTCACTACCATCTTGGTATTTCTTTGAATATATTACTTCATTATTTTCATCACGGACAGGAATTTCATCATCATCTTCATCTGAATCCAATTCAATAATATTAATCTCTTTAGGTAATATGAGTGTAATTGTTTTTCGTGGTCTTTTATACGCTTGCGCAGCTTTCTCAAGTTCTGCCGTGGGTAGATTAGCAATGCCTTCTTGACCTGGTTCAATCTTATTTGGATATTTACCACTACTTTTGAGAAGTTTACGACTCTCGCGTTTAGATAGAGGAAGAAGTACAAGTTTAGCCGTCATTATGTTGATGGGTATATTAAGTAGGTATTATAATTTTGGATTTTCTTGTGATGTTTGTATTTGTAGGTTGAAGTAAGATATTTCGTTTGCTCGCCATAAATGCCATGACATGAGCTCCTTTCTGCCTCTATTCATAGTTTGTTTCCTATTATTATGTTAATATGGAACAGTTCGTTATCGTTACACTGCATACATAGAAAATAATCAGATACTAACGCTCTTTCGAATGACGGTAGTCCAGTGAATGTTGTTGCAATATTGAATGAGTATGAGAACACTTACCCCCCATCCCGAATAGCATATATAGAAAATACATACTTCATTACTTCTATGGGCGTTCCAGCGAGGACAGTGAAATACCAGAGTTCGGTAGAATTCAAAAACATAACCATCAAATAGTTAGAGTACAAGGATAAGTGTGTGATTGGATAATTGTAATACCATACCATCTGCCGAATCGCATCCACATTTATTTCCATATTATCTCGTAATAAGGTGATAATATATGTACTGCATTGGGTGGTTGATTTATGAGGGCAGTAGGAGGCGGTTACCAGTTGGGGCAGCAGTTCCCAGTAGGTACTGCAGAATAGTATCCTTAACTGGGCCAGGCACCTCTATTTGATAAGCTTCCCTGTCAGTACTGGCTGCTTCTGCCTGATCAATACTCGCCTTCCATAACGCCAATTCAAATAGTGTTGTGGCCTCTTTCATTTCGTAGTAGGTTAACAATTCCTCAACCTTGACCAGCTTTTCTTTATCTAGATAAATATCTGTATTCCGATACCCAGCGCGTATGTTGACAGGAATAGAAAGCTCTCCGTCTCTCCATTCTACTGCCGGGATATCATCCATCTTGGCCTCTATACCTCTTTGCCCTGCTTGAATGATATAATCTAAACGGGCTGAAAATCTTGGAAATTTGAATCTCTCCAATAATGTGCAATTAGTAAATACTGTATCTCCGATTTGTATCCTTTCATTATAGATAACAACCTCACTCAATCTACTGCAATTGTTAAATGCATACTTTTCAATCTCAACTACTGTTGGAGAGATGACAATACTTTGTAATGACAAGCAATTGTGAAATGTATGTGATTTGATCCTCTTAATCCCATCATTCAACACAACCTCTCTCAAACTACTGCAATATGCAAATGCATTTTGACCAACGTCATTAACAGTCCAAGGTAATGAGATACTTTGCAATGAAGAACAACGATCAAATGCATTTGAACCGATCTCCTTTAATCCATTATTAAGTACCACATCCCGTAAATTGGCACAGCCTCTAAATGCACTATAACTTATCTCCGTAACAGTAGAAGGGATTAAAATTCTTTGCAATTTGCAATTATGAAATGCGGATCTTCCAATTTCTCTGAGACCCTCATTCAATACTACCTCCTTTAAACCTTTGCAATTAAAAAATGCACTCTCGCCTATCTTTGTAACAGTGGAAGGTATGTTGATACTTTGCAACGAAGAACAGCCAGAAAAGGCGGATTCTCTTATCTGTCTAAGCCCATCGTTAAGTATAACTTCTCTCAAACTTTTACGACAATAAAATGCATTCTTATCAATATCTTCAACGCTTGGACGAAATTGTACATGTGTCACATTATCGGGAATATCTTCATGGCCAATGTACCCACCGAGCACAACTGTATCATCATTCATTTTTGGCTTTTTTGACATAACTAATTAGCTTTTTATTGTGCAGACACAGCGAGCGTACAGCTAATCAGCTTATGTACAGCTAATATATCCAAATTTGACATTAGTGTTCTCATTTTCTGGGATTGCTATCCCACATTGGTATCCCCGTTGCAAGAATAAAAGTGACCACATATTAATATTTGGGAAGAGGAGACGCCAGGTACAAATTGTTACATGGCAGAAGTTGCCTATTGAGAGAATGTGTGGCGCAACAGCTGCAAGCCTATGGTGTTCTATCTTCTTCGTGTGGTTTTGGGCGCCACGAGGCTCCAAAGAGTGGTCTAAGAATCTAGCAAACAGCTTGGTGTTGGTCGTGTGACAGTAATGTGAGGATACCGGTGAAAATTCTCCTCCTTCACCATTCTACCTCATCCTCCTGCTTGTGTGCGGTGCCTCCTTAGGAGATACGATACGATTAAGATAGAGAGGTAAAAGATAATATACTTGATTTTGGTTTGATGGTCATGGAACATTATATTAGTGTTTATCCGCCAGAGAAAGCACTATTCCAACATTAATTATTTGTTTCTTTGGAGCACAAAACCCCAAAGACACAACCGTCATACAACTTCATTGTCGATGCACAACAAATCCTGCATAGATACTCCCCACAACACTGTAATTTCTTCATATCTCTGTCTTGCACAGGATAGAAACAAACGGGACATTCTCTTAATAATTGTGTATCTCCCGCGGTGTTGTCTGACACAGACAAGCTGTTGAAATTTTTGATCGGTGACATGATAGATGATGATACCGCTAAACCTTTCTCTGTTTCGTGCGGTTATTAGAACTGTTCCCTTGTGGAGTAGTATATTTTCTTCTACTAGAATATCGATTGAATGGCCTAGTTACATTGACCGGGGCGTGATAAATTTGTTACAGAAGAAGTGGAGCAGAAAGATATGAGAGGGGCACATAGGTTGTGCCTTCGTGCCCTACAGCAGATCGGTAATTGCAAATGATGAGGGCACTTAGGCACTTACAATTGACAACATTCCTTGATACCATAATATATCATCGCCAACATCATGGCGACTTTGATGCCCATCCACCCAGTTGCAAAGCCACGTCAAGAAGTAGTCAACAGAATCAAGGAGCTAGAAAATATAAACTCGTTTGTATTATCTCCCGCCCAATCAATAATATGTTTGCAAAGAGCTGCCGCTGATTTAACAAGGGATGGCTCATATGAACATACTTATGCACCAGAATGCCAACGACGTGATTTTGATGTTGAACAAGCTACGGTTAATGAAGCTCAAAATATTGCCACCAAACTTGTTCGGACCAATAATATTATCATTGTCTCCTCGATCAACACAAGAAGCATGGCAGAGTTGTGGCGAATGGACGATGACGATGACATCGACTCAGAGGCAATTCACTTGTTACATTACTTAACTTATGAATGTGGTTGGATATTAACAGTGTTGGGTGATGAAGACTGTATCGATTTGGGTGTGAATATATATTGCTTAGTAAAGGATCCTGGATCAGAAACAATGCATCCACTGCTAGATCAGTTCAATCAACTCTATTTCACATCAATTGGCGAATATGTAATCGAGGAAGTTGCATTCGGGACTAGGTATCAGATCGAGGTTTTAAACCCATTGGATAAGATGAGTTGGAGGGATCCGAAGAGTACTCCTCATGAACAAGGTTACGATGAGGGCGAAGACGTCATGATTATCAATGATGATGAGCAACAGGAATGGTCTGCTACCTTCCCGCTGGATACAACAGACGACGAAGAGAATGGAGAACTGTTACGCAGTTTATATGCTAAGCTTGACTCAGTTACGGAATATAAAAACAGCTTAGCTGCCGAGATAGTGAGGTTGAATGGGATCATTAACAGTCTACAGACAATGTAAATGATTGGAAGTGGGTAAAGCTTTAGAGTGATATTATTTACGTGTTTAATATTAAAAGATAGTAATCTCGACAACATCTGCTTTAATACAATAAAGTTGGCCCCTAGCATTAGTCGGAGTCACCAATCATTCCATTACCTTCCCCAGGTCTATCCATCTCATACTTATCTCGAATCTCGGCATCTGTTAGCCCAATTAAATCAGATAGATTGTCGTCTAGCCATCTTGCTACATTAACCTGGGCCTCAAAACACAAATCACATCTCACCTCTTCGGCTTCCTCGAGTTTGCTGTAGGGCATCCATTCCCTAATAACATTCTCATCGCTGTTGTATTCATGAAACATTTCATAGTCGTATGTTTTATCGGCGTCGTCTTTGCTGTATTCCATCTTATAATAATAGTCCGGCTTCACAAATATACTCATGCCACAGCTCGCGTCTCTTAACTCGCCCACTGCTTGCAAGACACCACTTTGCCTCCAACTCACCAGATCAAGTCCAATGATTGTAATGCCACGTTTTGTGTATTTCTCATAACGACTAACAGTATGTTTAATCAACATATTGTGAAATTTTACAGCCGTTTCTTCAATAAGTCGACCCAGAGTCCAATTAAACTTACCCAGATATCCACCGTAACCTTGTCTAAAGAGATCCATAACCGCCATAAATATCAAATGGCGCTTGATATCACGTTGAAGACGAAGGAGGGATACATCTGGAGTTGGGTACGTAAATGGAAACATTGGACACTTTAGAGTTGACAAGAATACGTTTGGCCTAAGCCTATCAACAGCAAGATGCAAAAGTCTGGTTGCACCAGTAGCGCTGTGACCATTATCAAGCATCAGCTGGTGAAGGCACATCTCACTGGTGACTTCATGGAGACATCTACTGGCTTGCTCGTGTATATTGGCCATGTATTGTAGTGAGATCTTATTAGCGATGATACTCTGAAGTTCTGTTTGGCGATTGAAAGACAACCTAGGGCTTGGAATAAACCATTTGTTGTCTCCATAGTATGATGCACCACAAATGGCCAAATCAAATTTTTCGATTGCTTCTTGTGGCATCCGCCCAGGCTTGTGTATCGTATCACCAATTCGTATCACCAATGTGGTAAAAGCGAACACAAAAGAAGGACGATGTTTAGAAATATCGAAATGATATGCATGCTGGTATCTAAGTACCAAATACTCACCTTCATCACAATCAAGTCAATATTAACAACGCTCTTCTTTGTACCAGTGAACATTCTGTACTTAATATCCGCTCCATCACTGGTACTCAACATGAAACTCCTATCCCCCCTCAACCTAAATACACTGCCACTCTTGATGGTAAGATAGGTGTTGCCCCCGCCACCATTGTAATAAAACTCAACATGACTGATTGGAGAATCATTTATCTCCGTTTTTGACGCTAGTGTGAAAGACCTATAGATCTAAATGTTTATTTTCAATGTGTCAGGACACCCCCCAAAAGGATAGAGATACAGAGACACGGTATCATCCCTTTCAATAGACTCACCTCTGTATGCCCACAAAAGATCTGGTTGACATCTGCTCCAAGTAGCCAAGAACGGACTATAGGTGCGGCGTCGTCGGTACATATGATGTCTAAGTCCGAATCATTCCATCGTGTACCAATAACAACTTGTACCAAAGTGCTACCACTGTGAAGAAAGGAAAACAATATCATCGAGTACAGAGTTTGAGTGAGCATATAAACGACATAACAAATCCCGATTACCAACGTACCTAATGCAAACAGAATGAGGAGTTGGCAATGTCTTTGTCATTGATGTAAATGATTGCAATGGATTCAAACATCCGAACCTTGTTTTTCCATTATTCAGTACCCCGAGTAATCTCTCGTTGAGAGTATTGTAATCCATATTAGACGTAGATGTATCCATAGCTCAATTATAGCATCTGGACCTCTTATCAGGACACTAACACACAACAAATCACCCACATACACTTTCCACACCAATAAGGTTGGAGAGAAATTATAATTATGACATCCTCTCTCTTTTTGGCACATACATAGTAGTTATGTGCCCCTACCGCCACCGCCATCTGCAGGAGGCACTACAGCCTCGAGCACTAGGCGGGCAGAAGTTCTCATTCTCTCATCTCTCGATTCGATTAGCCGTAAGTTGAACCGCCCCTACCTACTACGTGAAATGTAGTGAAGAGTGAAGATGGGATCATAGTTGGGGGTGACTCGTGGCAGAGGATATCGGTCGAGCCCTCCGCGCGCGTACTGAGTTTTGAAGTTTTCCGATAGTTTTCCGTGAGTTTTATGCATTTTTGTTTAGTCTTGCTAACAAATTTGTAGTAACAGGACAAACAATTCACGGAAAACTTCAAAACTCACGAGGAGCTCGACCGGTATCCTTACTAATATTTTTCTTGACACCCCCATCCATTCCCATGAGTGAAGAGTACACCAGAGGTAGGAGATAGAAAAACAGATACTTTCTCTCAACAAGGTAATATTAACAATTTTATTTATAACTACCTTACAACAATTTTTATTCAGTTGGATACCACCAAATTGTACCATATAGAAATAAAGTATACTACAATATTATTATCGTGCCCTAATTCCCCAACCATCGCAATATGTAGCTCACCATATAGGACCTTCCTCTATGGGCAGTAAGATATCCGTGATGTGCCCCTCTAAGCATAAATAAAAACAACTGTATGAGTATTAAGCGCTGCATTAGTATAGTATACTTTGGAAGTTTTAGGGCTACACATCGTGAATCATGGTGCTCGATTTTTTGGAGGAAGGTTTGTATGACGACGAGGCGGAAGAAAACGACACTACAACCTTGACAAACCAAGATGTATATTGTTGTCCCATATGCTATACAGATACTTATGGTAATGCAACCAGAGAGACATCACGTGTTAAAAGTAATGAAGAAGAAGACTCAGAATCTGTGGAAGGTGTAGAGCAACTAGGATACAGCAATCCAATGGATGTAATATCAACCAAGCAAGACTATATCAATTGGTGTTTTCATACACTTGATGATGTCAAGGACCATATAAGGAATGGGCATGGTCTTGATTTATCTGTAATCATGGAAAGTAATGATTTGATTTACAGATTCCAGGTGAGTTTTTTTTTCTTTTCTTTTATTATTCGTTGATTACTATCATACTCTTACCAATTTCACACAAGCTTCGTGCTAGCGATGGATTGATCAGCCGTTACCTAGACTGTACTGGTGAGTCCTCCAGAAGTTATTGGACTCCTGTTGTAAAACGTTCATTCAATAAACTTGCATCAATCATATCAACGATACATTGTAGTGAGTCCTCATCTACACGCAAGTACAAAACATGTCTTAAGACTTGGAGAATACTGACCAAGCCTTATTTACGGTCCACCAACATTGATATTATTGACGATAGTAGTTACACAGGAGACGATTTGAAGCCAATGCCGATGTTAGAAGTTGACTTAGATGAACACAAAGAAGAAAATATAATCGATTGCTACCGTAAGATGGTACCTCGTGGTGGAGCAAGTGTAGGATCATCCGACAACTCTCAATATTCTTGTGACGGAACAATTGTAGCATCATCCGAAAAATCATACGAGGATGGAGATGGCACCGACAATGAAGATGATGGAGACGGAGATGTTAGTATCGAGAGTGCAAAAGACGAATGGTTGGAGAAAAAAAAGGCAAAACCAAGCGCTGCTAGAAGAAAACTGGAGTTCCAACGGTTTCTCAATCAGCAATCGCTTGATTCTCTTGATGTCGGCGACTCGAGTTGTATCGTTCCTGTTACAAGCCCAGAGAAAAAGAGGAGGAGGATTGATTTGGACTCTGATGAAGAAGCTTGATCAAGTTTGTTGGGATTTGCTCGATTAGGTATGTATCAATGGTCAATAGCCTTCATGTAAAGAGTTAGTGGCCCACAAATGGCAATATCTAGAAAGGTAGAGATAGAAAAATACAATTAGTAGATAGAGATAGAAAAATACAATCAGTAGATAGTTTTCTATCAACAGGAGGAATATGGCTTCTCGAACCTTTGGTAGCTCGGACCTCACGGTATCTCGAACTTCTTTAGCTCATACCCCATATCGGTTTCCTATAATATCCCCGGAGTAAAGGTACATACCCCTTCTCGAACCTTACGGAATCTCGAACTTCCTAGGGTCGAGACACCCAAGGTTCGAGAAGCCGTATTGGACTGTATCACTACATATGTACGATAGATACCTCAATTAAGTTTCTTCATCATGCATCCCATATGAATATTAGCCCAAGGATTAGTATTCTATAGTCTGGTAAATACATATATAGAAAGATGTCTGGATGGTAAGTTAATGATATGGGTTCGTTGAAGATATGCGAAGAGTGTTACTTATACCGATGATGTCAACTTTGATATTATCTTGTGACACATGTGATGGGTTTTTGATCATCCTTCTAACTGAGTTAAGTTATACAAACTGGTGTTCGTCGCCACGCTGTATCAATTTAGATTAGGTTTTAGTTTGTTGGGACATTGATTTCGTGTATATCTTATATATACTCTGCAATAATAAAACCCAAAGATGATACCTTCTACTCATTTAATCCTCTCACCCCAAATTTCATATGTAGATTGTCAACTCATCTATTTTCGACATATCAAAGATTGTTAACTCCATAATTTGAGGTGTAAACTTGTCAGTAGGATAGGACCAAACATCAAAAAAATAATATGGATATCGATAGCCGACGTACGTTGCGTAGGATTCAGGGGAATGATGATACATTGACAAAATTATGTTTAGGTAATTTATATGGAGATAATGATAGTACCGGTACTGTTTGGTGTTGGGGTAGTGGTGACTATCAAAGACTCGGTGTTGCAATCGGAAAGAATAGTCATCTCACAAAATTGGAAGTGGCTGAAGAGATAGCAACCGAGAGCATTGCAAATGACGACCTCATTGCCGGCCTTAAACAGAATTCATCCATTACACAGTTGGAGCTGATTTGTGATCATATTGCTATCGCTCATGGAGCAGGTCAGCAAATACTGGATGCCTATCAAGGAAAGAATAATCAACTCACGCATTTGCAAATTTGGGATTGCTATCTTACGCATGCATCAACAATTACCAAAACATTAAAATGCAATAATCTACAAGATATCGAGTTGATATATTGCCAAATAACAGATGTTCAATTATCGCCCATAATTGAAGCAATAAGAGGACGTAAATCGTTAGAGCAACTGAGTTTTTATGGAAATAGTATCGGAAATACTGGCTGTGAGGCAATTGCAACCTTGTTGGTAGATCCAAACTGCAACATTACAAACTTAGATCTCAGAGAGAATAATGTTGGAAATGTGGGGGCAACTGCCATTGCAAATAGCTTGCCTAATAACAACAAATTGAGGAGACTCTTTCTTAAATTCGATGAAGACGACAATCCAATGAATAATGCACAGGATTCCTTCTCCCAAGTATTATGCAACACATCAAGTGTCAGTAGTACTTATTCATCCAATCATACTCTTAACTTTTTAGAGCTCGATAATATAGATGATCGGCTTTACGACTTACTAGAACTGAATGAGGATACCAACAAACAACATGTGGCCATCATTAAGATATTACAGAACCACCCCAACATTGATATGAAACCCTTGTTTGGATGGAAAACAGGTGGGGAATGGTCATTGAGGGCTCTGCCATATGTATTTGATTGGTATGAGAGAGTAGAGGAAGCTGCAGGGGAATATAATATATGCCCATGTGAAATCTGGAAACTAGAGCTTTCTTCTATGTATCAGTTTGCTCGGTCCATGCCTCTGCTGTTTGTGCCTGCAAATCAAATCAAGGTGACTTGTAAAAAGAGGAAGAGAAAGGGTAACATCCATAGCTATACCTATGAATAAGAGTAAGAGGCACTTACTTTAGGGAACCAGAAGTTAATTATTGATCTGTAATGCATATGGAGATAGTGATGATATCGGTACTGTTTGGTGCAATAGTATTTACGACTATTTCAGACTAGGCAATGCTATCAGTAATAATCACCATCTTCTTAAAATAGAAGTTCACGAGGAAGTAGTACACGAGACAATTGCAAGTAGTGACTTCTTTGACGGCCTTATACACAATTCATCCATTCAAGAGTTGAGGCTGGTATGTGGAAATGTTGATATTGTGCACGGATTGGGGCAGCAAATACTAAAAGTCTACCGAGAAAAGAATAATCAACTCAAACATTTAGCACTTTGGGATTGCAACTTGAGAAATGCCGGAAGAGAGCATGCAATTACCAAAACATTGAAGTACTGCAACAATCTACAAAAGATACACCTGACATACTGTAACATAACGGATGATCAACTAGTGCCGATATTGGAAGCGATTAGTAATCATAATACAGTCGAGCAGCTTAGTTTCTATGGAAATAGTATTGGAAATGCTGGCTGTAAGGCAATTGCTTTAGCCTTGCTATATGATCCAAACTCTAATAATTTGCGCATTCTTGATCTAAGGGAGAATAACATTGGAAA
>Ga0214479_101028_pt1 | contig 13015 bp, 10 predicted proteins | sample M1_20Mar14CPVII9_5_FD_165054 | JGI IMG/M metagenome (GOLD analysis project Ga0214479, IMG submission 165054) | Marine eukaryotic communities from Monterey Bay, California, United States - M1_20Mar14CPVII9sort6BwellE14 | ecosystem: Environmental > Aquatic > Marine > Unclassified | place: USA...
AGGCGCAGGGGATGCAAAGGGTGAAGGAGATGCAATGATATTTATGCAATCTATTGCACATGATTTACGTAAATGTTGGAGTATCGAAGAAATGGCGGGATTAGTATGCTCACGTATAATGTCGGAAACACCCTATGACCGGGGAATGGTATATAGATTTGATCCTAGTGATGGTAGTGGAGAGGTTGTTTATGAAACTACTCGATGGGATGCTCGCAGTTGTTGTCGTGATGATAGTTTCTTGGGTTTGAGATTTCCTGCTGGGGATATACCTCGTCAGGCTAGGGAATTGTGTAAGTTGTTGTTTGTGTGGTATGCATATGATGTGTTCTATTTGATAAATCAAATCTCACTCTCAACCAACTTCTCTTATGCTACTCATTCAGTTATGAAGAACACATTACGATTCGTTTATGATGTACAGGGAAAAGATCATTCGTTATATCCTAGTAAGATTGAAGGATCAGGATTGGAAACAACAAAGTATACTGATCTCAGTATGTGTCGTCTCCGTGGCTCGTCACATATTCATCTGGAGTATCTCCGAAACATGAACGTAACCTCCACTCTTGTTATTGCCATCATCGTGAATAAGAAGCTTTGGGGTTTATACTCTTTTCATGGATATAGACATCCAATCCGGCCCTCAGCTCGTACGAGATTCTTATGTGAGATGGCATCTGTCATGACATCAATGGTTATGGAGTCTTTAGAACGTACGAACGATGCGGCACGTCTCATGGATATTGATCAGACTCTTTGCAACCTCCAAGAACTTAGTATTATTGATTACATGGGTAAATCAGCCTACAGGAAGCAGATCATGGAACTCCTGGGTGTGAATCTCATTGCCTTTCGTAAAACGGATGAGAATGGCGATGTTCAAATCTATACATACTGTGATACATCAAAAGATACGATGGATGTTCCTCCTTCTACCTTTGACTGTCTACAAGACTCGTACGGTCAGGTTTGTAAAGATTACGGTGTGGTGTTTATTGATGAGACAAACAACCCGTCTCTTGGTCCACTTCATACCCTTGCTTTCTTCCAGTTAAATCCTGGCGTTGTGAATTCTTTGGATGTGTTGCTCAGTCGAAAGGCGATGGTGGAGCTAGTAGAATGGGTGAGTAGTGTACACTTCGTATTTGCCTCCGTATAAGATTGTATACTCACACTATACCCTTTCTATCAATCACAGGGAGGTGATCCTGAGAAAACACTCGAATCAGATGGTACTTTATCACCGCGTTCTAGTTTTACTAGCTTTGTGAAAGGTCATCTCAAGAAAGGAAAGCCTTGGGACGACGCCGACCGAGAACGAGTGAGGAGATTTGGTGAAAAGCTTGAAAAGTATCGATCCACAGAGGTCTTTCAGAAACAGAATGAGGCAATTCAGAATTTGGGTCAAGAGCACAAGGAGTTGATTGCCGATCAGAAGGGTAATCTGGACTTCTTTGCGTTCATGGCTCATGAATTGAGGACCCCATTCCATGGAGTGTTGGGTTCTCTAGAGGCAATGAAGGAAGATCCGACTATAGCAAACAACCAACTGTTGAATCAAGCTTACATGTGTGGCAAGGTAAGTCATCTTTTCTTGGGTATCAAACTGACATATGATATGCGCAATTTGCTAATAGAACATTCCTTTCTTCTTGTATCATGACCCGTCGTTCACTTTGACTGATGATTCCTTAAAGAATATGATCCGTATTTTGGATGATATCCTTCTTGTGGCTAAGGGTAGCTACAGCCTCAACATCACTGAGCAAAGTGTTGACTTGTCACAATTCTTACAAGAGACGGTGACTGATATGCAAAACTTTGCTTACATGGAAGGCGTTTCAGTTCGAATCCGTAAAGAGGATATCATTCACAAGAAAGCGGCGTCTGATTTCAACCGAATACGACAAGTGATTCACAGTAAGTGTATATCTTCCAGTTGCCATCACCAGTGCCACATTCAGTTGGTTATCCTCTGCTCGATCGAGTTGCTCCTCACTTGACTAACACACCTTTTCATTCTACTCTTACTCGTCCTTAGACTTGGTCAGTAATGCCATCAAGTTCTCCGAGGAGGATATCAATATCGAGTTGTTACAGAGGAAGTCCTTCTCAGAAGGTAAGTGTTTGATGTGTGCATATCGATGCTGACCTGATCGGCCCTTGCTAAAACTCATCATTCATTATCACCCAACACAGTATTGACGGTATGGAAGACTTACACTTCTTCATATCCTAATCATGAGCCGCGCATTAAGGACATTTCGCCTCCCAACAATCTTAGTGGTGGATCAGATGAAGAGTCTTGGATTATCCTCTCTGTCATTGACAAAGGCATTGGTATCCAAGCCTCAGACCTTGCCAAACTTGGTACAGCATTTACACAGCTGAGTCAAGGCCGACAGAAGAAGTATCAAGGTACTGGGCTTGGTATTACTATTAGCAATATGATTATTGATGCTTTGAAAGGCCAGCTTATTGTGTTTAGTGCCCCAGATTATGGAAGTTGCTTCACTTTTGCAATCCCTGTCAAGACTGTTAAGGAAGTTACAAAAGAGAGGAAGACAGATAATAGCAAGGAAGCCCAAAAGCTACGAATTGAACAACTCCGAGCAGAGTTTGAAAGCTTTAATCTTAAGAAGAGTCCACGAGTTCTAGTAGTGGATGATGCCACTATCAACAGGAAGATTTGCTCGAGAAAGATTAAGAAGTTGTTGCCATCTATTGAAATTACGGAGTGTGCTAGTGGTAAGGCATGTATCGAGGAGTATGAACACGATCATGCGAATATCATGGGTATCTTTTTAGATTTCCACATGCCTGGAATGGATGGAGATGAAGTAGCAAGAAAGATCAGAGAGTTTGAGAAACTACATGAAGATGTCAAGCAGGAAGTATGGATCGTTGGGTGAGTGAATTGCTACCGATGGACTTGCACTTATTTCACTTGTTATACACTTGCACTTGTTTCACTTGTTATACTCATATCTCATATCATATGTCACTTGACTTCTGTACTCAAATAGGTATACTGCGGATATTCTCGAGGATACAAAGAAGGTTCTATTGGATGCCGGGATGAATAGTGTTATGCCCAAGCCGGAACCGATGCATGCTTTCGAAGAGGCGCTTCGAATCATGGCACGCAGAGCAGGAAATGATGAGTAGGAGCAGAGGAAACTTTGTACAGTTAGGGAGAGCAGTCTACATTAAGGATGCTCTCATCATTATAGGTTAAATGTAATACGTCTTATATATCTAAGCACATGTAGCTGATGGCTTCTTTGATAACAGACTCCGACAAGGCCAACCATTTTCAATAGCAATATGACCAATCAATCTCCCATCTGACTGTCTTGGAATGAAAGCACTCTTGTAATCTGCCTCTATTATCAACTCGACTATATCTTGTATTTCCTCAACTAATAACTTACAATTCGTTGCTTTGCATTCGGCTAATGTTTGGAATACTGTTTTATCATCATCTATCTCTCTAAACTCTTCTGGTATTCGTTTATACATATAACAAAGCACCGACCACACAGCGTGTTTATTCGCCTTTTCTAACCCCAGATACGGAGAACAAATGCATCTTATCCAGGCATGAACTGGATGAAAACATGATTCTGTTTGCTTTTGTTGTGATACTCGTGTTCTCTTCTTATTCGATACAGTATACGGAGAATGAGATCTCTTCCGAGTAGGTCTAAGTGCATAATCTGTTGCCCATAAAACATGAAGGAACTTCTCCCATCGTTTTTCATTTCGTTCTGCTATGATTGATGATAAAGTCATAGTGTTTGATGCTGGTGCTATTGATGATGATGATGATGATGTTGATACTGAAGATACTTGTTCATACGATGCCCTGGTATCCTCTCCTTCCCAGATTGACGAACACAATACATTATCATCATGATAACTACCCAAGAATTCGTTTACAATTGCAATTAGTGGACTGGGATGATTATCCTCTTTGCTTGTATTAGTGAATGAACTTTTACTTTTACTTTTACTTTTGATATTATTTATCGAAGTCGAAGAAGTAGAAGTATCTTTGGGCTTAGCACCCGCATGCTCATCTGAATGCTCATCTGTTACGTTCTTCGTCATCTTAGGCTCTGTTCCAGAGACCGAAGTTATACATAGCACACTTACCTATATTAATGATGAGATGCGAGATGATGCTTGCATCTTGAGGCAGTAATATTTAGATACTGCCTGAGGATTTATCTGCGGTATCCACGTCATTCATACATGGGGAGTCATTTTCTTACTGACATCATCCACATGATATATGTATTGCCTAACTATTGTGATAATACGAGCTATTAAAAGGGCTATCAGTATTGTTGTGCGGAGGTATTTGAGTGTATTGATTCGAGCTTGTTGTGTTTAGATATTAACAAAAGATACCCAGTAACATGTCAGCAAAGTATCAACAGAAAGTTCGACTACAGCGCAAAACTGCAAGTGCCATCATTGCAACAGCTAAAGAAGATCCCCTCTCATTAATTGTACAGCACAAACGTATTGCAAAACGATATGAAGTGAATAATTTAAGGTCTTTGAACAATCACAAGGTACCCGGTCATGTATTTGGTACGGTTATTGATTACTTTGACGATGATGGTAATAATAAGAAAAAGAAGAGTGGTAGTAGTATACAATTCTTTATAGTTGAATATGATAACGGGGATAGAGAACGATATACATGGGATGATATGTCCAAGGCAGTACTACTTTACATCAAATGTAAAGATCGTGATACTAATATTGTTCATGCAAAGTTCAAAGAAGAAATTAAACAGCAACAAGAAACAACAGAGTTTTCGGAAGATGACACCCGTATAACTACTATTGATGGTATCACGGTTACAGTATCAAGATCAGAAGAAGGAGTATATCGTACCATTGAAGATTTAGGGAACGGGGTTGTATTGACTGAGTTAGTGCATCAATTTGAACCATCTAAAGATCCAACAAGTGATTTATATGTACATGAACAGCAGTATGAGGGTGGTTATCGAAATATGCCCCACTGGACTGTTGAATTTGATAGATATCTCGCTACGAATGAGATTAATCACTTTGATGAATTAGTGAACTATTGGACTAAACAGCAAAAGAAATATGGAATTATATGTCCGTTTGAGTGGGGGATTATAGTCACCCATTCCAAGCTGCAAGTATGGAACTCATTGATGGGTGGAGTATTAGATAGAAATGATTATGATGAGGAACGGGAATTAGCCGGAGAAAGCTTTGTATACAATGTCAGGAATCAGGATAATCTACCCTTTATTCGAGCTCACTACTGGTAAGAAGAGAACATATATAGTATGTCACTGCAATATATTATGTTCACATCTCAAACTCATCTCGAACTCTCTCGACTAAACAGGACAACCGTCTTAATGTGTGAATATATAATCTTTTTAGAATTGACCACCGATCGTAAAAAGAATGAAAAACTGGCAGAGGGAATTGATCACATTAGAAGATTCTGCGACATAAATAGGGCAATTGAACGTGGCTGTATGAATCTAATGAGAGAAATGTTTATGTATACTGAGAATGATGACGGCGAGGAAGAGGAGAAGAAGAGTGGAGAGAGAATATCACTTGTGTTTATTGATACAAGACGTTTTGCTTATACCAAGATTGAAAATATTAATACTCACAAACCAATGGAAGAGATATGCAAGCTGTATGCTAGAATGCATCATGTACCCCTTGAGAAGTTAAACTTTATGCATATGAAGAAAGAAAAGAGGTTTTTCTCACATAAAACACCAAGAGAACTAGGGATCCAGAATGAAAACAGTAAGAAGTTGTATTTGTGTATTCTGGTATCTCATCATGTTGTTGCAACCCATGTACATGTATCTCATGATATTTTATTCTTCTCTAATTATTGTGGCTGTACTCTCAGCCATCTTTGTCCTTCTAGAGTATGGGCCATTAGATGAGTTAGGCTCAAGATTCGAAAAGATGGGAGAGACTATTAAATGTACCATAACAGAAGATGGGGACGATAATGACGACAAAGATCTAACAAGAGAGATTGTCATGGTTGACACGGTCACTTACAAGACTCTCACTTTCTCAATTAGCAGATCAACTCCTCTTACAAGAGTCTTCAAAGTTTACTCTGAATATGTTTGTATCCCTGTCAAAGAGCTTTCATTTGCACACGAGAACACGCCCGGAAAGTTCATTCCCCTACTTTCGTCAGTGATTGAACACGGTGCCATCCTTGTAAGTCCAAATCCTCCCAAGAAACGACATCAGTACATCCCTCCACCCGAAGATCAAGAAGAGAAGTGTAAGAAGATCTGGATGGATACCATGGCGAGTGTATTCGTTGAAGCAGAACCAATATTCAAGGATTTAAGAAAAAAGCTTAACGAAATGAACTTGAAATGTATCAAGAAGAAGTTAAGGAGTCCAAGAGCAATACAAACTAAACATGTGCCTGTTGTATTTCAACCCGTGGATAACCCACCGGAAGATGGCATCAAGGGAAAGGCTGGTAAAACACAATTCATTGTCAATGTGGGCGAGACGTCAAACTTATACAATAAGTCAATCAAGCCAACATCAGTCGGGGGCAGTGGAAGAAAGCAAGATGATATGATGATTGATTTGCATGGTTTCACAGCGAAAGAGGCACTTAATAAACTTGACGAGAGTCTACCGTCATGGATTGAGACCGCAATGAAGGGAACTTATCCGTTTGTAATTCCTGTCAAGATTGTTTGTGGTGGAGGTAGTCAAATCTTAGCCGAGGTAGTTGAGAAATGGATCAAACAGAACGATAATGTGGCCAATGCACCAAAGAGTGGTCCATTTGGAGCTCGTAGTGCTTAGCAATTAACTTGATTGTATTATAGAGTATGTGAATTAGTAGGATATACATGTACATATAGTATTAATATATAGGTGTATAGGATGAGAGAACACAAAGACTGGTTGAGTGATGACAATTAGTAGGATACCATCTACATACTCTTGGTATCTTTTTGTTGTGCTCACCTACCTACATGCAGTGAACAAAGCGAATAATTTAAATTATTAGAGTATCGTATGTACCTGATCAATAGCTGATAGAAGGATATAATTTGTTGTGTTGGACAATCTGACCTATCCTACATGAACATGCTTGACACGATCATGCACATGCACCGTTGCTATTTTCATTTACGGCCTTTTCACCGAAATTGCATCTTTGGAAGGAACGGAAACACTCAAACAGAGTTTTCAATAACATGAAAACTATCAAACACGTAGGTATACAAGACAAGTGGTAGAAGATAGATGGATGTGTGTGATTTTAAGAGTGGTATCCTGGTGCGCCGCCAAAAATTCAAAAGTCCCTCACTCCATTTGTATTCAGAATAAGTAGTTAGATATTCACGTTCAGGGGCATCATGGGGTGTCCAGGGACATATCCTTGAACTTGAAGAATAAGATCTGGCGTCTGCTTTTTTCGCCTTACAAATCTTCTTCTTCCTCCCCTACCAATGCCATAATATTTCAACTCCTACTATCTCCACAACTAACAATATAATCATGAAGTCTGCTATCATCGCCGCTACTATTGCATCTGCTGCCGCTTTTGCCCCAGCTCCCGTTGCCAAGACAACCTCCTCACTTAATGCCTTCGAGAGTGAGCTTGGTGCACAGGCACCACTTGGTTTCTTCGATCCTCTAGGTATGTTAGATGATGCTGATCAAGATCGTTTCGACCGTCTACGATATGTTGAGATTAAGCACGGACGTATTGCTCAGCTTGCCTTCCTTGGACAGATTGCTACCCGTAACGGACAGCATTGGGATGGTGCCATTGATAAGGCAGGAGATTTATATTCATCCTACCCCAATGGACTTGCTGCTATCTTAGGTCCTGATGCCATCCCTGCCAAGGGTGTTCTTCAAATCATCCTTGCCATTGGTGTTATGGAGGTTACTATTATGTCTGATTGGACCGAGAAGGGTGGTAAGTTTATGCATTTGTATATGTTTGAGTATTGCAAAGACATGACTTTTCTCACTACCATATCTTATGTACTCGTAGAATTCCCCGGTGATTTACGTAATGGAACATTCAAGTCACCATGGGGTGAAGATGGTCTTCGTAAGAAGCGTGCCGTTGAATTAAACAATGGCCGCGCCGCTATGATGGGTATCCTTGGTAAGTCTTTCATACATATTGACCATGAGATGTGTACAGAAAAATTGTGTCATATCTGTACTTTGTGTATATATTTATATCTAACCTATCCCTAACTCTACTCTTTACCCTAAATCAATTTAGGACTTATGGTACACGAACAACTCGGAAGCAACATGCCAATCATTGGACAGCTCTAAATAATGACCATCCCAACCCACTTAGATTAGGTCACTAACTTTTTGAAGGAATGGAGTAGGCGGTACAAGGCATTGATTTTGGAAGCATGCAAGGAACTATATCTTACTACTCAGCACACCAAATCCTGCTTGAGCTCAATCGGCTCTCTACTCTCTGTTCTTTTCTCTAATAGATATATTTGTAACATAAATTGTATCCGCTATAAAACCAATGCAGTAAGTGTTCATTACCAGATAAGAAGATACTTAGTATTGGTAGGCATTTTAAATGCCCTCAGACTAGGTACTTCCTGATACACTCGCTAAATAAAAAACAAGCTTCTCTTCTACATACATTATTATTATAAATCTATGTATTTCAAACCAAAATATGCCGATGCGATCTTTCCCAATCGACCACTCTCTGAACAATATCCAATTGTAATAAGTATGTTGCATCTTATGTATGTTGAGAGTATACTGCTCATCTAACAAAAAAGTCACAATTCTCTTCATGCCTACACCAATCTGTTACTTGGCAGTCCCTCGAGCAGTACTGTGTAACCATACATCCGCTACAAACCGATAACAATTGACGCTCATATTCTTTATCACAACCAAGACATATACCGACCTTTGTAATTGATTTCCTAGCCTCAAAATGCTTAACCTTCAAACATGAACAAGATGTTCTTTTAAAGTAAAACTTCAAAGCATCTCGCATGGTGCTACTTGTACGCCGAAGATTTCTCATTTTTACTACAGCGGCCTGTCTACCGAGATCCACGCCGTCATACTGCTCAAGTTCTACTATTAGTATAGCAATACCCAGAGAGTCCATAAATGGTTTACCCGTTAGTTGGGGACCAAGTAGAGTAGCATGGTGTTGTTGAATATAGATGATATTCAACTCATCGAGTAAGTTCACTGTCCCAATACAAGTCAAAACTTTTATTGCCATTTCCCGATAACTTTCACTACGCCACAGCTCTCCATGTTCAACGAACAAATCATAAATATTTAGTAGCGTATCCAACTGTTTGTCAAGACATTTGATTGTCTTTCCGTCTATTACATTTACACCTTCTGACCATGTCCTCCATCTGTTGTTCTTTAATACTTTCTCGGCCTCTACCTTTTTAGCTTTTCTTTCCTTCCCCTTATTTCTTTTCCTCGACGATGGCATATTGTTCGTGTTGTGTTGATGTGTCGATGCTGTTGATAATATGATGATAATATGTAATCACTGATAATAAAATTATAAATATTGTATTGTGTGTTGGTAATGTTAATTGAGTAATGACAGCAGTGTATTCCGGCGGTATAGCCCGGAAGATGTCTCGCCTGATGTGGAAACGAAATAAAACTGTATATACCAATGTATGATACTGATACAAGGATGTATTACTCAGCACATTACGGCCGCTCGTACAACAGTGTAGTATAGAGTATGAGTACAATCACACCTTAGAGAGAAACCAACGAGTTCAAGCGCAGCCCGGCCTTTATTTTCATTTTGGCGATTAATCGTACATCTCCATTTTATTCAGACTGTCAGCCAGGTGAAACAGGAAGTATGAGGTGTGGTGATAGTGGCAACTGATTACCTAAATCTATTAGACGATTATTTACTTAGAAGTTCTTATCTGCCTTACTTTTCAACATATATAGAAGAAAATAGGTACAAATTAATATTAGCATAAGAACACATCGACAAAAGAATTAGATAAGTGACGTTTGTAGAGATTGTCTAGTTATATACTATTCTTGGTTGGCAAATAAAGAGGAGGATTGTCAATGTCTTTATACTATCGAAAGATGATGGCACGTCCATCATCTCTTGGTTTATCCCAGAGCAGTAAAAATAGCCGTCGGGATAAGGGTGGCAACAATAATCGAGATGGAAATTCGACTCGAAATGATACAAAGAAGAACAATAGTCAACAAGGTAACGTTAGGTTTGCTGATAATAACCAACATCAGCAGCAAAATAATCAACATAACAATATCAATAACAATCAACAGCAGCAGCAGAATCAATTCTCCCACCAAAACATATTCGGGAATCAAGGATTAATCAATAACGACAACCTATCTCAAGATTATGACGTACCAATTGAAGGATCAATTAATGCCAATGAAGATGATATGAATTACTTTTCACAGGTAACATTAAGTCAATTGAGTGATGGTCCTTCTGTTCGATCAATGAAATCACGTGGCACTGGTGGTGGTGGTAGAGGAAATCGGGGTGTTTCACAATTTGGGGTTGGTAAAAGTCGGGGAGGATGTACAGATTATCAACAACGTGAACGTGCTGGTAATAATAGTAAGAAACAAAGTCGTGGTGTTAGTGGTATTGGTATTGGTGGAAATAAGGGGAATAGCAATATTCGTAGTATGCAGCAACAGAATCAAGGTGGGAGAATTCTATCAAGTCAACGTAATAATGGTACAAATAATAATGGGAAAGGGGGATTGAATCCTTCTTCTTCTCACAGAAACCAACATCAACAACAGCAGCAGCTATCCCAATCTCGTGGAGGTAATAAACAAAATCGTGGTTATCCACGTTCTTCTCAGAAATATCAAAATAGCAATGGCGAGGAAGAAGAAGATGATGATAATGGTAGTTTGAAATCACAGATATTATTATCTCAATCTCAACAAAGACCAACTAGTACAAATAATAATCTTGGCAGACCGGGAAGTAACAGTAGTAGACCGGGAAGTAACAATAGCAATGGCAGTGGTATTGGTAGGAAACAGCAACATCAGTCATCGTCCCTTTCACAATCAAGAATGAAAAACAATACTTCCAATCGACCCAACTCTTCTTCGTCACGTGGCGGGGGTAGATATAATGATGATGATGAATCTACATTACAAAGCCAGCCGTTGCTATCTCCGTCTCAAAAGCCACAGGGTATGAGGAGTGGTGCTCAACAGCAGCAAAGGGGACACGTTGGGGGAGGAGGGAATGGTAGGCAGCATCAACAACATCGTCAACAACAACCACCTTCTCAGTTTCGTACTCCCTGCCGTTTGACTAATCTACCAAATCGTCGTAATCAACCCTCAGCAACTACCAATAATAACAACAATACAATGTCAAGTCGTCGTCGTCCAACAATCAACAATACAGCAGTACGTACCGCATCTAAAATATCTGGAACGTTGGCATCACTTCCAACACCATCAAAGGCATTCCGAAGTATGACAAACTTGGCAGTTAAAACTACCGTCGGGTTGGCAGGGTTGGCAGGTACACCCTTCCGTAATAAAGGACGGAGTAGATTGATGGGTAGTACGTTGGGTAATACACTGGCAGCATCATCAACTTCCCGACCTAGTGTACTTGGTTCGACTAGTTCAATGTTTGCATCATCGGCATTGGGTAGTCGTCGTTTACAAAGTACAATACCACCTGCTAGTAGTAGAAGGATGGGACTTTCTCAGACTTCAAATAGGGTACATCAACAACAACAACAACAGCAGTATCAACAACAACAGCAACATGCTAATGCCGCGACATCTCATCCTGCTACAAAGAATAGCAAGCAATCTTCCAAGCCAGCATCCAATAATGAACCAGTGGTTGAACCAAAGGAGAAGGAGAAAGAACAAGAGAGTGCTGTTGACAAGTCTGCTGATAAACACGCCGAAGATGCAATTATGGAGGAGTCAACAAAGCCTACTCATCAGCAGGATGAGTCAAGTAAGATGTCTTCCAAATCCAAAGATGAGTCTCTAATGCTTGCCTTGGTCACCAAGGATGCCCACAAGCAGCCTCAAGAAGACGATGATAATTTAAGCAAATCAAGTGATAAAACTCTCGACTTGACTGCTATTGCCCGAGCTGAGGAAATCAACGCTGCCGCATGTAAAACTGAAGAAATTATCGCAGCAACACGTGAACTAAAGTATCAAAACGAACTCTACGAGAAGAAGAAACAAGATTATCTCGAAATGAGTGAACGTATGAAAGAGGAATGTAAAGAGCAATATGCAAAAGTAGAGGCATTACGATCATCAACCGAGATTAGGTTTGGTGGACTTCAAAAATCAATGGATATCTTCTCCACCAAGATTGCCTCGTCATCTCATGATCATGAACACACTCTTCGTACCTTGGTTATTAAATCAATGAATGATTTACGTCAAGAGAGTAATCGGTCAATGGATAGTATTACCAATCATGTACGTGATATGAAGGCACAGCTTCCATTGGATATAAAGGCATTGGTTGATATGGAGGTGAAGCAACGTTTGCTTGAAATGATGCCTGGAATTATGGCTACGGCCAAGAGTGATTTCCAACAGTGGGCTGAAGAGATGAAGAGTAGTAATGGAACTGTTGCCAAGGATGATACTAGTAGTCTTACAGGTAGCTTGGGTAAAGAAAATGCCGAGCCAGAGCTGCCGCCTTCCAGTAATGGGGATCTAGCATCATCATCATCTAATCCGACAAGTAGTAGCAGAAACAACTCTCCTAGACGTGAGAATCGGGAAGCTAGAAACAATACACCACTTCCTCGTGGTAGTAGTATGTCCACATCGACGACTTGACATTGTATTGTTGTTATTATTGGTAGTTGCTGAGGGTTGATTACGACGATTTGGTAGATTAGTCAAACGGCAGGGAGTACGAAACTGA
>Ga0214479_101030_pt1 | contig 13004 bp, 10 predicted proteins | sample M1_20Mar14CPVII9_5_FD_165054 | JGI IMG/M metagenome (GOLD analysis project Ga0214479, IMG submission 165054) | Marine eukaryotic communities from Monterey Bay, California, United States - M1_20Mar14CPVII9sort6BwellE14 | ecosystem: Environmental > Aquatic > Marine > Unclassified | place: USA...
GGGAGGACGAGCATCCACAAGGAAGACTCGAGATCTGCCCGATATATACATTAATCATGGCGCTCCATATGCCGACATAAGAACAAATACTGCAAGAACTATTATGAATAATCTTGGATCAAATTGTATATTGCAATACATGGGTATTATTGGAACCTTGGATTCTACTTCTGGTACATTTTCCAAAGATACGAAAGAAGATAAAGTTGATTACATTACTGGTGCATATAATAAAATGTCGAATATTGCCTCTTCGTTATTAACTCAGGATATTGATTCATCTATTATTGATACAAAGTACAAAACAATGATACGCGGTTTATCGTATACAACAATAGACGACTCTGATACTAGTGGAAGAAAAGTATGGCAACTCAAAGACAAATCAAATGAAGTTATCGATACGGCCGACTGGTTGATAGTCGCTGGTAGTGGTATAGCTCATCCTCGATGGACTGCTGCCTTTGGTGGAGAGCCACCATTGATTGCTGCCGAAATAGAGTCTCCAGATACAAAGCTACGTCAAGCATTAGATGCAATTGGTAAACAGGAGGTATCACCACGTATGGCTGTATTCTTTATTTGTTCTGGAGATGATGCACGAAAGTGGAGATCATTAGACTTTGATGTTGCCAATATCAGTAATGAGGATTCTATATTATCAAAGATTATCATACAGGGTGATACTACTGACAGTGGCGATGAGTGGTGCTCAGTTGTACTGCATTCAACTGAAGCATTTGCAACAGAAAACTCGAGTGTTTACGGAAAGACATCTTCTGCAGCACGAGTCGGCGGTGCCACTGATGAGTCATTGGAAGATGACCTAATTGGTAGAATGCTGACTTCTATGAAAGAAATTCCAGGTCTACCTACACCAAATGATAAGACCTTAAGTTATGGACCCATCCTACATCGTTGGGGGAATGCCTTTCCAAAGGGCAATGCTTTATCTCATGAATTAGGTTTTATACCAAGCTCACATGTGGCATTTTGTGGCGATTATGTGTCGTCACCAGAAAACCCTAGACTCGGTAGTTTAGAAAGTGCTTTATTATCTGGTACATATGCAGGAGAACAAGTTGCCAAGTATATACTTGATGATATAAAATAAACTCAAACCAAGGCCAATAACCTCAAACATTTTTTTGTTCACATGATGTGCACACTAATTCATTAGATCAATACCCTGCCTATTTAATGAATGTTACAATGTAACCAACCTTTCTATGAACATGGCATTAGCGTCAACTTAGCATGAGGAGTAGTAAGTCTGATAAAGTAATTCATGCAGTCCCTCTTCCTCTGCCTACGTACCTATACCTATCGTCCCCTGAGAAAGATACCTCAAGTGGTATCCTTTTTCTCTTTTTTTGCCTCCCCTCAACTCTCAACCAATCACCTCATACATCTCTCTTCCTCTTGTAGATGGCTCAAATAGAATCTATTAGAGCTCATTCATATACTACCAATACAGTCAGTAGATCCTATTCTAAGTCTGTGTTGATTGATAGCACGAGCGGTGATATCCATTCGTCAGGAAAAGCAAGAAACATAAAAGTTGATGGCCACAGAAAAAATGACATCATCCATCACTCTTACTGCAATGGTAGTACTACTTCTACTATGCTATTCATGCATATCATATCTTGAACTACTATACAATGATAATAGAAATATACTCATAGCTCAGGGTGGTGGTGGCTCTAGCTTTGCAGTAGTGACTGCCTTCTCTACTTCATCATATCCAACTTGTACCCATCACTCTACAACATCTTCGCCATTGCATCAACTTAATTACAATCATCATAGAATAGGAAATGGTATACATTCAGCAACATTCACGACATCATCTTCTCCTTCTCGAAGAAGCAGCACTAAACTCTCTTCAACATCTTCCACATCAACTACCACTGAATCATCAAGTAGTAGCATAAGTAAAATAGAATTACAAAAGTTAACAATTAAACAACTCAAGTCATACATTACAGATAACTCTATTATAATACCCAAGGGTATGAGTTCTACTCTGAAGTTAAAGAAGGATATTGTTAATTTTATTTGGGATAGTATATCTAGTAGTGGAGGGTTGAATGGCAGTGAGTTGAATGGCGGTGAGATTGACAAAGTTGATGTCAATGGCGATCTGAATGGTCAAGAAGCAGACGCTGGTGTAACCACTGATTCAGCAGAGGAACAATCTACATCTACAACAAAGAAGAAGAAAAGATCAGCCATGATGGGCACAAGAATGCCTCCTCTGCCCTCCTCAGACGAAGAAGAACAAGACCAGAGCAACAACAAAGATGATACACCATACATATTAACACCCAAAGATCGTATAGTCTTAGACGTATTACACCGATATCCACCATTACATGATTCAATAATAAATGCATGTACAGATCCAGACTCTGATCACTTACCACTAAAAGGAATAACAACATCCAACATTGAACATTGCAATCTAAACGCACTCAATTATGAAATACCAATGGGTATAGGTGAACATGATATACGACATTCCTATCATCCAATGATATGCAATATATCACAATCTGACTTGGATATTGTATTTGTTGGTACTGCCAGTTGTACGCCAGGCGTGACGCGTGGTGTTAGTTGTACGGCGTTACGGCTGAATTGGAGAAGTCATAAATGGACATCCGATAGTGAAACTAAAGGTGGAGGTACCAAGAGACAAAAGAAGGATAGTAAAACACAACATGTAGATGAACGTGGTAGCCCAACAGGCGGGACATGGTTATTCGATTGTGGTGAATCAACCCAATTATCAATCCAACGCACATCCTCCATCAAACCTGGTAAAATATCTAAAATCTTTATAACACATTGTCATGGTGATCATAGTTTCGGTTTACCGGGCCTACTATGTTTAATGGGTACTGACCGATCACGGAATGACCCGCCCATTGATATTTATGGTCCCGAGGGTTTACGAATGTGGTTACGTGTTGCTGTACGATATTCAGTATCAAGAGTAGTACCGTGTTATAGAGTGCATGAATTGTTAGATGTACCAATGGCACCGGAATGGGAATTGGGACATCGTAATAATGGACGATTCTATTATCAACTAAAGAGGGGTAGAGATGGTAATATGAGAGAAAAGTATGGCAATGGTAATAACAATGGTGGTGGAGGAAGTGGCAGTAGGAGGAGAAGACAATGGAAAATGCAAGGATTGGCAGGAGAAGATCCAGTTAGTTGGATAAGTCGAGCACCAATGATTAACTTAGAACCATCGAAGGACTTTGGTGAGATTGAGGGTGGTCGTGATATATACCCGCAGTATGATCATCCACAGAGTAATGACGGTGCTCCTGTGTGGATAGTTGAGGAAGATGATGATGTTACCGTTACTGCCGCGCCAATGTCACACGGAGTGCCGTGTGTTGGGTATGTTATACAGGAACATGATCGACCAGGTCGATTGAAACCTGAGAATGTCTTACCAGTCATAGAGAGAAATCGTGAGGGATTGATAGAGTCTGGTGTACGTAATCCTATGAAGGTTATGGCAATGGTAAAGAATTTAGATGTGGGTAGTTCGTATACTTTCCCTGATGGGACGATACTGCGGCAAGAAGATGTGGTAGAACCACCACGGTCGGGACGGAAGGTTGTCATATGTGGAGATACGGCTGATTGTCGAGCATTAGAAGGGCTTGCCCAGAATGCCGATGTTGTTGTTCATGAAGCGACCAATACCTTTCTACCAGGTGTAGATAAGGATGGAAGTACTAAACTTGTTACACGAGATGCCAAGATACACGGCCATTCAACTCCCTTCATGGCTGGAGAGTTTGCAAAGCGTATCAATGCCAAGAAACTTGTTATGAATCATTTCAGCGCACGATACAAGGGAGATCAATCAGTCGAAAGTATGACGATCATGACAAGGATGGAAAGACAGGCCATAAAGGCAAGTGGTTTATCTGAAGAGTCGGTCGCTGCCGCTTGGGACTACATGGTCCTTCCAATACCAAGAAATGAATAGAGGAGAGGGTATACATGTACTCTATTATGTGTTATAAGACATTTGGTGGGCTAAACTTAAAGTCCAAGACACACCAGGCATACCAACCGATAGATGAAATAAATCAAGTCGAACCATGAGAGATACTCCATTTCTTGTACCGTTCACAAAGATCAGCACTTGTACTATGAGCTACTGTCGACACGGCATCGTTAAAGTCTTGAACAATTATAGGATTCCTCTTCATCATGAGAGACATTTCTGAATCAGATACTCCATCCATCACTTCTAGATGTTGCAACATACGTCGGAGTGGTTTCATGGCAACTTCTTTACAGAGAGATTTAATATCACTTCCACTATACCCCTCGAGAAGAGAGGCGCTATTGTCAAGCACCTCAGCTTTGCTAAATGAAGGCGAGAACTCAGACAAATGAGATTGTATCATGTTCTTTCTACTTTCTTGATCTGGAAGTGGAATCATGATCCTCTTTTCCATTCGCCGAAGAAAAGCCGAGTCAATATCCCATGGTAGATTAGTGGCCGCTAAGACGAATACATCAGAGTTGTTCGCCAACAAGCCGTCCATCTGCACAAGCAACTCGGTCTTCATTCGACGACTCGACTCGTGCTCAGAAGCTTCATTCGCAGACGAGGACCCATTGCCTCCTCCTCGATGTGACATGATCGAGTCTACTTCATCAATGAAGATCGTTGAGGGTGAATAGTGTCGAGCAAGAGTAAACAGCATACGGATGAGTTTCTCGCTGTCGCCTCGATACTTGCTAACAAGTGATGATGCTGAAATGTTGAAAAAGGTACTGTCACTTTCCGACGCAACTGCCTTTGCTAATAATGTCTTGCCAGTGCCTGGACAACCATACAGAAGAACAGACTTCCAAGGTGATCTCAAGCCTGTGAAGAGCTGAGGATACTTTCGTGGAAGAATGATAGCTTCTTTGAGTAATCTTTTTGCGGAATCCAAGCCAACTATATCTGACCATTGTGTATTAGGACGCTCCTCGACTATATCCCTTCGAATGGTAAGAGCAAGTGAGCGGAGCTCTTGATCACCATCAAATGAAGGCAATGGCTTTAATGATTGGGAACGAGTTGGTTCTACATCTAGTTGCGTAGTAGCGGCTTGATCACCATTCACTGTGAGGTTCGGAGTAGTAACAAGGAGGCTAGGAGTAGTAGTATCATCTTCATTCAGTGCCCTCTTTCTTGATTGAAGAGGCTTGGTAGTGGTGGGAGTATTTATTGACAATGGAGGCAGAGTAGTATGATCAGTACCCCGATCTCTTGTTGTCAAACGACGTTTACTACTTCGTGGATGCCTCTTCGAGCTTTCATCCGATGTATTCTGCATATTAGTGGTATTGTTTTCTCGACAGAAGATTGGCCGTCTACCAAACTTGAGTCGATAGCTTTCGTCGTATTCTTTGAGTACTTGCGATAAGTCGATGTTGTCGGCAACCTCATACTTCGCTAAAGAGTCTACAGATCGAGTCTCGCGTAGAAGAGTTGTCGCCGTCTCGATGTACCCGTTTGTTTGTAGGTGAGATAAGATGAGCACAAGAACATCTCTTTGCCGTTCTGTTTGACCTTTCTCTTCAAGATATTTCGACTGGGTAGCGGCCTTAATTGAACTGAGTGATGACATCGATCTTATTTACCGCGACGGATTGCGATGTCAATCAAATTTTCTTTGATCAACCGCTGATTGGAAAGGTGACTGCCCTGCACCACACTTTCAATAATGGTACGCTGAATAACGAATGGTAGGACTGGTAATGATATGTTTCTTTCTTTCCTAACAAACTCAACGTTGCGCTCTTCTTGATTCATATGTTACTTTGTTCTAAATGCTAGATGAGCTAGACTCTGTTCCAAAAGATACTCAGGTGAGAGATGGCTACCCGTGATGACTCCTTGGGTGATTGTTTGTTGAATAGTAGAGGGAAGTGCAGCTAATTGAATGGTATACTTATCGTTGACAAAACACAGTGTTTCTTTGGACAGGTTCATAGGCTTTTTGGGATGCAGTCGTTTGTATCTTTCACCTCTAGATATATTATTTCTTCTGGCAACCATCAACTATCAAGTAGATAAACTATTTTCTACGATAGGCAAAGACTAAATCTAGGCAATCTTCTTCAAGTAGTTGTTGATCTGAAAAGCTGTCATAAGCACCTTTAGTGATTGTTCGTTGAATGTTAAGGGGAACACGGCTAATTGTATGGAGTACTCTTCTTTGACATATGTTACAGTTTTGTCCGATATTATTGTCATACCTTTCATTGGAATAGTGCGTGGAAATCTAATCCGATAATAGTTTCATAACTTTCATCAGAGGTTAATATAAGAAGCTTGGATAGAATTTAGTTGATAAGAAAGTACTTTGGGTTTGATCTTTGTCTAGACTGAGGTTTTGTTCAAGTCCCTCCAAAAAAATCTGTGAATATAGGGAACAAACTATACTTAGCAAATGATAATGATACATTGGAAAGATGTTTTACATCATTCTCATCTCAAAGACAAGACTTCCCAGATACTATAACAGTGTCAGATAAGAACATACGAGCATATTGCCGCAACGGTGTTATTACGAAAGGGGAGCACAAATGTTAAACATGAGACTGTATCGTTTTATTGAGGATGCTCAGCACAGACATGGTAGTGAGATCAACATTCAAGTGTTTAATGATCGAGACTTGCAGTCTTGTACTACTACCGCGCGCGGAGACGGACGTCACCATCATTCTTTGACACTTCCAAGGATACGGCTTTTGGCTAGCCAACTTGATTGTTTGCAGAATAGTACTGCTACTGAAGGTGTTGGGTACTGATATTGTATTATTAAACTCCAAACTTTACATCTATTATTAGACGAACAATACATATTATGAATTATAAAAACTCAGGAAACATTTTTTTCAACAAGAGAGATGCATAAACTGAATGTATCTCCAACTACCACATCACAATATCATCATCTATTCTTTTACTTCCACAAGTTGATACAGGATACAAGTACCACGATACCAGTAGTAAAGATTAGGTAGAGACGATGTCCAGTATTATCAGTAGTGCTAATAGCTGTACCACCAGCAGGCTCCGAAATTGCAGTTTCATTCGATGGCTGGACAAGATCAACAAAAGTTACAGTCTTGCTCCCCATATCAAAAACTTGATAATAGTACTGGAAGATTGGGGGGCCGAGAATAAAAGAACCCGACGTACCAGAGCAAATAAAATATCCCAAAGCCAATTGCTCACGCAAAAAAGGAAGGGGCAACGATAGAGTGATTCCCCCATCAGAACTCTCAAGGTCGAGGTACATAGACCCCTCGTCATCATCGGTTTTAAGTGAGTTGCAAAACTCTTTAGGAAGAGGTAGGTCAATCCCGTTAGCACCCGAATCAGTGATACACTTATCACATGCTTGAGTACATAGATCAGTCGTAGATTGTGTAACATTCTGACTTGGCACACGGATGGAGTTGAAAATCAGCATGTAATCATAATAATTATGAGAATTATCCTTCACCCCTGGACCACAATCCAGTGTTTTGGCAACTTGAGCTTTCCCGCTGTTGTAGAATTGATTGTTCAAAGCCAAATCTCCACTAAAGTAAATACCAAGTGAGGGTATTACAGTACCTTTAGCAGCTCCAGTAGTTGCGGCATAATCAAAGTACATACCGAATACCTCCGCTTTGTTATACCCAGTCGCGACACTCTGCTCCAATGTCTGTTGCAGTGGAGAAGGAAGGGTTGTCGTATTACCAAGACAGCTTCCACCCTCCCCATTTGGAAGACTGTCACCTTTTGGGTTGGGATTGGGGTTTGTGCAAGAAGATTCATTCCATACACTTAATGCATCAGAGTCTGATTGCAATGCATACACAGTATTTCCTTGAGTATATGAAACTCCCAAAATACCATCTAATGGACTGAAACATGCGTTGTTTTGATGTTTGTCTGTTATTGCAAAAGATACATTGTCCATTGTTGTAATTTCATCTCCCTTGTTGTTGTAGACGTCAACATCTCCCTGGTAAATCTGCCCAACAATGAAGTTCCAATGGCCTATACTTTCATCTGGGCATGTAAAAGTATCAACATCTTCACCATACTCAATACATAGTGCGTATTTTATTTTGTTAATGTTGGTGGCCTCCTCAGCTAACGACTTATTACAAAATGCAAGTGAGCTCGACCCTGTATCGACCACTACATTCAAGTTCCGATCAACACCAGGCAATCTCAAATTAACAGACAGCACCTGATTTCCAAGGCTTTGTTTTACATAGTTTAAAGGGAATACAGTGCCCGTGACATCTCCCTTATCTACCAACGACATGGCTTGATTAATGATATTATCAACTCGCTTTGCTGCCTCAGCTTGATTGAGTTCTAGCCGCCGACTAGTACCTGAAGTATCAAGGCCGAGGACCTGTTTAGTTGCAAGTAGCGTATGGGCAAGATAGTGTAGCTTCATTATAATTGTATTTTGTGTTCTCTTATTATATCCTTTTAGAGTTTGACTAGATAATAAGATGATATGTACTTTGTACATATCTATTTAGCAGAGTGGTTCAACCTTTGAGTTGTTGAAGTGTCGCAATGTTGTCAGGAGCTTCTAAGAACATGAGACACACTCTACCATGAGAATCATGACACTTACTTGCTTGAAGTTAGTTGAATTGCGGTTCGCACCCGCCCCAATACACAGTATGTGAACAGAACTTATAATCTTTAAACACTTAACTTTATTAACTATGACTACCCATAACTTGTCGATCAAAGATCTTAATGGGAGTTTGTGTATCAATCCACTCTATATCATTACCCTTCTCCTTCCTCTTTCGAAAGAGATATGTATTGTCATACCCCAGGGCTATTCTCGACTTGGCAATAAAGCCTGATAGTGTAGAGGCTGGATTTCCAATGAAGACAGTTGCAAGTGTGGCAGATGTTATATCACTCCCGACCCATGACGATCCTCCACCTAGACTCTTATCATATCGTATACTTGGTCCGATCTCTTTATCCGCCAACAGGTTTTTCAATGTCTCCTTGCCTTGTCGTTGATGATCGGTTATGAACAGTATAGGTTTGTCAAGCATATTCAATGGTCGAAGTATCGACTTGATATACTCGGGGGTCATTTTAAGAGCAGCCGTATCATCACAACCTGAAGCGTGTGCTACTCGAGCCAAGAGTCGTTTGCCTGGCTCTCCTTCGAGGGATCTTGAATGTATGACAGTATAGTCAAGATGTTTTACAAATTCTTTCTCTATGACAGAACACATATCTTTGACTATAGGTGTGTATATGAAGTAGAAGAAAGTGGATACAGTGAGACATATTGCAATTGAAAAAAGACACAGTTGCAAATTTCATGAAAGTAAGTAAGAGAGCATAAGATTGAACTCATGCAACAACACACAGAACGCCCACTTACCCTGTCGATGATGAACATCAAACCCAATTCCTCGATTGTATCTTCTCCATATCGTTCGTAGTATATGACTTTGATACTCTACATAGTCCGACTGACTTTTAACTTCTGGTATAACACCCGGAGCAGTTTTTACTCGTAACGGTGCATAATGGAATAGATCTTTCGTACTCATATTAATAACCTTTTTATACTTTTGTAATTCATCTTCGGGTGTATCTATAATCTTGATACAGAATGCTATTTCCAATAACCGTTTGTTGGATTTCCTATCATTACCATCAATTGCAAAAGTAAATTCATGTAATAGTTGCATACCCCAAGTATCCTTCACAATACCAACTATCATATATTCATTCTCTAAATTGTGATGATATTTAGTAGAATCTTGTGCATATTGTAATGCGTGTAATAATTCATTAATATTATTACCAGTACGACCGAATACATTATTAATACCGTCTAGTAATAGTATGGATGTTTTATTTGTTGGTATTGTTTCTTGTAATTTTTGACATTTGGCAGTGTACTTGTCGAATATTTCGATATCTTGTTTATGTGAGATAGGTGCTACTCTGTTACAGATTGTAAGGGGTTCTGACTGTCTCTGTTCTTTTAATGTACGATGTATTATCTCGGTGTCTTCATTGGTTGATGGACTATTATCCCATTTGTCATAACCATATTTACCTGTTGCTACTTTATAGTATTTTAACTTACGTCGAACAGCACTATAATCACTGCCATCATTAGTATCGATATTCTTCTGCTTATGCTGACGATGAAAGACACAAATTGTGATGCCTATACAACATAGTAGCAGTGAGCTTAGCTTTCTCGTCATCATGGTTTATTATAGATACATTTTTTTTTACTACAGTGTGATATCTCTACTCTCTACAGGAGTTAAGACTATGGCAAGCTAGCTAAATAAACACCGCTTGTCCATACGACTATCCATACTTGAATGATGACTGAAGTATTGTGAATTGCATGCAAGCTATCTAAAATGCAGCTCGTAGAGGGGGGAGTATAAGGATACCGAGGAAATAATCACCTTACCGAAAATGACCGATGACACTGGTATTTCATGTCGCTTTATATTCTCTCTCTCATTCACTCGTCAATCACTCATCAAATATTAATCCTATTATATTCATATTTAACTTGAGAATGAAGAGGGAGCTTGTATAGGATGTATATAGAATAAAGCATATCATATCAATTATTACTTTGCATTGGTCTCCTTTGCATAATCATAAACCATCCCAGCGGCTACTTATGCCTTGTTAGTTGTTAGGCAGAAAATAATGTAGATATGATATGACTGTATCTTATGCACATATAGTGTAAGCTAGTTTACAATCTTTTACAGTCTATAAGATCTACAAGTCCATCGCATTCCATGATAGGATTAACAGGAGGACTAAGAAGATACCACTACCTTGGGTGTTTTGACCCAAGGGGGTGAAAACTTAACGCATATCACACTCAACGCATATCGCTAAAAAGTTCCTAGGTTCCTAGGTTCCTAGATTTTTTAGCGAAGGGTTCCTAGGTTCCTAGGTTTGGGTTCCTAGGTTCCTAGGTTCCTAGGTTCCTAGGGCTAGGAACATAGGAAAGCATGGCGGCAGCACTATATGACGAATCATTATGAGAGTTAAAACAATATACCACGCTAATCTATAAGAACATGTAGATTATTGCAGCAAGTTGTTTCCCCCTCTAATATTGATTTGTCATGAAGATATCGCCTATTGAAATTTTTACGATGGGCTGATGTCATGGTTGGCTTATCTCCCTTTGTATCCTCGGTAGTAAGAATGCATATGCTAGGAGTTGTGGCATCATCGTACTCTACGGATAATCTCCGTCGACACATGCTCGGTGTATTGCATTGAGGGCGATTGATTGCAATAGCATAGAAGAAAATTAATAACTCTAAAAATTGCAAATCGAAAGGCCTTATGGCAACAAGATTAACCTAGCTACTATATATCGCCGTAACAGTGTATGATGATTGTATTGCATTTACTATACTCATCAGTTTTCATGTTAAAACCTTATGAATAAGGTTGAAAAAAACTCTATTTTTGGTAGAATAGATAGGACCCCTTTTTGTTTAATTGTGCGCGAAAATGCACTGGGTTGTATTTGGGGGGGGGAAGGTAAAAACCTAACATTTCTACTTAGAATTCCCCCACTTTTTCATTCATTTAGGGGGCATGGGTTCGATTCTCGCTGTCGAACCGACCCCTAGCCCCCAGCCTCCCCCACGACTTTCTCTATCTATTCTCTACATATCACTCTCGGATCATTTCAGAATAGGCTGACTTTACACTATTGTCGCCCATCGTATCCTCTATCTAACCACCGAACCTTAGGCAATATATCAGTGCAGGTGGATTTATCCGCGGTGGCAAAATTATATTACACTAAAGAAATTAGCAAATAATATACCTATGAATAATATGAATGTGCGTGATATGATGTGAGCAAAATGGTAAATAATATCTCTAGTGTTGTTGTTTGCATATTCTCCCCTATCTCTCTCAAATCCTACGCATACTCCAACATCCCTTTTCTCATATGGCATACCAGGTCGTCAATCCTTGTCTCCTCCAATATTTATAGATGTATGTGTAGCAAATCAATGTTTGTGGCGATGTTGATGGGTAAAGATGTGTTATCATTTATCATTCGACCCTTTATTATCCATCTAATCTAATGGTCAATCACCCAAGGTACGATACTCAACAATTCCTGTCGAATACTGGATCATTTCTAGGAGTAATCTGCGCGCTAGATATATAGATTCGGATTGCAACTTCAACATGTGAGTTTTGTGCATATGATGTGTTCACAAAAAATGATGTCGACCACACCAGTATTCTCACATGTTTCAATTATCTCCGTCTATCATATGATGTACCTATACACCAGATCAATCCCTATCAAATATTTGGCCGGTTAACTGTATGTTTTAAGAGTTAGAGATCTAGGAGGTGAGTATTCAACTCCCTCACACGCCTTCCAATTCCAATCATACCATCTCTTGTCATACTAAACAGGAAGGTGTAGATTTTGAGGTAAGTGCATGTGTAGATTACTTTAATGGTTATGAAACTCACAACCCACAACATGCTGCCTAAAGATGTTGTTGTCTTTGTCGTACATGACGCAACCCACTTGCTTACCACATGATGGATTTGGTTTGGATGTGTGGATATAGTATCCATATTCATCCCATTTCACCAGGAAAGTGAACTTACATCTTCTGAAAGGAGTATCTTTTCCAAATTTATTTTTCCAATTCCTCGGGATGGCATATTTGCAAATGAATCTTGTGGAAGGGTTATGCCTATTAGAATCAGTACCATGCAATACAACTGGAGAGTTACCATTCACTGATGACTGCTTGACGATGTACTGTTTCAATTGTTTGAATGTTTCGTTATCTCCCGCATCCTTCAAATTCGTTACTGGGAATTGTTTAGGACTGAAATACAACCTATTGCCTGACAATCCGATCTC
>Ga0214479_101032_pt1 | contig 12937 bp, 8 predicted proteins | sample M1_20Mar14CPVII9_5_FD_165054 | JGI IMG/M metagenome (GOLD analysis project Ga0214479, IMG submission 165054) | Marine eukaryotic communities from Monterey Bay, California, United States - M1_20Mar14CPVII9sort6BwellE14 | ecosystem: Environmental > Aquatic > Marine > Unclassified | place: USA...
TTCTTATGATTCGTCCTACATCTGTGCCATATAGTTTGGACTACTAAAATAGATGAATGATAGATGTAATATACTACCTAGATTACCGAATGTATTGCATATCTAAGCTAAATATGTACATATCATGTCCTCCGGGATATAATGAGATTAATAGGTTGTCATAGTATTCCTGATGTTGCTTATTGATAACGATCGTATTGTTGGAGGAGCTACTGTTGTTAGAAGATAGGGTTCGGCGTCATTATCTGTCATTAAAGCAGCTTTGCTATTCTTATTGATCACCATCTTCTATCTAACATGTATAAGTTAGTAGTAAGCTGTATATCTAAAAAGCACAAATGGTTCTAGTACATCGACTTTTTCATACAACTTTCAGTGTCTAATTTCATTTCAATTGAATGTATTGTGCTATGCCGAATACCCTACCGTTGCTGTGTCGCCCATGGTCCTACCTCCCAAACACCCAATTCAAATATCCTCGTTGGGATTGACAATATCAATATCCATGTCTTCCGGTAAATCCTCGTAATCATCGAAACTTCCCTCGGAATCGACATCAAGATCATCCCCCATCATTCGGTCTGGAGCTCGCCTATCTCTGCCCCTACCACCCCTGTTCCTCCATCCAGAACGTTTATCACCCTGAATAACGACCCCATTCTCCATACATGCAGCACGTAGAAGCATACCCTCTGCATTCCGAGTGAACAGGACTCCCATCTTCGCCGCCTTGACCCTGGCCTTTCTCCTGGCCTTTCGTTCGACACTAGCAGGTCCTTCCACACTCAAAGTCTTTTCTAATGCATTGATCCTTGCTCCCTCACCTAACGACATACCCTCCACGCCCCCGTTGCTAATCAAGTTTGCAACGATTTCTTCCATCTCAGTGGTAGTGCAACCAAATACAGTACCCATCTTCTCTAAACTAACAGAGGAGTAGGGCTTGAAATACTGAATGATACATCGGTCACGAATCATATCAAAAAGGATGGGAACATGTGCATGAAGATGAATATCAAGAAGAAGGTCACGTTGCACGGTACTCTGAAGTAATGCAAGGCATTGACCATACTCGGCTTTTGAGTAGTGGCGTAAAACCTCACGCATGGCAGGTACAAGCTGATATGTTGATGTAGGGGTAGAAGAGAAAAGTGGTTAGAACAAATGTAAGCAAAGAGGGAAAAAAGAGACTTCATAAACGGTCTACTCACCTCCAATCTTGCCTTGAAAGGACCATCAATAACTGAGCCGTGTAGCATATCCCTATCCATCGTTGCCAATCCAAGGATTGAACCGTACACTGCTAAATCCTCGGCACTAATGACGGAATTGAATTGATTTGTCAATTGTGTGTCAATTGATGTGAAGATCTTGGCTGATTCCAAATACCTTCCCTCGGCTAGGTGGGACAATGCTTGACCAACACGTAATTTTTGATGAAACAGTGAATCATCAATATCACCCATGACTGTATGTTCGGCACGGGAAACAGTATCACGTACACTGGACCATTCCTCTGTTGGTGTAGAATTAGAGTGTTTGTGGGTGATTGAATAAGGACAGAGGGTTAGAAAAGATAAATCCCCAACACGGCGAACATTAAACAAAACCAAGCATATGATGTGTTCACTTACTCAAATCCACACTAAGCTCCACCAAGAGCAAACAAACTTGGGTATGCTGATTACCATTGGCACAATATTCCCTATATAATGCAAAACAACCAAAACATAATGGTTAGTGAGTACATAATAAATACAAAATCCAATCTTAAACAACACATATCATAATTTTATATCTAACCCACACCACTCACCTACTCCTAGCAACACGTCTCCACGCTTCACGTAAGTCACCCCTATCCCTATGAAATTCCGCAAGTGCAATTAATGCAGTACGAATACTATCCTTCATTAACCGTGATTGTGCCGTAGATAATCGTGCCTCTAATGTTTCCGACATTTGTTGCAATGAAACTTTAGATTGTGTAACAAATCCACCATCATATTCTTGATATTGTTGTATAATATGTTTCGGTGTATGATGAACGGTTGGTGAAGTACTACGTGAATTGGAGGCACGGATGGGTGTGGTACTGCTACCACCTTCAGCAGAAGGTGCATGCTGGTCAACATTGATCATACCGACACCTCCTTCAACAACGGGTGACCCTGCCGATGGCGGCGGATCAACAACTGCACCATACTCTTCAAGATAACGACGATGATTACCACATTTCTTCATATGATCAATTGCCAATTCAAATGCCTGTTTGGTAATATTGGAAGTTGTTTCATTGTTGTTTGTGGTAGAGGTGTGAAAATGATGAGCTAGAAAAAGTAGGCGTTGCAAATATGTTTCGGCGTTGGAATTATACCGCGAAATATACGCCTGCAGATCAAAGGGTAACTGCTGCTGCTGTTCACTCATATTAATTGTGGTTGTATTGGCGTATTCCAATGGCTTTGTTGCCTTCCTACTCCAAACACTCAAACGCAAAGCCTCAATATAAAATAGATATGAATATACTAATGAATTGGCGATGAAACGGTATCTATAACTCAATGCAGTCTCTCTACTCAACAACTACTTGTGAGTCCACTGATATGATATCTTGAACTGTGAACATACTTGAAGGCAAGGACAAAGGAGTAGATATGTATTTTTGGTATCTTTCCTAACTCAATTTCATCTCGATTGTTAGTTGTCCTGTCATCTAGCTTATTATACTATCCTCTTCCCCTAAAAAGTCTCTTTACTGAAGTACATGTGAAATCCAGGGTTCGTCTTTGATACATCAACACTTGCTTCGTATACTGCATCTGCCATCTTGCTAGGGCCACACAGGAAGATGCCACACTTTGATTCGCCATCTTGAGATTGGGTTTCCTCTCTTACACTTTCAAGTTCCTCTTTCCAATCGGGTCGACCTACTTCGACTTGATGATGTATCTGTTGACCTAAAAGTAAGTCGACATTGGTTCGTTTGTGATGTGCTCGTGTAGCATGATGTAATAGAACTGCACCCAAATCTCTGGCATCATACTTCACTGATGTGAGAAAGTGTCGTATCTGGAGAAGGTTCTTCTTATCCGCTTCAAATATCTCATCCATGAGATCTGTAAACCACACAAACGAATCTCTATCTCGAACAGTCCAGTAAAAGTAACATCTTTTCACCTTTCCAGGATCTACCAATAGTTGTTTGAGTACTGAAATCATTGGTGTGATTCCTATGCCTGCCCCGACGAGGATTAATGTAGCATAATCCGAGAAGCCCTGAGAACTAGCACCGATTGGCCCTTCTACTTTCATTCTCGGTGGGCCTTTGATACCGGCAGGCAGTCTATCATCTGCTCTACTCTGCAAGAGATCGTACACCTTTCCTGTCCAGTCCCCAACTTTTCGGAAATGAAATTCAATGTATTCATCAGATTCTCCACTTGTGAATGTGAATGGATGCCATTCCGTTTTAGATACGCTTCCCACATTAAGAAAGCCATACATTCCCGACTTGATGTATCCATTGTAATATTTCGGCTTCTTCAATCTCAACTGTACCACATCTCCCTTTTTTATTTCAATCTTTATAACATCGGTAGTTGATAGCGGGGTTTCTCTCCATATCCGCGGGATAGCATATAAAGCCAGTGGTCCAATCACCCAATATAGACTTTGGTATGGTTCGAGTAAGTTTCCTGTGCCATGGATACAAAGACATATCACCATTACTAGAAGCAAATGATGTGTATACCAAAAGGAATTGAAGTGTCTTGTCCTGTTGATTGCAAAACTGTATGCAATGACCAAACATACAACCATAATTATACCCGTTATTCCAGCTCTTGTACTTAACATGTATCCCCATCGCGCCGATGGAGATTGAGGTATATTTCTTGTTGGAAATAAGGCATTCACATCTTCATCATTAGCAATACCCAACCGATAAAAGTCACACATGTGAGCACAAGTATGTGATAAAGCAAATAGCCCAAACACTACCCCGATCAAAATGTGAGCTTCTTGTATACCATCAAAGAGTACACAGAAGCGGAGAGGCGTCTTTCTTAGCAGTGTCATGAAATGTTTACACATGACAAGAAGAACCAGGAAAGCATTTAGATTCAAAGCACTTGCAGATCCCCTAGCAACAGTAATGCAAGTACCAAAAACAGCTTGCGCTTCATCATGATTGGCATATACATACGCCTTGTATGCAAACATACCGACATTTGATCCGATATAAATCACGATCCAAACAATAGTCACCCATCGGTTTCTCAAGTGTGTAAGTATATAATGTAACCAACTCTCTTTCTCTTCCTCAATAATATCCTCAACATCCCATTCTTGTTGTCTCTCTGAGGATATTATACTCAGAACAGCGGATCTACGCTTGGACAATTCAATATCATCTTCAAATGCAGTTAATAGATCTGGATGTCGGTCAAAAAGTTCGTGGAATTGTTGTTTAGTAATGAATACTTTTTCATCATCGTTATCGTCACTACCTTGAAGATCCCATATTAATGCATAGACTGCTGATTCTATAACTGATTCGTTAACCTGATCTTCTAATTTGGTATGTGCAGCTGCAGTTAGGAGGAATTGTTGTATATCACATCGATTGAGATGACCAGTGTTACTTATATCCAGAGTATCAAACGCAACATCAATTGCATTATCATATCCTGAACTCTTTGCAGTAGATACTATTCTCTTGTAGGCAACTAGGATATAGAAGTATGTTGATGTGTGAGAGGCATGTATATATAACAAACAATTGCAATTCCTACATCCATCATACAAAATCACGATACATATCATATATCATATTATATCATCAAAGATACCTCAAGATACTTCACGTACTTTCCAACTCTTCTGAGCTCAAACTACTCGTTGTACTAGCAGCGCTTGTTTCACGACGAAGTCCATCGTGAAGGCAGCTACCCTCTTCGCCACTGTCCATTAGGGGAGTAGATAGTTGGTTGTCCATAATGTTTGTTGTGAGGAGGAGGAGAGGTGAGAGGGAGAGTCTTGTAGAGATAGACAGACGTGTGGTGTTTTCAAAGATACTTTTGCAAAAAAATCTTTCAACTCTCATAATTTGATGTTAATGATATATGTAGCTATGATGTTGATATACTACTACTCAGTTGTTCTAGCCCTTGCAATATCATCGCTATGTGCTGCAGCTGAAAGTAGCTTGCGGGGTAGTGGCAATAAACTATTTGAATTCTCAGGAGATTGTACCGACGCCGACTATGCCGATACACCATATTATGTATCAAGCTCCATCGGCAATAATTGGAACATGGCCAATGGATGGGGTCTCTCATCCGATAAGCCTTTCAAGTCTATCCAATTTGCAGTGAATAATAAGGCAGATTGTCAAACGATATATGTTATGGAAGGAACATACCGCAACAACAATTATGGAAACTCTAAAAATAACAATGCCAAGATTGTCACCTTGAATAATGTATCCAATCTAAAGATTATAGCCGACCCTGATGCTTCCAATATGCCTCTACTTCAGTTTGATGGTGCCGGGGGTATATTTGGAGGAAGTGCTTCTAGTCCAATTAGCAACATAGAAATTGCAGGTTTGGAGATTCAAGGGCCAAATGCCGATATTACTTATGAGATGGCCATGGCTGATCGACTTACAAAGAGTTTATACTACACAGGAAAGTTTATCATGTACATATGTGTGTTCAATGTGAAGTCTTGGTAATTTGGATCCTTCATATGTTTTTCCATTGCATTCATTTGCTTGCCCTTGCAACCCCATGTACTAACATATGCTATGTTTACCTCTCCTCGTCTCCATAAACTGTGCAACGCGCATTTTCCAGGTCGTGGTATAGCCATTTGGGGAGGCCATCACCTTTACATTCATGATATGAAGGTACATGATTGTCCCAACTCTGGTATAAGTAAGTTGTTGCAAACATGATTTTGCAGATGTGCCCATGAGATTTGATCCTAAACTTTCTTCTCCCCTCTTAAAGGAGTAAACAAAGGTGACTATGTCACTATTGCCAACTCAGAAGTGTATGACAATACATGGTGGAGTTCTTCGGCAGAGAGTGCAGTTGTACTAGCTGAGAGTGTAAACATTGATAAGGTAAATGGAATCAAAATGAAACTAACTGGCAACACGGTTTATGGCAACATCAATAAGATACCATATTATAATCCAAGCTATGAGTGGGATTACAGTCCAATTGGAGGCCTTGACTGCTCAAGCTATGAAGCTTGTCAAGTAGAGGAGGTTGATGGATGTCCCTGGGAGTGTAGGTATGGAAAGAAGACACAAGGTCAGTTTTGATATATGATATACACATCTTGTGTCTCTCCTATTTGCTTATCCTCCGCTTGTCTTGTTCATACTAAAACAGATTACATCATTGATGGTCAGGGAGTATATGTGACGAGAAACAACAAGACTTACCTCCACGGTCAAATGGAGTTATCGGACAACATTGCTCATGGAAACGGTATCAATGGTGTAGTTTTTCATCGAACTGATAGGGGGGTTGTTCAACGTAATCAAGTGTATAACAATGGAGTTGTGCCTGTACTTGACCGTCCCAAAGATATCACTGAAGAATGGCAGCAAGCCTTAAAGAAGAGTAGACAACCATACTCGGGACTCGTAGTGAACAATGCAAAAGCTGTAAAGTTATGGAGTAACAATGTCTCGGCAAAATATGAGACCGATTATGCCTTTAAGATCGAGTCGGATGGGTCTCCCTACCCTTTGGCAGCGGGAGGTAACAACAAGGCATGCAGAGGAAGGATTGGTTCAAACTTAGTAAGCTATGTGAAACAAGTTTCGGATGAAAGTATCTGTACTGCATCTGACGAAGTAGATGAAGTGGTATTGTTGGCTATTCAATAGCTGTTATAATGTATTCTGTATTGAAATGAATGAGTGTAATCCTAAACCAGACTGTTATTTATACTTAAGGTGTACAATCTACTAATCTGCTCAACACATACGCATACATTCATTATCATACATAGCTCTACGCCAATTAATCTTCAATACATAGCTAGCTATCGATTCTCTTCATTCGTAGTAATGATGATATAGACTAAAGTTGTCATCCTGAACAAACCACCCATAGTCGTCTTCATCAATTGCTACCTTCTTCTCTACGTGTTGAAGGAACTCAATATCTTTGAGGTTTGAAATTACGGATACTGTTCGTCTCATACTTGTAGAAGATGTACTAGATGGTAGCAGTATATCCTCAACGTCTACTTGCTGCTGCTGCTCACTAGCAAAGGATGGTGGTGATATAATCTTGACCTTCTTGGGGGACAATTGTTGACTGCCGCTTACTTCATATGGTGATAGAGAAAACGATTCAATCACTCCTCTATCATCTTGGGTTGAATTAGTATCTTCTCCGACAGATGACATGAATGTCGACATAGTGCTGGAGCTTCCGACGCTAGTAGTTGCTCGATGGCGCTTCTGTTTATTGCTATCGATATCCTTACTTGCACGCTTCTTCTTCTTTATGTTGAGTAGTGGAAGTATCATCTTGAGGATGGACGAAGATGATTTATTGCGATTCTTCTTGGCCTTCTTCTTGGGAGAGTGTTCACCATCATCATCTCTGAGAGATGTACACAACAATGCCAAATTCAAGTTGGATGATACCGCCTTTACTTTATGAATAGAACGGGAGAGACAAAAGATTGGTGCCATACCACCATAGACTATTCTTGGCATTGTCGACGACATTGATGTTCTTAATTCGAGGAGGGATGGATCGTCGATAGAAAAGAACAGGCGTCGATGCAACAGGTTGTATCTTCTGCAATAAGTGAGCTGGTTGCATCCAACTACACCAATTACAATGTGGTTCAACTCATATCCTCGTCGGAGATGTACTGCAATATAAAATTTGTTCACATCATGTGTATCATCTATTTAGTATCATCACCATTCCATGCAAGCTGGCCGCTGTTAAAACAATCGCTTGCACCGTTTTGATGAACAAAAATGGTCGATGCAGTGTCTCTTAAGTACAAGCATATGGCAGGAGAGAGGACATGGTGAACTTGTGGTAAATCGATGCGCCAACTTTCATTTGCCGTTGAGATGAGATTTGAGATTTTGAGATGGCAATACTTTTCGTATCGTCCTCTATTGGCGTATTCGACGCATGTAGTACGTACTCAGGCGAAAATTAAAAAGTTATTGGGCGACCGGCGGCGGGCATTGGTTTTTAATGTGTTGTGGTGTATTGCATGGTTTATTAGATAGTTTGATCACTAATACTACTCGGCGGCGGCTTTAATATATCATATAATTCACCGACATATAGCGCGCCAGAAAATCCAAGAACTTTGTGTAGGATCAGTACATATTACATATCCTATATCGAAAAAACTCGAACGGCTACTTTGTTGCAACTGACTCTGTTAGGTAAGGTAATATATTGGTATGTATATATCACCGTCTCAATATATCCAGTTTATTATATATTTTAAATTTTTTTCTGTGAAATGTAATATGCATCTCGGGTCAAAACAGGCGGTTGCAATGATTTAGTGCACAAGATGTGTTTAATTTCCTTGCTTGGATTAAGTATGGCTGATTTATGTTTGTTTGGGTATTCAGATATCTCACCATATCCTTCTTTTCATCTATTCTCATATCTAGACACACAATATGATGCAAGCTGATGATCCAATGGCAGCGTTTGCTCAACCTCCACAGCAGCAACAGCTTCCTCGACAGCCTCCTGCTACTCAGCAACCACAACAACAACAAACAACAACGCAGCCAACGATGGCTGTAAATAACAGTAACAATACCAATCTACCATACTCACTCTACGATGTCATACTAGACATACCACATCCAGGAATATCAAATGGCACATCGTCCAATTCAACACCAACTCAAATCTACTACCCACCATCCTCAACCAACAGTGAAGGAATTGTTAATACAATCTCACAACAACTTTTACTATCTGAATTTGGTCCACCAACCTCCACTTCATCCCAGCAACAACAAAATACTACAAGTGCAGGCATAGCAAAAATTGCAAGATTTGCATTCCCCTCTTATGAAGATCAAACTAATGCTAGTGAATTATCACAATATCAAAGTTTGAAATCAAAGTTACAATGGAATGAATCTAATTCTAATAATTTAAATAAGTATGATGTCTATTTGGAAGATGTTTATTCACCACCATCTGTTGGAAGTGGCAGTGGAAATAGTGAGGGGTATGAACGGAGTAATAGTTCTGGAACAACAAATGCAACTACTAACTACAGTGGTGGACAACGCACCTCTTCAACAACAAACAATACACAATCTCCATTAATCTTACCATCCACACATGTTTTTTCACATAAATTATCCAATGGCACAGTAATACACGGCCATGTTCGTCATTATTTACCCCATCATGGAAAGAAGAATAAACAAGATGAGGATAATACGAAACGATTAGATGTTGGACGACGATGTGTTCGAGCATTGGTACTATTAACACGTAATGATGGTGGGGGGAGTAGATTGTATAATGGTTTATTGAAGTGTATGGAAATGATTATTTTGCAACAACAGAGTTGTGGTGAGAATAATGCAAAAACAGCAGCAGAGAGTAGATTACAATGGTTTCTCCAATCTATACATCAGGAACATTTAAATTTATGCCGTACAATTAATACTGCATTAATTGAACAACAGCAAAATCAACAACAGCAAGGAAAGAATAAGAAACAACGTATATTATCCAAACCACAAATACTAACAATACCATTAATTGAAGTAGGTAAAGGGTATGGATTATATGGTAATATTGATTTAATCAAGTTTGTTATCCCACCATCCTTTGTACATTCACGAGATACTAATGATAATAGTGATAATGAATTAGATAGTGCAGCATTATCACGAAATGATATAATGCCAATGATACGTTGTTTAGGTGTACAACGAACTATGCGATTATTATCAGCATTAATGTCTGATAAACGTATTATATTTACATCGAATAATGTTACCAAGTTATCAGCTGTTAGTTATGGCGCGTTATCAATGTTAGGTCAAGGATTATTAGTACCACCATTGATATTTGTACCTATCTTACCTCCCGGATTGATATCAATATTATCAACACCAAGTCCATATGTTATTGGTGTATTAACTGGACAAACATCCAATTATATTAATTTACGGAATGTATCAAGTACTATTGGTGAGGTAGTTTTGTTTGACTTAGATTCAACATCACAACAATTTAATGGTGAACCATATTTTCATAATATGGCCAATCCACAACGAGCAGTGCCAGATTTGACACGACGGAATGTTGATGATATGGATATAGCATCGGCTCGGATGGTATCAATAGCTGATATATTATATCAGGATTTGAATGAATGTGTAAAGGCTGATAAGAAATTATTTTGGCAAGGCGCGGTACAAGAAAAGTTGGGTGCCGCTGCTGCCAAGGGTAAGAAGGTAGCCAGTGCGGCCATGAAGAAGGGATTGAAGTTTATTAAATCAAAAACTAGTAAGGTTGATGAAAGGGAGACTTCCGAACGATCATCAGGTGAGGGTGGTGATGGAGGAGGAGGTGAAAATGATGACAATGTAGATGATGATGATCAACAGCAGCAACAAGGAGAGGGAAGCTTGACCAAACTAGTTGGCAAGGGGAATTATGCATATGAACAAGGTTTCTCAAGTGAAAAGTCCGAGGAGGATGCTCGTATTGCATTCTCAATCTTCTTCGTGAGTTTACTTGGTGATATCCGAACGTATATGACACAACAAACTCCCGGCCAGCCACCCGTGGCTGATAAGGAAAAGTTCATGAAGTATCGAGCGTCCAATGGTGATATGCCTGGATCTGGAATGTTTTTACTTATTGGTAACTTTCTTCGCGGTAAGACATTTGATGCCTTTGTTGCAGCTCGATTGGAAGAGCTACAACTGCGACGTCCAGTATCAGAGGATGCTCCGTTGTTTGCACTTGTCACGAACTATCATCGATTGAACAAGATTGACTTTAGTATGAACAACGTTAGACAAACGGTACGTCAAGTTGCTACACAAGACTTTCCCACGAGGTATTTAATTGATTGGAATATGAAGATACGTGATAAGGTATCCCAACTTACTTCGAGTCAAGCCTTCCAAGGTGACTTTAAGAGGGCAGTATCACAGCTTACAGACGATTGTCATGAATGTAGTACTATTTTGATTGATACCATGATGGTATTATGGACTCGAATGCAAGAGGGGAAGGGATTGCAGTGGAAGAAGGCATTACTTACACTACAGATCTTTCGTAGTTTACTATTATATGGTCCAATCAATTTTGTTGCTGAGGCGATTGATGGCTTTGCATCAATTCGTATTATGAAATCATATACCGAAGCTCTGAGAGGACAAAACTCAAAGCTTGTTCGTGATGTTGCAGTTGACATTTATTCCTTGATTGTCGATCTGCCAGTCCTCTTTGCTAGGAGGAGGGAATGTATGAACGTACTTCGGCTGGCCAAGGATCCAAAACCATCTCCACTTCGAAAGGAGACTCGTATGATTAGAGGCATTAATCAATTCCGTAATGTTCATACGGCGTTACGTCCTCCGGGTGTTGCTGCTGTGGCCCCTGCTCCTCCAACTCTAGATGGCGGTGTTGATCTTTTGAATCAAGGGGCGGCGACTACCAGTGTAGTGCAGTCAAGTCCAATGCCTTCTACTACCAGTAGTGTTGTGCCTCAACCAAGGAACAACTACTCGAATGACTTGCTGTCGATGAGTGTTGCTGCCCCAGCTCATCCAACGCCTCAAGTGACAAATACAATACCTCCAAGTGCATCTCAACCCGGCAACTATTCAAATGACTTGTTGGCAATGAGTTTTGCCTCACCATCACCTCAAGTCGGAGCCCCGAATGGTTCAGTTGTTGGTGTGGGACAAGCAGCAACGCCGTCGGATGCATTCAACATGCAAGCGATGAGCCAAGCCACACCAAGTGTAGCAACTCCAAGTATACCTCCTTCTCAACCGACTACTAGTCAGCCACCAGCGCCTGTTCTTCCTTCTGCTAATATGATGTCAAAACCACCACCTCGTATGACACAGAGTGCACAGTCTCAGCCTTCATTTGCAACTAGTGTCCCTTCTATGCCAATGCAGCCTTTGCAACAACAACAGCCGTCATCTCAACCGATCATGAATCAGCAGCCAACAATGGCTACTCAACCTCCGATGAACTCATCCTTTTCAATGATGACCAATTCTCAAGTTCCTCCATCTTCTCAGCCAATGCAACAACAACCGATGATGAGAGCTCCTGTTATGAATCAGCCTCCAATGAATGCCCCTCCTATGCAAGGAAGTTACCATCAACAACAATCATATCCACAACAGCAAGGTATGATGCAACAGCAACCGATGGTAATGAATCAGATGCCACAACAACAAGCATCTACAGGCTATGCAATGATTCAACAGGGAGGAGCAGCTCCTCAATACCAACAACAAGGAGTAATGCAGCCACCACAGCAACCAATGCCAATGAATCCTTATTCTCAACCACAAAATGCACAAAAGAAATAAGCAAGTTGATTGGCTTGAACATAGAAATAAAGTAAAAGGTTCTCTTAGACTTAATCAACCTGTTATTTATTTGCCGAGTGTCTCGGGCCCAAACTTCATCAAATTTGCATAAGAATCGGATGCCAAGTACTTCTTGATACCCTCATTACTCTCAACCTTTGCCGTCCATTCCTTCAATGTGGGAAATGAACCCAAAGCTGTGGGTACCCTGTTAGAACCCATGTTAACAACTGCATCATAGATTGCAATATCAGCCAATGTCAAATCACTACCCAGAAAATATTCTCCATCGGATTCTTTGAGCTGACGTTCAATGTT
>Ga0214479_101033_pt1 | contig 12932 bp, 8 predicted proteins | sample M1_20Mar14CPVII9_5_FD_165054 | JGI IMG/M metagenome (GOLD analysis project Ga0214479, IMG submission 165054) | Marine eukaryotic communities from Monterey Bay, California, United States - M1_20Mar14CPVII9sort6BwellE14 | ecosystem: Environmental > Aquatic > Marine > Unclassified | place: USA...
GAGTGTGTTTATCTTGGGATTCGTCTACATTATCATCGTCTTCCACCCTCCATGCCAACCAAAACTGATGATGTAGTAGTAGTAGTACCGAAGAGTGATTTGGTACCTTATAAGGAAGAAGATGCATGTGAAGATGATGAAGAGGTGGAAGATGCTGCTATTGTTGCTACAACAAATGGTGCTGCCGCTGCCACAACAACTAATCAGCAACCCAATCCATCGCCAACCAATAATAACTTATCAAATCAACCGTTACCAGATTATGAACTTGCAAATAATGATGACGAGTTAGAACTCACATTCTCTACACAAGCTGAGAAGAGAGTGTGAGCAACTCGAAGAAAAGAAGAAGCGACTGAAAGAAGAAGAGAATAAGCAACATCAAGAGGAGAGGAGGAAAAGAGCAGTATCCAAGAAGAAGCGTAATCAGTCGCATCAGTTCACTATTCATGAGGCACAAGATTTTGTCTGATACTTATAAGAGTTTGATGCTGGGGTTAAATGTCTTCTTACCAGATCTTTATAAGATTGAGTCAGAATAAGTCTAAAGCATCTCGTACGTACATAGAATACCCGAGCGATTTCAGCAGTTGCAATCCACGTTCGATTCAATCCGAAAGTTGGTAGTGTCAAAGATGAGGATGGAGGATGATGCCACAGTAGCTTTAACAGTCAGTAAGCAGGCACAACGACATGATGATGCTGTAATCAAGTAACCACGATGGATCAAGTGTCGCCCCTATCTCCGGGCCTACGTGTCCAACATCAATGATAAAAAACAGTGATGATGATAATGATGATGAGCATGTCATCGTTGACATTGTAGAAGATATCGCTGATGATGATGGAATAACGGTTACATACAAGAAGAAGTTATTTGGCATCCTATCATTCGTTGCCGTCGTAGCTATCATACTTATTTCAGTGACTGGATTATTTTACAGAAATAACATTGATATTATCTCTTCTCCTACGACATCTTCTTCTACTACACATTATACCAACAAACTTCGTGGTAGTAACGGTGTTGGCAATAGAAACATTGACAGCAGTAAAATCGTTAAAGATCATCCTGTCGTTAAAGAAGGTAAACGAATCACCGATAAAATGATAGAACAAAACTTGCCTAAATGTGCACAAGATGTGTTCATTAAACTTCATAGAGCAGAAGAAGTCAACAATACGATATGCCGGGGTATACTCATCCGTGACGATATAATTATTACAAGTAAAGCATGTTCGGAGAATAACTATACATTTGATTTCCCTGATATGGGCAGCGGTTCAAATCATACTGCAATACCTCATCCATTACTCAATACCAAGAAAGATATAATCAATTCACCTCTTGGTTTCTTAAAGACGAATACACCGTATCACTATCACTTTATTGGTCGACCTGTGAGACGTAATCGAGTATTCCTTAGTAGAGGAAGTATACCATCAACGAGTAATCGTATAGCTCATGGAAGGGCTGTGTCGGTCATGGAATGTGATGATGAGAATCGACCAATCCTATACAACTACCCCATTTATAATGAAAAGAATAAGAAGTATGAAATGGTACCACTTAGACAACTTGAGGGAGTAGTACCAGATGATATACTATGGGAACATGAGAAGGTGAATACTGCAATGTCGATTGGATCGAATTCAACAACTTGGTGGACTAGAAAGATATCACTAGAGGAAGAAGAAAATACTATTGAAAAATTGTTCGAGGAATATCGAGGTCCAGTGGGCAGTCTATCCGTCCCCTTTGCACATAGTGAGTATATTGATCAATTGACTGCTCTATTCGAATCAGTGGATCCTCGTCGAGTACATAAGTATGATATCAATAAATGCTATCAGGCATATTATAAACTTTGGAAAGAAGAAAAGTTGTTCAGTGGTACACATTTCTTTGAATGGCTACATTATGGTCAAGGCAGAGATGCAGTAAATACATCCTCCTCGTGTAATAAGGCAACATTTATAGACAATAAGAGAGGAAATCATTTCTTTACAAATGAGGAACGGAGGCAGTATGAAGTAGACATCACATCATCAGAAGATAAGAAGAAATTAGTTGCAAGGTACAAGCATAACAATGCCTATGTATCAGATAGTGGACAAGAGTATCCCCACACTTATGTATGGGATCTAAATGGAGTCCTATACATCGTACCAGAAGTCAAACATATGTCGATCCTTGGTGGACGTCCTGCTTTGAGTGCTGGCGAGTTATACATTGGAAAGGCAGGTGTACTACAAGGAATTGATTATTCTAGTGGACATTACAAACCAGATATAAAGGCAGTGACGATGATGTATCAATCATTCAAGGATCAAGGTTTGAATGTGTCTGCTACAAACTGGATTAGCCGTAGCTCATGGTCATCGAAAGATTGTGAAGAGATACAATGGCATGATATTCGGATACCAAGGTTAAAGGATACAACTACATTGAGGCATTCATGCCTAGAGGTTACAACTAGATGTCCAACGTTTGTATATTATGATGATGATTGTCCTTCGGGCCTGTGGGCAACAAAATGTATATCTAAAGGCGACTCGTCTTCCTCTGATACTGCTAATGAATAAAGTAAGTAATAGCCAATACATTGGTTTATTTGGTATCCTTATTCATCTTAACAAGAAGCCAACTTTTGTTATTTATTCCTAAAATGGTATCCAACTTTGGTATCCTTAACAATGAATGAGTGTGGTATTTGTTAGTAGAAGATCGAGTAGGTAGGCTATGGTGTGTATCTAGATGAAGTTAAACTAAATGAATAGAATAAAGGCGGTTAACATTTAACTCTCATATCCAGACACTACTCTAGACCCTCATAAGCATATCAATGCTATCAAAACATATAAAACCTCCTCTAGTGTACAATTCCTCCATTCTCCTAATTCCACTCTATGTTCTCTACTTCTCTACACTACTGTTACATATCATCATGTCAAGCGGCCGATGCCCGTCGTACAGACCTTGAATACTCTCCACTTGGGGCATGTATAGTTGAACTCTGACTAGTCTCGCCACCCGTTAATGTTTCCCCACCACCACTACTACTTTGTTGTTGATGTTGACGTCTCTGTTGTTGCCTCGCCGAAATCTCACGGTATAGATTAGCAACTTCACTTTGTGTCATTTGATTAATCAATGATGATATCTTAATCTCCCTACTACCATTACCTGCAGCACTGCTCATCATAGACATATCAGAAGGTCGAGTCTGCTGGCTCAATCTCTCAATTTGTTTCATTTGGTTTAATAATGTGGCATAATCCTTCCCCTGACTGTTGTCTCCACCACGATGATAGTTGATTGCCGATGATGGCAAGGACATGTTTCTATCATCTTGGTTGTTGCTATTGTACTCTTGAAATTGCCGATGCATCGGCGGCTGAGTTTGCAAGGCAGCATTATGTCCTTGAGGTACCATCATATCCTTATCATCAGCAGCCTTGGTATGCTCATTGGTGGTCATTAAAGAAGCAAGCAAGGCTTGATTATCACGAGACTTCAACGCATTCATGGCATGTGCAATCACTTCGGGATGATGACGTGATGATGAGTTGGCAGCACTCAAGTTCAAAAGCTTGGCTGACATGGACTCATTTGTTGATCGACCTTGATTCGCCTGACGTAGTTGATGCTGCATCATTTCAAGCTCTCTTAATCGATTTTGCATAGAAGAAGATGATGATTGAGACATACCAGTCGACTGCTGCATCATCGGTGGTGATCGTCGATTATGAAGATTGGATACAGAAAATTGTGGATTGGTGGATTGATGCTGATGATTCATGGCAGCTTGATGCCGGCTGAAGGCACGATCAAATCCAGAAGAGGAGGCATTTCTTTGATTCATATACCTTTGAAGCCTGTCAAGCTCTTGTTGACGAGTAATAAAATCATTTCTTGAGGCAGTAGACAAATCACCACCACGATCGTTCATACTCTGATGATGACTACCAGCAAATGGAAGTGATGAAGGCATACGATGAGATGACATGTGTGAATCATCAGAAGAATCAACTCCTGATGATCTTTGTCCATTCCTATTCATATCTTCATCATCTAACAATTCAATCATTGGTGGTGGCGCTTTGGGTGGTGGTTGTGACATTGGAGCATAAACCCTAGATTGAGCTGTTGGGCCAGACTTCTTCTTCTTCTTCTTCTTGGTAGTAGTACCATCAGCAGCCTCCTCCCCTTCCTTCTTGGCGGCAGCAGACTTGTTGGACGAGTTACAAGTCATTTGTGTACACATGTAGTAGTTACCACGTTGGAAGAGCTAGTTATAGCGTTAAGGAATTGGGAAAAGACGGTGATGAGAAGAGATTAGCGGATATACTCGGACATATCATCACAGACGAAATCAAATCAACAACCATTCCCCACCATTAAAATCAAATAAATAAAAATACTCACCTTGTGATAATAAGCACCCATCTCAGGACCTCTACTAACCCTCGTAAATCCCCACCGATTTAACTTCCGTGTAAAGCTCGTAAACTTACTATGCTTGAAGTAATTTGGCATTACCTCTAATGAAAATTTACGTTTTTGTAATATGATAAATCCCCGTCCGTGTGGTAACCATGCTATTGTATCGTTCACTTGTGGATGGGATAATACCTCCATTAGCTGTTTGTTTTTATTAGGGGATGTGGAGAATAATAATATGAAAGTGTATATATAAGATATATAAATCCCGTCAAATCAAGATATAAATCCCGATCAATCAACAAATCACACTTACCTTTTGTGGGAAAGTTAACGGCACATCATTCCCCGGTGGTGCATTAATAATATTACCTTCGTCATCCATTACCTCCTCCTCTTCCTTATTGTCATCCCTTTCCATAACATTATATCCCATTCCACCTCCAACCCGTGCGGTACCAACTAAAGATTGATGCTGACCCTGCTGATTACCATTTAAACTAGGCGGGGGACGTATCCCCGTTAGTACATCCCTTCCACCCCGTACCCTTGCCATCCCTTCCACCCCCAATAAACTATTCTCATTCATTAACAAATTATTACTCCCACCCTGACGACGAGTAGATGGACTTCCACTTCCACCATAATTATTCATCAATTCACCACGATGATTATAATTATTAGCGTATTCACCTAATTGTTTATTTAATTCTTCATAACTATTACCACCTCTTGCTGCAGCACCACCCCTACTTGCTACTACTAAATTATTGAGTAATGAATTACGATTACCATAAACTCCCGTAACTGTGTGCGGCGCGTCTAATACCCTAATTTTTGTATTGCCAATCTGTTCATAATCTGAATTATCCCACCCTCTTTCTTCTACTACTCTACCCTGTTGTTGTTGAGTACCAAGGAGGGAGTTATTATTATTATTAGTGTAATTGTGTGTTAAAGTTGGTGCTGCTAAAGCTGATGGACGGTAAGTTGGTATTGCTGAACTTGGTGCCTTGTTGATAATTGATTTGTTAGTTTGCTCATTATTATTAAAGGAGGGTGAGGTTGAAGTAGAGGATGGCAACTGGGCGCCGGTAGTTGAAAATAGACTAGCCAATGTTGATGCAGCCTCTAATACTGAAGTTCTACGACGTACTGTAGTATTTGGATTTGTTGGGTTGGTTGCTCTGTTATTATTACCACCCTCGAGGTTGTCAGTGGTATTAGTATTATCAACACCACCCTCATGTTGCAAACTTACGGGATTGTTATTGTCGGTGGTATTGTTGTTGGAGGTGTTAAAAGTGGGTGCATTATCATTAACTTCACGTTTGGATTGTATTACATTATCTTTTAAGGTTGGCTGTTGTGTTGTTGATGGTGGTGGTGGAGTGCTGTTGTTGCTTGATGATAGTGGCATGGCAGTAGGTTGTGTAGGGCTGGATGATTTATTGTTTTCGTTGTTCATACTGTTCTTGATATGGTTTTTATTGCAATTAAATGTCTGGAGTCCAGAGAAAGTATGTTGGTAGTATACTCTCTGTTTGTAACTGGAGGTACTCTTCTTAATTGTAAGCACTGTTTTAAAGAACAATCGTGCACACTAATGAAGTCTTGGTGAAGTCGATTTGGGCTTCACGTTCGGTTATTTATGATTGAGTTTGCATGCGTTGTTGTCTTTGATTTGTGAGAAGAAAAGTCCCGAAGAGCTTTATACGATTACATTGAGTCACTTTGGTGCCGTATTGGACAAAAATACGTGCGAACAGCAAGAATATATGTCACTGAGACATGAAGAAAGCTGCTCGAGCAATCTTTGGAGCTTAAAGCAAAAAGCGAGGTCAATCATGGTTTGGGAGTATCTTTTATCTTACCTCCCCTCCTCTCTTATAGTTAGAGTATTGTTGAATACACAGGAAGAGTCTACCGTCTTGAGGTGTTTATTAGATGTAAGAGTATACTGATCGATGAATATGGATTTTTATTAATGAAACATACAGGATAGACGACAAAGTTCTTTGGTTTGGGTTGGGGTATATCAGTACCCACTCTCCTCTAAGAGCTATCGTCGAATATGCAGAGGAAGAGTCTATCCGTCTTGAGGTGTTAGAGGTACCTTAAGAGCCAACTGATCGATGATGAATGAGATAGGCTAGGATACGAGCTAGGATACCTCATAAAAAAGTATATGTATGTAATAAATAGCACGATACCTCTACTTGCTGATTGGATTGTGTGATGCATCATGAGAGGACAAATCCTAGCAGTTTCGGGAGGAAGGTTATTGGTCTTTTAGAGTCTACAATACGCCATACTGCTCGCTTATGTAGACGATACACATTCTATCGCTCTTTATTATGTTCGCCAAATAGCTTGCATCCCACTTTTCAAAGAATAAACCATCTGTTTTGGTACTACATTCTTCAGCTTCATTAGGACTCGTGTTGTGATGCTCTTGCAATGAAAACAACACACCAAATCGATCACATATCTTTCACAACAAGCACGATAAGGATGTGGTGGGATCAGGACTTCATTAACCAAGATCGATTGATTGCAATAGTCAATCGATCTACTCATAATATTTGCTTTGGTTCAAAACACAAAGCCTATCATCTCCACAAACCCCCCACATCTCGTCAGACAATAACACATAGCATCGTATACTATATCAAAGTCAAAGATGAATCCTTCTACTTCTATCAACGAAACATTTAAAGATAACATCCCTACCTCATTCAAGAAGCCCAATGGAGATCGTACAAAGAATACACTATTCTGTCTCGTTGGAGGCCTTACTGTTACTACTCTCGGTCTACTCGTTGCTACCATTGTACTAATTGGTATGAACAACAATGCATCTTCTAGTGATCAACCTGCAGTTGCTCCTTCATCAGCTACCAAGGATACCATCACCTCCGACGAATCATCATCTTCATCTACTACTACTACCATCGACTTGTTTGATAGTAAAGCAACATCCAACTTCTTTTCCAATCCATCCGATAATGTCTGTTCCGGTGCCAAACTTGCATTAGAAAACAAGTTATGTGCAGATCTAGAGGTAGCATCGCCGCAGGCAGGTGCTAACGTCACGAAAGGATATGTTGGTAATATGGATGTTGGTGATATCAAACCAAACACTAAACCATTCTTCCAAAGTAACATGTGTCCTGTGAATGTACATTGGCATTTAGGTACTGAACATTACTCGTATGGTCAATTCGATGAGCATGGTAATGGACCACATGGAAATCAAGATCGTCCAGACTGGGCTAACCGCAATCTAGGTGATAAGGAGGTACGAGATGGTTTCAGATGTCATCATTATGATGAAGAGGATACCAAGTTTACTACTCCGTTCGATTGGAAGCATTGTGATGGTATGGAAGTAGGCGAGACATATGAGGTGCATTGGCCACACTCTGCCGCTGGTGCATGTGGTACTGTGAATCAATACCAAACTCCCTTCTATGATGGTGTTTTCTGCAACCTACCCATGGAAACATTCTCAACTTTACAAGCACAAGATATCTCGAATGCCGTCGGTGTACATAGTCAAGTCTTTACAATTGTGAATGATGAAGAGTACTTCTACCCTGACATGATGAGGGGTATGATTGTGGACAAGGATATGGGTAAAGATATACACATCTACACTGGATCAACTACCGGTACATCTCGTGATAATCAAATGTGTTCTCAATACGCTCCCGTTACCTGGCAAGTGGATCGTAAATGTCATATGATTAGTGCCTCAAGCTTTGATAAGCTATGTTATGATATGAAGATGCAACGTAGTGATATGAGTGACGATTTACATGCACATGGATCACGAGAGTTGGTCCATGACGATCTTGCTGCTAATAATCAGTACTATCCAGATGGTGATCGTAAGAAGACGAGGAATCTTCGTCGTGCTTAGGTACATATAACGATGAATGGATATGATTATTGCTAGGAGTATGAAATGATATTAGGGGAGAAGCACTAGAGCTAGAGAAGTATAAATTAGAATGTATCAATAAGATATGACGAGTGCCTCTCTCTACTATTTTTGTATCTACTAGACTAACTAATGCTCAACTAATATATCATGTCATGTGATTCTCCTCTTTCGAGATTTGTGTACTCATCTTATCAATCTCTTTTGATACCCAACTTTGATAACTCTGTTGTACCCTATCTAAAGTTCTTTGTTCTGTTTTTATTCGATATATCTTTACTCTTCATCTCTGATAAGATATTGCCTACCTCTCCGATCTCAATCTCTGATTTCATCTTGTTATAATATGAATCAAGCTCTTCATCTGTCATCTTTCGTAGATAGTATTGCAACTGATACTCTTTTGCAATCTTCCAATTGATTTTACCAACTAAACTTCGTAGAAGTTTCGAGAACAGTGGATTGTGTATGGATATGTTTGTTGTATAACACTTCTTAATGAGAGCCTCCGCTTGGATGTGTGTTATTCTATCAGTTCTTTTGAGATGCCTAATATGTGTATAGAAGAAGATTAGATTAGTGATTATCATGAGAGTATTGAATCGACATATGCCTCGACTCATATGATATGAGTTATGAGATATGATACTTACTTCATTAATAGTCTGAGGAATATCAAGAACTTGCTATGATCTTCTTTCTTCGACTCCGCTGCCGGAAGAGCGGCGTCGACAACGATAGATGGTGATAGTGGCGGTGTTATCATGGCTTGTTGAGCACTTGTCGAGTGGTTGGTGTCTGTATATTGTTGTTGATCGGTCATGATATGAGAGATGATATGATAGAAGAAAGTTACTACTGCTCTTTTGCAATTGCAATTGAATAACCTCAAACAAATTATGGCAAGTTGTTCTATTGCCACCACTTCTTAGGCCAAATGAAGTGCTGGTGGTGGCAAAAGAGCGCCAATTGCTTCTGGAAATTGCATGTGTTCTATTATTCAACTCAATAGTTTCTCAACAGAGGGGTCAAGTGAAATTAACATGTAAACGCGTGCTCTCTCTTTTTGAGAGTTGGGAGGATACCATTTGTCCAAGCGAGCACTGCCATTGCCAAAGTCTCTCCTCTCCTAATAACTACTGCTGCGTAAGCATATCTAGCATAAGGTAGATGTATTAGTTCATTCACAAGACTACATGTTTTTAATTCTTATTCATGCTTTTATACACACCACTTAGTTCAACAGAGAGTCAAGGTTGTCACTAGCATCATCACCACTGGCATCCTTACTTTCCATACCAACACTCAAATCATCCAATGCATCACCCAAGCCTAAAACAATATCCTTAGCACTAGCCTCTCTCTTCTTACGCTCGGCCTCTTGCTTCTCAAGGTATACACGTGCCGTCTCATCAGCCATTTCATAAACTCGTTCTGGATCCTTAATCATGTCACCTGGCTCTGGCTCTAATGTCTTTGTACTGAGTGCTATACGTCCATTGACCTTATCGTGATCGATAATCATACATTTAATCTTCTGTCCAGGCTGTAATACCTTCTCAAGGTCATTAATACGGTCCATGGAAATTTGGGAAATGTGAAGAAGTCCTGACATACCACCAACCTCAACAAAGGCACCATATGGTTTGAGTGCCTTAACCAAACCATCAATCACATCTCCTCGTGATAAGTCTTCCATCTGTGCCTCAACAACGGCACGACGGTTGGAAACTACAAGCTTATTCTCCTCTTGATTCACTTCCAAAAACTTAAGTGGTAATGTCTGTCCAATAAGATCCTCATCAGGCAAACGTCCCGTGAGGTGTGATCCAGGTAAGAAGGCACGTAATCCCTCAACGAGGAAGATGGCACCACCCCTATTAACACTAACACACTGCGCGTCGAATGCCTCATCAGTATCCTGCTTGGCAATTACCTTCTCCCATGCCTCACGGTATTGGATCCTTCGGACGGAGACCAATAATTGACCATTCTCATCTTCATCGGATATGATTTCAAAGGATCGTTCCTCATCGATATCAATTAAGGATTCAATGGCAGTACCCTGTTCTTGGATTAAGGCCGCCTCCTGAAGGGGGAGGAAGGCTGATGCCTTGGCGCCAATATCAACGATGCAGCCACCCTTATCGTACTGAACGACGGATCCGGTAACGACATCGTTACGGTTGAAGGAATAATCAGTGGCGGCTACGGCCTCATCGAAGGAGGCGTAGGTGAAACCAACATCATCTTCTACGTCTGGACTAATTTGGATTTGTGGTCCCTTATATTTAGCCTTGATACGGTCAAATCTTGTCATTTGTTGGACTGGCTTTTCAATAGTAGAAAAGAGTGCGGTGTTGGTGGAGGTTGTCCGGCTGTGGTTATATGGAGGATGTGATGTAAGGATACCAAGCAAGAGAAAGATAAGGTTAGAATTACGATTCAGTTGATATGCAGATGGGCAGAAGAACACAACCAATAGCCTCGGTATTGACGTCAACAAAAACAGCCCATCCTCCCTACTTATTAAAACAATAAAAGATAAGCCCCCCCCCCGCTAGTAGAACAAACTAATCTCCCCCCTCTCCCTTTTAATTCTTTTAACTCGGGATTGTGTAGTTGTAGTCACCGCCGCCACTAAGTGCAAAGTAGCACACCCTCATTTGTACCATTCCTCTAATATATCACTATGGGGGTGTAGGGCCTAAATGTAATATCTCCTTATCCCTTCATCCCCGCGGAAGATGATGAATAATATGTCAATTTTTTTTGGGGGGGGGGGTCTGATAGTTGTGTGTGTTTATTTTGTATTCGTTTGCATGTCGAAGTTACTCCTCACCCGCCCACACAAGGATTGTAATAATCAATAATTCCAAAGAAGAGTAACTTGAATGATTGCTCTGCAGGTACGGTAGAGTCTCCCCACATGTGCCTTAGACTAACTCTTGACTTTAATATTTTTTTGTGCACATCTTATGAGCAGCAACCTCCCCCTCGATGTCCGACCGCTGTAAAGCTGTCTTTATTCTCCCCGATTCTTATTTATTGGTATATATGCCGTTCCAAAGGCGGGGGTATTATTGTTATTATTGTGGCGTAGTAGAGGGTGGTAATTCTTTGCTTTTTGTTTTTTGTGGGGTGGGGATGACTTGTAATTTTGATACCCTCATATCTCTACGGCAGCCGACCGTAGCGCCGACATAATTCATCTGTAATACTATTAATCCTCTCCCATCCGATATATCTCGTGTATACCTCACCAATATCAATATACCTGCCAAAACACAAAAGAACCAACCAATCAATTATTAACACAAATTTTTCATCTTCTGATACTTACGATTGTGTGGTAAATGCCTCGGCACTACCCAATACTAATAATGCTAATCCAAATTTCATCTTTTATCTCTCTATTTCTATTATATACTATATTAATAAATCAATGTTTAATACTCCTATTGTAATAGCTAGCGTCTCGTGTAATAGGTTGATGTTTTATCCAGTCAATTTTTCTACTAATGCGTCATCACTCCTGAACCTAGGATCTTAACCTAGACTTTGTAGGTTAAAGACCCGTCATCCTCATTTAGAGCTTCGTACGATAGCTGTAATTATCATAAAATAAGCTACTCGTGTAATATTTGAAGCGTGATATGATAAATTTACGAAGCACTGGATACCGATTAAGGAGGTTGATACGTAGACTTACATAACTTAAGAACCTACCCTCCAATCTTCAGTACACTGTTACTGAATTGATATGATATCACCGCCTATTTGGGTATTTAATCAGAGATAGTATATCTCTAGTTCCAAACAGCAGCTTACTTACTCCGCGATTGCCATCGTTCAGTATAAAAAACTAACATTGCAATAAAACTGTTAAAAAATTATAAGAAATGGATGCATCAGCCTACTTCAGTAGTAGTGGACCGCCTATACAACAACAACAGAGTGGATATCCACCACGTGCTCCTAATCAACAACAACAATATGGCAATGGTATGGGTGGCGGGCAGCAGCAGTATCAGGTAGCTAATAATAGCTTTCAGGTATGTACACGAAAAAGTATAATTTGTAGAGACCGTTTTGTAGATGTTGTAATGCAATGTGTGTCTACAAATTTGGCGGGTGCCCATTAGGGTAGTTTTTAGAAGATAAAATCAATCTCTTATGAAGTTTTTGTTTTATATATATCCCTATCCCAAAATTTTCTCACACTATAACTTTTCTCTTATCTTTTCTCTTTATCATACAATCTCTATTTTTTATCTCTACAACTACAAAACTACAATACACAGCAAACTACAATACAAAGATCATACTCTAATGATTCCACTGATCAACAACAGCAATTTGAAACATTGGATTTAAATGATACTAATAATCAACAACATCAGCCGTCGTCCTCGTCTCTTCCCTCTCTTGTACCAATCCTTGTTGACTACCAGCACTACCAGTACTCATACCCCGTAATATATTGACAGGTGGTTGAGCCCTCCCCTTTTCTCCAAACTGTTGTCCTTGTCCTTGTTGAGA
>Ga0214479_101034_pt1 | contig 12918 bp, 11 predicted proteins | sample M1_20Mar14CPVII9_5_FD_165054 | JGI IMG/M metagenome (GOLD analysis project Ga0214479, IMG submission 165054) | Marine eukaryotic communities from Monterey Bay, California, United States - M1_20Mar14CPVII9sort6BwellE14 | ecosystem: Environmental > Aquatic > Marine > Unclassified | place: USA...
TTCAATTAGTCAATCAGGCTGGTGGACGTCGGAGAGCTGCCTTGGAACGTAATGTGGCACAAGGTGCTATAGCTTCTACATCCCGTCGGGGAGGACGGAGACAGTCTAGAAGTAACAAGAAACAAGCTGCAAAGAAGAAGAAGGGTACACATGATGATATTGACTCATCCTCTCAAACACAAAATGACAAGTCAACACCAATTAATCTACTTCAAACACTCATGTACTTATCACCCCAATACGATGAAGATCCACAATTATTTGTGGAAGAAGAAGATGGAGTTGATGCAATTACTGCAGTAGAGAACATTTCATCCCATGAAAAGGTACTTCTATTCCTAACAATGGTTCGATCTCTTGGTTGGAGAGCTCGGTATGCCACCGCACTCAAACCCCTTTCGTTGGAATTGACTGTTGACCATCCATTATTATCATCCTTTTCAGTAAGTGGTAAGCAGTCATCGTTAGGAAAGAACAAGACACGTCAAGTGCACAAGTTACTAGGTTTATTACACGATAAGAAAAAGGCAGCTGCAGCCCCGACAGAAACTATTGACCTAATGAGCAGTGATGATGACGAAGATACCAAACCCAGGGCAAAGAATATGAGTACCAATGAGACGTCACCTGCTACTCTTACAACAACTCCATCTGTGAATGTCAACTCTCTATCATGGGTAGAAGTACTTTGCCGTGACAATTCTGAGAAGAAGCAAAGTAGGATGACGATGAAATCAAATCAACCTGTAGCAATGTGGATACCGATTCATCCAGAACAAGAAAGTTTTGACAAGCCAGAGGAGGTCGAGTCTATCCTTGCATGGATGGATATGAAGTCAAATAGTAGTCAACAACAGGAGGATGGAGGCGAGAAGAAGAAGCGAAAAGGAAAGTGGGGTAAGGTGCCTTCACACACGAAGAGGTCTGCAAATACATTCCCCAAAAAACTACCAGTCTCATATGTGCTTGCGGTAGAACACTCTCTATCAAAAGGGAACTCTTTTAGCACCCAGTTAAAAGGGGTTAGATTGACGGATGTAACTCCACGTTACGCAAACACTTGGTCTCGGACCCTACGCTTACGAGGGGCGACAGGCAAGGATCTCACCAAACGCGGTGGAAAGTGTGTTGACGAATGGTGGGAATCTTCACTAAAGCAAATGAACAGGCACTGCAGATCGAAACAACAAGGAAAGAAGAGCCCTTCTAAATCATCCGCTGTAAAGTCAGTGACCAAAACAAAGACAAGTAGTGGCAAAGATGTTGATTTGGTTGAACTTGATAGCTCAGATGACGAGAAAACCACTCAAGCCAAACCAGGTTACGATTCGGATGAGCATGAGGATAGGGAAGCAAAAGAATTGACCGGTGGTATTGAAAAGAAGGAGAAGATTCCTACAAGTAAAAAGGGTTTCAAACAATCACCCTTTTATGTCATCCCGTCTGTACTCAACTCTCAAGATGTGCTTCATCCTGATGCTCGTAAACGAATCTGTGGAGTGTTCAAGGGTGAAATGGTATACAAGCGTAGCGATGTGAGCAAGGCATTGAGAGCTGATAAGTGGTTGTATCAAGGACGGAAGGTAAAGGAGAGCGAGATGGATAAACCAGCCAAGAAGATCAAGGCTAGGAAGAAGTCTGTTGCCAAGGGATTCAATGCATTATCAAGCTATGGGGTGTCAGAGGAGGCCCAAGAAGAGATGATAGCATCAATAGACAAGAACAACAAAAAGAAAAGTGCCGGTGACGATCAAAAGATGCACAATCTATATGGTATCTTTCAAACTGAGAAATGGAAGCCTCCACATGTTGGTCCTAATGATCCCATCCCTACAAACGAGTTTAGGAACGTCGAACTGGCTTTGATCAATCCAGGCCTAACACACATGGATCGAAAAGGCTTGGCTCCGATCGCAAAGAAGCTTGGAATACCATATGCTCCATGTATGTTGGGTTATGAGGGATCTCACGCTGTAGTACGTGGTATTGTCGTCCATTCTCATAATGTTGAGCTAATGCAAATGGCTTCTGTTGAATGTCAAAGTCATGCAGTTGAAAAGGAAAGAGAGAACAAGCGAAATGAGATTATCAAGAAGTGGAAGAGACTTGTAGTTGGGTTGCTGACAAAGGAGAGACTTGACAGGGAGTATGGCTGAGACGTTAGCATTATGATTAAACATTAGTAACCTAGGATACACTAACATATGCATCTAATAGAAGTCTTCTTCCCTCTCTATATCATTCTCACCCTCCTTGATAAAGTTCAATTCGACTAGTTCAATCCGCCAAAACAACGGTGAGTTGGGAGGAATCTGTTTGTAAAGCTTACTACCACTTCGATATCCTAGCTCTGGTGGTATTGTCAGCTCCCTTATTTCTCCTGGGCACATATCGTATGTTCCCAAATCAACGCCTCTCAATACATCGTTGTTTCCTAATGTGTACGAGTATGGTTGCCCAGTCCCTCTCCATTCACTCGCATCATATATTATACCATCACTGTCACCCACTCGAGCCTCATATCTTACTTGCATTGTATCTCCTCTTCTAGATTTCACACCGCATTCGGCATTGGCTTTCTTAATAGTATTGATTTGCAATCCTTCTGACACACTCAATTTGTTATTTACTCCAATAGATGATGAATCTTTACTACTAATCGAAGATGATAATTCCAATGCATCTTCTGGCGTTACAATACTCCTTCCAAGATCTCCAATGCCATCTCCACCCAGAGCAAGATTGTATAATCGTATATCAATAGGGTATACGCCAGATTCATATCGCTCCACAAGGTCATTTTTATTGGTATAATCCAATAATATCATACCTCGTTGAGCGCCTGACTTTGCTGCTTGTCCATTTAATTGTACAGCTTTGACAGCAAGTACATTGTGTGACGGTGTTCCTATATTAACGTCAAATAATTCTAAACCTGCACGCTCATTTGGCGAGTTGATCCGCACTGTCGTTATCGCTCTGGGGTTTGGATTTGCAATTGCAATTGTTTGCTCAGAAGATGATGCTGAATCAGACAAGAGTAAGACAGGTGATGCTAGTGCAGTATTGATGGCTGTTCGACGAGATACTAATAATTTGTTGTTTAGTTGTGATAACGCCGATACACTAACAATCAAAGCTATCACTGAACATATTTTTAGTATGATATAATACATCACTAATCACCATTAGATAGGGAGTTGGTAGCTTAAAGATAGGCGGCAGAAATTTGCTCTAGAGAGGATACCGCAAACTTCAAGACATAAAGAAGACATTCAAGCTCACAAGCTCATTCAATATAAATGATACTAGCCTAGCTTGACTATTGCCTAATTATTGCGCCAAGCAATGCTCCGATACTTTAGGACTGTTTAGTAGAATCAATGTTAAAGCGACCAAGAGAATCCAATCTTCCGGAGAAGGTTGAGGATAACAAGATAGATGTGCACCATTTACTTAAGTGCAATACCGATCGAATCGCCTCCGCTGGCCGACAAGATGGTACAATCCTACACCAACTAGAAGAATTTGCTAGTAAATTAAGTGCATCTATCAAGCAAGTAAAAGAAACACGAGAGAAAGAGATCAAGGCCGCGGAATATGAAGATAAGAGAAAGAAGGAGGCAGAGAAGGAAGAGCAGTATGAGAAAATGTTTAATTCAAATACTTGCTTCAATTGCATGGAGGAAGATATCAGGCTATGTGCTGGTTTAAAACATGGATGTGATGGATATAAAGACGGATTAGCACTATGTGACAACTGTCTTAAAGAGAAGGAATTTCAGACTTGTGCTGAATGTAAATCTTTTCTTTGTGATAAGTGTGATGATACATACAAATGTGGTAACGAAGGTGGTGGCTGCGGGGATATTTTATGTTCCTCCTGTGCTCAAGATGATGATTACAACGCAACTGATTGTGAGGAATGTAGCAATTGGTTCTGCAGATCTTGTGAAGATAAAGTTTATGAGAAGGAATTATGTTCTAATTGTACGCATCAACTGGTATGTCCGGCATGTGAGAGTAATTATGAAGTCAAAAAGTGTGGAGAGACAGGGGGTAGAACAGGAGGAAATCCTTATATGGATAGAGGCGGATGTGGTCAACCTTTATGCGATGAGTGTGTTGTCCCTACCCATTGTGGGAACCCGGCTCGTCTTTGTGATGGTTGCCAGCATGATCATGCCTGTGAATGCCGAACATGTTATTCTTACTTGTAAATACTTATGCTTGTGTTTTATTGGGGGTTAGAGAGAGAGACATGGAACAAATAATATGTACTCTTTTGTAAGTAAATGTTGAATGATTAATCAGTATTTGATATAAGTAGACTTTCAACTGTTCAATCTGCTTTGATACAAATACACTACAATAGTATCTGGTGAAACAATACATTAAACCCACCTTTCTTGCATTTCGACTAAAGTCCAATCTGTTGAAATAAGCCATCAAACAAACCACCTTTCTTCTCTCTAGCATCAATTGATTTAGACATTTCAACAACTCGAGGTTCAACCGGAGGTGCAGGCTCACTTGTAACTTTACCAATTAGAAATGGAAATACTGCCGAAAGAAGAATATCCCAGCCTGGAGTACTGAATCTATCTTCCTGAAATACGATTAATCCACTACCTTCATCAATTGTAAAGTCCGTGTAAACAATGTATGGCTTTATAGTAAGACCTGGCCCGATACTAACACCGCCCGATAAACGCCAAGTAACTGTAATTGTATTTGGTATAGTAGTATTCACAACAGTTGACATTATTTCAGCCCGACTTGTAGATTGATCAAATAGTTTATATACACCTCTTGCATACTCCTCAATACCAGTCAACTTTACATCAGGATCTTGAAATTGAAACTTATCATCAAAGTAGATTGGATTAACATTCCCTGTAACAAACCACTCCTTATTATATAATTCATAATCCAATATTTCAGCTAAATCTTGTAGACTTAGTTTGGATGATTTGGGAGCATTAAAATTGATATCAACAAATGGATCTTCTGTGTCTTCATCTTTCTGCATAAAGTTTGACAATATAGCTGTCGGTGCATTTCTATATTCATCGACGGTACTCATATCATCTCCATTTGCAGCCAATGAAATTATGTAGTTGTTCCTCGAGTTTATTTTACAGGATGACATCGACGACCTTACAGATTTCAGACAGCCAACAGCTTGAAATGATGAAACAACATAGGTATTAGTGAGGGTAATTAACAGTAGTATTACGCCGATAGCACTTGGATATGAAGCCATTGTAGGTGGTTATTGGTTGTGGTTGCAGAATGAGTTGTACTAGAAGTATTGCTTGCTCTTGTACGCGGCCATTGTTTTGCAATGAGTTATTTAGTTGTTGGGTAGCATTGTTTTCTCTTTCTCTCAATGATGGGGCTATTGTGTAGTAGTATTGTTTCAGAAAGCGTTATGTTTTGCTATTAGAGAGGGGGGGGGGGGGGGGGGGGGGGGGGAAGGAGGGAGAAAGGTAGGAGTTCTCCCCTGGGACTTTACTTACCAGACTCAAGACGCCCAAGCAAAGCTCATACAGCTTTTCGTGGCCGGTATCCAACATGCGACTGATTTTTGCGAAGGTTGAAGTTGATAACAAATACTTATTGATTTTTGCTTTTGTAGCCTTGTAGCCTCCTTGTAGCACTGTCGTAGTGTTTCATCTTGAAGTAAATACTTATTGATTGAGAAGGTGCGAATGTTGTTCAAGCGCCACGAAAAGCTGTAGTCCCAGGGGAGAAAGGTAGCCATCTTCACTACTCTAAAGATAATATTTATCTCCCTCTCCCCCCGTCGGCGTCGGATATCTTTCACTACTCCATCCGTCATCTCCTCCTCACGGTCAACCAACATAGTCATCTTAGATAAAATATAATATGCGGATCAGCGTTTTATCCATCGTCCTTGCTTCTTCTGTCGGGGTTCTAGTTGAAAGTTCTCCCAGCGGCAGTGATATCGTCAATACATGTGTGCTCGTTGATAAACCAGAGCCAACAGGATCATATGAGATATACTCCGGAAAAACTGATTGGTCATATGCGCATCTAATATTTGGTGATATTGATGATAACGATACAGCAATGGCTGTCCTTGACGTGCTTAAGGAGAAAGATACCAAGGCTTCCTTCTTCCTTCATACGGATCACATCAATGATGAGAATCGTCCTGCACTTGAAAGGATTTTAGCTGATGGGCATATCATTGGTAGTAGTGGGGTAGAGAGGATTGACTTTCTCTATGCCAACAATACATATATTGAACAACAAATTGTTGATGCAGATGATATCTTCAAAGAAGCAATTGGGTACGCTCCAACTCTATTTTTTCCTACCAATGGAGCATTAGATCGGCGTGGACAAAAGATTCTTCAAGATAATGGAAAGACGACTGTTATGTGGAGTGCAGGAGCTAATGGATGGTGGTTTCTAGGTAAGAAGTCATAGACCCTTGGGTGTGGGATACTTGTGTCATACACATATTATAACTTATCCCCTCTTCTAATTACCTCTCAGATAATGACAAACCTCTTGAGGAGACTATTGCAGCGCTACGATACACACTACCAGAAGCGGGAGGGATTGTTCAGATGCCTACCAATGCGAGAAGTACTTGAAGAGTTCTTGGATCAAACACTTCAGTATTGGTGAGTAGTAGATATGCCGTTGTATAACTTTCAATCAAAATGATACTTTTGTGTCTAATTGAATGTCTATTTCTCATCTGTAGGAACTTTGTTGATTATGAAACATGCACCGGCCGCTCATCTGGGGGATCCAAGTCATCAAAAACAAAGAGTGCTAAGGCAAAGTCCTCAAAAGTAGTTGATGCAAAGGCAGAAAAGGCATCGTCCTCTGAGAAAGCAGCAAAGTCGAGTAAAGTATACAAGAGCAAGACCGTCTTCAACTGATTAAGTATATATTAGAGGGGCTTATATTTGTGAAGTGAGCGAGTGAGTGTTTCTGTGGGATGGTAGATATATAAACTAGGCTTAAGATACGGATTGCTATCAAGAGAACAGAGCGTTACAATATCCGACCTAATACTTTACATTTTTACCTTTAATACAATATTCTCCTCCTAGTATAGATCTAGGTTCTTTTCATTCTATATCAATCTTCTCTACACTCCTATTTATAGATCCTTCTCTCTCTCTTTGTGAGTTGAGAGTGTAACTCACTGTTGCAACTGCTTCAGCCACTGCTTATCTTTGTCATAGTCAAAGAATAACATATCTCCATCGAACATCATGACATCATCGTTACTAACATCATCACTGCTAGCAATACCACTGTCGCTGCTACTATCATCAAGTAGTATATCTTCCAGTAGCAACATGCTATGACATTCTGTACTCATTCTAGTTTTTCTTTGTATAGACGATGATACATTATGACGATGTGTTTGTTGTATAACTTGTGAATGATCAACGAGTTCACATGATAACTTTGATTTATATACAGTCGGTATCGAGTGATATAGAAAGGGATCAACTTTTGATAATGTATCGAGATCGGATGATGTTGTTATTGATGATACATCAATGTGCTGTTTGTCGGCGGCTGATGTTGTTTGTGGCGGTGCCGTCTTGGTCTTGACTTGTATTATCACATCGTTGTGATGATGATAATGATTGGATATCTTCTTCTTTGATACATCACTCATGATACTATTGCAATAGAGTGTTTATAACGGTAGGATTATAAAACTATGAGAGATTCAATGAGAGTTCATTTCAATCTCTTCTTCCGGAGTTAATAGTTTCTCCACATCGACGCTCACAAGATGCTCACAAGATTCTCACAACAGTCATGGACACTAAAAGTTGTCGATTTAAACAAATGTATATAGACCGGCCAATATAGCTCGTAATGAAAGTGTTTCCATATTGAGAACGATAAGGGCTAAAGTTTTTATCTTTTGACCGAAGAAACTTCTTACCTTCTTACGGTATGGTGTATACGTACGTGTATACGTTACGAGTTGGACTTAAATAGTTAGACAATACTTAGTGTTTGTGTAAAGTACCTTGTTTATCATATCTATGATCTCAACTTTCTATTTCATATACTTTCCCCCTTTCTCAATAATTGTAAATAAATCCCCCCCTTGAATTTGACTTATGCACTACTTGTATCACTCCCTTCCTTTCTACCAGGGAAGCGTTCACGCATCTTCTTCATTGCTTCTTCAATAACGTCAGCCATCTCTTTCTCCCATTCGGCACGGTTGGCAGTCGACACTTTAATCGAATCTTCAATAAACTGGGCAAACCTAAGAGCTTGCACAGTGACGGAGTACTCATGATCCACCCCAGCTCCTGCCTCTGGATCCACAAACCCAAAGTGGTTGTTCAGCTTATTCCGTGTATCCACGAGAATTATTGGATACTCTCGAGTGGTATTATAAGTTGATAACTCCTCACCACAACTTTCAAACAATTTCATGTACTTATTTCCCAACTCGTTGCGTTGATTACGGTATCGAGTCCTGGCAGATATGATAGCGGTCAAAGCGTTATTGTTGTTCGTAATATGTCCTTCGATTTCCTCCTTTCGTTTAGGGTCATATTCATTGTTCAAACTCTGCTGACGCAATGCGATTTCCTTAGCGATATTGTCTACACGATTATCCAATATCTTATCATTAACACAATGTTTGAACTCCTCAAAACTATTCCACAATCCTCTCAACTCAAAGTCATAAGCACCTTTGATATGAAGCGCAACTTTCTCCACCTCAACAATCATAGCGCTAAAAGTAGTATCACAAATCCTCTTAGAACGCACATTTCCAAGTTCAGAAACAATATTTTCATGGGCAATACGATACGGTGTGGTGGGATTGCTCGGGAGATATACACCTGTTATGTAGGTTGTGTCACCTCCCAACATAGTAGAACCATCTGCTGCCTCTTCAGTAGGTGCATCCTTCTCAATGCCCTCGGTTGTTGCGGCAGTTGTGAGAAAGGGAGGGTGTAAACTAGCAGATGGCTTGAGTGTGCTGCCTTTTGCGGTTGCGTGTGGGGAAACCTTAGGTAAACCTGCTGCTGCCGCACTACCTGCTGCTGCTGCCGCCGCCGCCGTAGCCATACCATCATGACGTGAAGGGGTAGTATGTTTACTACTATCAGCCATACCCATAGCTTCCTTCATCATCATAAATTGTTGAAATAATTCCACATCTTTCCTATCAAAACCTACATCCTCCCTTAACCCACCACCATATTCATGCCGATGTCCATCATCATAACTACTCCCATATCCCCGGTGTCCATCCATTTCAGCGCCGCGACGACGTTTAGATGAATCGGTGCACATCTCATGTGCAAAGTCACGTCCACTATCATCCTCCCGTGGACGACGACGTTCACTTAGAAAAAATCCTGGATCGCCGTGCATCATTGTACCACTACCACCCATACCAATACTACGTGATGTTCGGTAATCGGAGGAGGAGTAATGAGAGGCTGGAGGAGGTAACATACCACTATCACTCTCATAATCATGAGGATTGTGCCTTGTCCTCATTCTCCTCCTCATATAGTCGTCCATCAAATTTGAAAACATATCACTGACTTCTCCTCTACCCCCACCACTGTAGGGGGTACTGCCGCGGCCATCTCCACCATGCCGATCCATATTATCCGAGTTTATGGTAAATATTTTAATAAGTACAAGGTGCACCTAATTGATAGTTCATCATTTTTTTAGAGGCTAAGGATACCAAAAGATACGATATTTTTAAGCCACACTCATTGACCATTGATATTGATGAAATGATAAAGACCGATATAGAATAGAAGAGCATAAACAATATCATACCATACAATTAAAACATGTCAGATTATCAAGCTCCAATTATACACTTCCACCCCAATTATACACTTCCAGCGGTGGTGGATACAGAAGATGCCACACCAAAGAAGCCACAGCGTCGTTTAACGGCATATCATATCTTCTTCCAGATCGAGAGAGAATATATTATCCAGACGATGGACGGTGATATCGCCGACCAGTCTACGATGGAGAATAAGACCATTCATGACGATGTGCCACAACGATACAAGAATATCAAACTATTGCCCGAATGGTACCGCGTGCCTCCTGGTAAGCGTAAGAAGAGAAAGCACCGCACAACGCACGGGAAGATTGGTTTCCTCGAGCTTTCCAAGATTATCTCGTCACGATGGGCCGAGCTTGAGAAAGTTGATCCAGAGACCAAGTCTTTTGTACAGAAGATTGCAAAGGCGGAGACAGCAGAGTACTACAAGGAGATGGATCAGTATAAGGAGCTCATCAAGGATATTCCACCATCTGTTCTTCCACCAAAGAAGACAAACAAGAAGCGTACTGTTCTTCCATCAAAGAAGATAAACAAGAAGCATAAGACTGTTATTGCATCTGGCGAGACATGTCCCGAGGATTATGCCACATCCTTATTTGCTGAAAAGTACACCAAAAAAATGTAATGATGGACAACGAAAACAACTACTACAGAATCTCCCACCCTTCCTCGTCCGGAATGGTATCAACCTACAACAAACGGAAAACAATCAAATTGACCATCAAATTGAAAAGCAAATGATGATGGGTGTAGTGACGGGTAATACTTCATTGGATCCTAATTGTGATGTTTTATTGGATCCACAATTAGCAAGGCAGTTGAATGATGTAGCAAAAGAATATAATATCAATTATTTGAAAAGGAAAAGAGAATCAGAACAAAGAGCAAATCAACAACAAGTTATCAATGGAGTATCTGCCTATGAAGTATTGGGTATCACTGAAGATTCTACTGTTGATGATATTAAGGCCGCCTATTGTGCACAAGCATTGGTTCACAATCATTTCAGAGCATCTGATGAATGCAAAGATGAAGGTAAAAACAAAATGGATATGATACACGAGGCATTCTCTACCGCCATGAATAATAAGGCACCACATCCAAGTCGATTTGGTGATGCTTGTCCTGGTTCGGAAGTACAGTTTGCGACCGAGCGCAATTCGACAGATAATTCTCTCCATCTCTCCATTGGTACCATTCTACCATGTTTTAACAAATGTGGCATATCATCCTGGAGAAAGTGTAACATATGTTATAACCGAGAGGAAGGTGTATTTCAAATGAGTATAGGGTACCAACTTGCAAGATCTCTCATTACAATTGGTTATCCCTTCATTGTCAATAATAATATGAGATATGGTGAGGAAATATCAAAGTGTGAAGCTGACATGCATTTCATGTATGATGAGAGATCATGTGTCGCGGAACAAGACGGCAATGCTCACTTAGGATACAAAACAAAGAAGGAGTTGGACGGACTTACCGACAGAGTTGAGTTTGTAGTTGAGAATGGTGGCAAGTATGGATTAATTCTTCGTAACAATTGCCGCAGGGACGTCATGCAGGATCATTTACAGGTCATATTGATTGACGCTTTGATTCGTGAATGGAAGAAGGGAGTTGATATGGGGTATTCATTTGTCGATAAGCCGATCATTGTCTTCATTGATTATATAGACGAGGATGACTACCCTCACAACTTGATCAGGGGCGGCAAGACTAGTAAACATCTTACTGCGGCAAGAGGTAAGTATGGAGAAAGAGTCTTCTCTGTCCACTGCAGGGACCAGTCAAATACAACAAATAACACGAGGCTAAAGCAAATGGCCTTTGATGTCAGCCGTAACAAGTTGGGAGAAGAAATCCCGGACTTTGTTGAGAAGGCTCTTGTCAAGATATTCCCTTGGTGCAGAGGTGAGGGATTAAAGTGTAGGATTAAGGTTTAGTAATCTCTAGAGAGTAGAATGATGGCACCGTAGTGTTGCCCAAAGATATAGATCGGCCAATATAGCTCGTAAAGACAAAGTTGTTTCCCTCAAAGTGTCACATCTGAAAGAGACATTGTACTTGTGTGCAATTAAATAATTTTTGGACTTGCACTTGAAATTAACTAGGGAAGTGATCAGGTAAAATCTGTTGGTACTATAAAGTAGTGCAGATATGTTAAAAGTATAAATTGAGTGCAAAAGGGCCGCATCAAACTCAAAATGACTAGCAGTAATGACCGGAGAAAGCCGATTACTACAGCCCCCAAGATGTTGTTGTGATGAAGAGCTAGGCAGTTGACTCACGAGTATGCCCTACTTAGCAGCCACTAGCCAATACGATTGCAACATCATTATCATAATCATCACCTTAATCATATCGAAGAGCAGTGGCCGTTCAATTCATACTGTCTCCAATTGCAACACATTCAATTATCGTCGAGACGTTACATTGTTGTGCATAAGTTTACAACACTCAACCGATTCATTGCAATAAGCTTGATCCCTATCATCGATATATCCATTGCAAATCCTATTGCAATCGCCGTCGACGCTTCATCAAGCGCTGACCAAGATATTATCTCGCACATACTTCGAATATCTAAACAACATACATCCAAGCAAGTAACGGCACGATGATCAACCTACAACGATCAACAGTCCTCACAGCCTTCCTAAGTATCACATCAGCAGTCACAGCCCTCGACTTTACACCAGTCAACACAACAACCGATACACAACACTTTGATGATCTAATTAATAATCTCCTCTCCACCGCAGGTGATGTTGAATTCCGTCCCAAGGGTGGCGAATCAACCCTTCAAGTGGAATTATCCCATCTCCAAAATTGTGCAGTACAATTCACCAATGGGTATGAAATGGGTACTTTGTTTGCTAAAGATCCAGATACATATGAATTAATTAATGATGGTAATTCAAGTAATCCAATCTATCGTCCTACCAATACTACTATTATACCCAACGAGGGTATCATCTTATCAAGTGGTCATCCGACTGCATTATGGAATCAAGATTCAGATAAATATACCAAAGATTGGGATTCACCATTGGGTG
>Ga0214479_101035_pt1 | contig 12915 bp, 5 predicted proteins | sample M1_20Mar14CPVII9_5_FD_165054 | JGI IMG/M metagenome (GOLD analysis project Ga0214479, IMG submission 165054) | Marine eukaryotic communities from Monterey Bay, California, United States - M1_20Mar14CPVII9sort6BwellE14 | ecosystem: Environmental > Aquatic > Marine > Unclassified | place: USA...
TGTCACCCTTCTCGGGATCATACTCCCAATCACAATTAGAACATTTGTGAATACCCGTGCTACGTTTCATGAATACTTCTTGTGCTCTTAATTCATCTGCCTTCTTCTGTTTCTCCATTTGCAATTTAGTAGCTGCATCCATTGGTACTTCCTCCTCTTCTTCAATAGTTGCAACCGATGATGTTGTTGATTCTTCTGATTCACTCATTCTAAGCGATATAGTATTAGTATAATGTATGTTGTGTTGTTGAAAAGATGGAGTGACTTTTGATATCGATGCTGGTGGTGCAAATGCATCCCCGAAGCCGACGGCTATGCATACTATTGCAGCAATTAGATGTAGGCGTGGCGACATATTAAAGGTAATAGGTATGATCAGAGAAGTAGAGTTATTATGACAACTTTAGAGAGAGTTAGTGAGGAATGATTAAGTGAGTGTATGTGAGTTGTTGATGAATGAGTAATGAGGTGTTTTTCATGGGCATGGTTATTTGCCCAGCGGTATCCTTTGCCCTTTGCTTGCTCCACACTCTCAACTGGGTACTTGTCCAGCAGCTACTAATTGTAAAGTCGCAGCCGGCCGTGGCCTCATATGCTTTGCTTCCCTCTTTCATTCACTGGTAGTATGAACACTGGTAGAATTCATATGCTATTTCTCCTTCTTCACAAGAAGTGTTAAGGTGTTCTAGTAGTGAAGGATACTTTACACAACTCAAATCTCTAGCTTATAAATCCTTTTGTATAATCTTCTACGCATACAAGATCTCTATATCAAGTAATATCTATTAGGCACAAGTAGCACCAGTCTTTCTTGAGAACAAGTCTTTACATGGCCAGCCATTCTCCAATGCAATGTGACCAATGAGTCGTCCGTCCGACTGTCTTGGCATGAATGCCGACCTATAATCAGCTTCCATTAAGCATTCAACTACATCTCGTACCTCTTCATTGCATAGCTTACAATCACTTGCCTTACTCTCAGCAAGTGTTTGGAAGACTGTTCGGTTGCCATCGGTACCATCTCGAACAGTAAACTCGGCGGGTATACGCTGTCCCATGACACGAAGCACAGACCACACACCGTACGGTCGACAATGGTCAAGACCCAACTGTGGTGAAGTCAGACAACGTATCCATGCATGGACAGGATGGAAAGGCGTGACCTTGGGTTGAGCTTGTTGTCGAGGAGGAGATGTCGACGATGCATACTTCTTAGCTGCCGATGCCCGAGCCTCGGCGATTGCCCGTGGGGTCTTGGGTGACTCGTATTCTTCAGCTTGCTGCTTGTCAGTCGGCGGAGTTTCGGGACCTTTAGCTTGTCCTCTTGTAGACTGAAGTGATATATCAACAGCATAAAGTATATGCAAAAACTTCTCCCACCGCTTCTCCTTCCGTTGTCGCTCTCGTTGTTCATGTGTCTTTGGTGGTCTTCTCGTCATCGATGATGTAGTACCAGTACCAACTGCTCCCAACTGCTGTGGCTGCATCATCATATTATCATCATCAGACATTTCAGATTCATCATACCCATACATTCCACCCTCACTTCCACCCAATAAATCATTATCATTCCTATTATTACCCTCATCGTCGAAGTGGTCGCGTGCAAAATCATCAACTATCTCAATCAATGGACTGTCGAGTACATTCATTTGCATATTATCATGTAATGTGTATCCCATATCATCTGCTAATGGCTTACCATCTTTATCCCAAGGTCGTTGAAATGCACCGATTGGATACCATTTCAGTAGCATGGCTGTTGTTTTCACAGGGATACGACGTTCGGTTATCCATCGAATTGGATTGTGTCCTGCGAACATGCTCGTATTATCTTCGTCTGGTGTTGTGCTTGTGGGAGGTGAAGCACTACCATGTGATGACTCATCACTGCTGTTGCGTTTGAGATTACCAATGGTTGTTGTTTGTTGTTGCTGAGCACTCTTCTTTTCAGCCTCCTTCTGTTGTTTCATCTTCTTTCTCATTGCCATCTCAGCTACTAACAGTAACCTTAGTACTAACATGGAACTAACTTTGCTCTCGGCAGCAATCTTTAATGCCGTACCTTCAAATGTAACATCTAATGCCCCTTCGGGATGTGCTCTCAGCACAGCCTCTACTGCCTCCAATGGTGGATCATACTTGAGCATGGCATGTAATGGTTTGTAAGTTAGTATGTGATTTGATTCAGGACTACTATTACTACCACCGCCAACTCCAGCTGTAGCTGCTAATGATGTATTAGTAGTATTGCCACTTGTCACTGGACTAAAGTATGGTTCTGCAGCTTCATGTGGATGACTCTTGGCGCGTTCAATAACAGCCGTCCAATCAAATCGCAACACTTCTTTCAATGCTCCAGGATCGTTGGAATCGAATCTACCTTGTATTCGTAAACAATCTTTTGGTGGGATAATCTTCCGTAGTGATAAAGGTGATACTGGTAAAGCAAAGAATTGTGAACTAAAGTCTTCTACTTCTGATTTGTTGTTTTGGTTATTGATATTATTTGATGTACTAGTTGATGTAGCTGATGAGTTTAATCTTCTGCGCTTGCTCTGTTGTTGATGTTGATTATCACTACTATCATTTAATTTTAACTCTTGATTGATACTAGCTATACTATCATCAAAGCTATGTGTTGGACTGTGTGCCACTGGGGCAATTATTGATTCATTGTGTTGTTGCTGCTGATTCTGTTGTTGTTGGAAAGAATTACTCCGAGCTAGAGCTTCGACACCAGCCGCCTGCTCCTCCTCAGAAGATGGACGTCTATTCGTTGGATATGCATCATGACGAGTCGGTGGTTGATCTGTTGTTGGATTGTGTTTATGTGGTATCATTTTACTACTTGGACTATCTATCGTTGTTTCCTTGACAGATAATGATGGGTGGTTCTGTGTTGCTTTTATCTTTTGACTCTTTGTATATTGTGGGTTCATTATCCATATGTATCTCTATATCTCCAATATGAATAACGACGGCAGTAGATACCAACAACTAGATAATATGGAGGAGGAGGTAATGATGAGTGATATTGCAATTATTCTGATGTGATGACGCTAGAGATGTCTAAGACTCTACAGTGTTCTTCTATATCTATATCTGCAATGCTTGACTACTACTAATACCTATCACAATGAATTGATCGTGATATCTCTGACTCTAATAGACAGTAAGCGTAGTCGTCTAAACCAATACTACACAGTCGTCAAATGAAAATGGCCACAATAGTTGTCACTTTTGCTTGATCGTAATACGATAGTAAGTTTGTGTAAATTATGTGTATCGTATCACTATGAGAATGTAGCACTACTAATGATAACTGATCTGATTTGACTCTCTTACTTGTCAATGAGTATTAATATTATGATATGTTCACCTATTGCAATAATAAAGCTCGTGAATGCATGAAGAGCTATTTGCAATAGTGCCCTATTGCTTGTTGCTTCATCAATTGCCTCTCAACTTGATGAGAAATGTTTTAAGACAATTATACCAGGCTGGGGTCATTTTATGATAATTCTATCCGAAAGGCTGTATGTTAAAACTGCCCTCCGAAACAATTAAACCGACCCTTTTTGCTATCTCTCAAAACACAATCAAAAGATCAACAGCCATCAAGGACCACACTCGTTGGCCGGTTTACCACAATAGAACCAAATGGGTCAATTGCCAACTTGGGGTCATTTTGATTTTGCAATTCGCCAAGTCTAATGGGAGGAGAGGTAGGGCTCATTCAACTTCTCTCCTGTGGACTTCTCCTTGACGGGCCTGGGGCTATGATACTACTTGGCTTGAATTCTACTTCAGGTTACAAATAAAATGGTACGAAATTGAGCATATGCATGAATGTGATGTACTTGCAGCTTCAAGATGAAGGGGTAAGTATGTATCAAAGTCATAGAGTATCATATCAAGGATATGGTACTACTTATTAGTTGTTTATACAAACATATTCACTTACTTATGCAATAGCTGGCAACATACGGATATATGCTACCTTAGTACGGTTATATACCACACATTTGAAACGATGTCATTGAGCTATTAAGCTCTTTTTTTTAGTAGGGCGGTATCCTCGGGTCCCGTGTCACTCAATTAATTTCTGCACAACAAGAGGTGATATCGTAACTAACCCTTATCCTCTCCTATCATATTATTGTTGATACCCCTGATATATAACTAATTATAATTATCATGGAGGAAGCCGCAATTGAACTCCGTAGTGCCATCAATTTAGCCCTCTCACTTGACCAAAATGTAAACGAACAAAATCATCAACATAATAACAACAATCATGAATTATTGGAACTTGGTATTGGTGGTACATCCGAGGGTACATACATCTCCTCTTTATCTGGTTCTTTACCTTCTGAAAGATCAAATGTATTAGCATCACGCAGGAAAAATTATTATGATATCAACAAAAATATTATGAACAACAATAACCACAATATTCTGAGGGGTGAAGATGATAACGGTATTGTTAGTAGACATACAATGCAAAGACAACGTATACAAGCCGCTTCACGTTTAGAAAATGCAGCTGCTAATTATGAATTGGCAGTGTTTAATTATTATAATACTCAACAAACTGGTGTACCGCCATCATCCCATCATCAAAACAATAATATTATGAATGATGGTTCATGTAATGATGAGCAACAGGATATTGTTGATTTACTTGTGGGGTTACTCACAGCTGTACCGAGACATCTTTTACAACATTTAGATTATCCAGGTGAAAGGGTTGTTCACAATAATCACCAGGAGGATGTGGAGTATTTATCATCCATGGAGCAACTCTGTTATAACACAGCTTTTATTTCATCAGATATTATACGAAAGTACTTTGTAAGTGTTGCTCTAAACCTCAACATGAATAATCCACCTACACTTGAAGATCAACATGTTTATGAACTGGTAGATGAAGTTGTACAGATTTGTAATACTGATCAAGAAGGAAGAGGTTCAGAGTCAAATATTGAGCCAATTATTAGATTGTTAAATGCATTATCTGAGGGACGTGATATCGAACGTGCATTATCTGAGAGAGAGAATGGCAGCTTTGATAGTACTGGTAGTTTATCACTCTTCTTGTGTGTACCGTCCAAGGATGCATTGTTATTGGGGCACACTCTCATGTACCGTTATCTATGTGATTTAGAGGATCAACAAGTGGAAACACCATCCAGTAATGTGGGGTACTTTATCTGCTATCTACTTGAACATTTTGCCAATGTTACCCTTGAAGAGATGGGGTATAATTCATTTGATGAATGTAAAGTTGGGTTATTAGATTCATGGGCTGATAGTGTTGATGAGCACATGGTACGGCGTTTGAATGATGAAGAAGTGAAAGACGTCCATTCTCTACTTGTTCGATTTCACGTTGCAAGTATTCAATCTTCATTGCATCTCATTGATAATTCAGAATCAGTAATAAGTTCTACTATTGCCGAGAGCGAGAAGAAGGATAATACAATTGATAATGGCACCATTGAAAGCCTTGTGGTTACTCTGCAGGAGACAATCCATCACATGACAATGGTTGCTACCACCACCGAAGTATTGGAAAAGTTGGGCTTGGAACACGATCCAGAAATACATTCCATATTCAATCCACTCATTTCATCCTATGCAAAGTTTACTGTGTCTGCGTTACACAATGCATTACTGTTCTTACGAGGGTTACAATGTGGTGATAGCACAAACGAAATCGAGGACTTGAGTATTCTGGCTGACGACTTGCTCTTTCGGCTTTGTGGTGCTAATATTGGAATCGATTTTCTCAAAAGTAGTCCCTACACAAAGGGAAGGGAAGAGGTACTTACCGTTGCTTTACTTTTGGCTATGAACACTCAATGTATCACTGGAAAGACGAGATTCCTACTTGATGTTGCAGCCGAGCATGCCTCACAACTTACTGACAATGGAAATGGGAATGCCGAGCCTACTCTCAAACGGCAGCGCTTTAGCTCTAGTATGAGAAGTGGCCACACTACACCATTGTCGGATAGGATGCATAGCAATGAAGATTTATCATCTTCCGAGGAGATGATGGATATTATTCTTGCATGCCTAGCCCTCTCTCACTCCAACCAAGATAATGAACATCTTGATTCGACAAACTTGAAACAAGCATCCTGCATTACATCGGCATTGATGTTTAGTCAAGACGATGGGAAAGCAAGTGCAGCACTTGATCCACTCAATCCTTGGCATACACTACAGGTCAAACCGTTACAAAAGTTAGCTTTGAACGATGCTGAGACTCCGGGTATATTAGCATATTCAAAGTGCACTCCCCATTTATTGAATACAAAGTTATCATATTAGATAGTTGAATTTTGTACTAAATGTTTCATAATATTCCAAATCTGTAAGAATTAAGAATACCAACGCATAGGAGGAATAATTGAATTTGTGTGGATTAACATTCTCTTGTTATACATTATGGTAATTCCAAGCCAAATTTAACCCAACTGCCCCCTTTTCTATTCCTACATATTATTCATCATCAAATTTATTCAATCGATAACTCTAGCGAATCATCATTCTCTGCATTAATCTTTCATCCCAAAAAGGAGGAATGTAATTAATGTGCATCTTTCTGTTTAAACCTCAATCCACAATAGATACATGATACAGGCTCACCACCTCTTGAACCAACTTTGATATATTCAATGGGATGACCTAATGCTCCCCCGCCACCATCACAAATTGCAATATCACCCTCTACTTCAATAACTGGTGCCTTTTTTATTAATTCGAGTCCGTTTGATCGATGCTTCCCTAATTTATACTGTGATGTTTATATTATTTGTATGTTGGTATGATGATTTATGATTTGTTGATATTTATAATTAACATAGATACAAAAAACGAAACGATATCAAGAGGTAGAGGATACATAGAGACTTTATTAGATACCACATCACAACACAATACAACAAAGCACACACAAAAATAGCCACTTACAATACTCTCTGTTCTTGACATACGGTTGAGTGATTTATCCTCTCCCGACATTTGTGAATCTGGCACGGGTGTAGACATTGCTCTCCTAGATATGGAGGCAGCAATTGGCCTTGCCTGAGTAAGGCGTCGTAGGACAATAGCGCCAACCATTATTAGTTGAATAAGTTACTGAATACTGAGTTGTGATAAAGTTTTATTGGTATCCTTTGGTATCCTCAAATACTAAACTTTTGAACTCAGGAATCAGGAACTCATCTCAACAATCATCTCCAATCTATGTGTGTGGTTATGTTGTTTGAACAATAATCATATACGTTGTACAATATTGAAGAGACGCTCTTACTGTTTATCCATAGATAGCTGTTAGTTCAGTGCAGTTGAAAAAGCGCAGAGTGTAAAACTGTGTGTATAAAGATACAAACACAGAAAAAATTATTTAAGTCGATAAGCCTTGATAAAGTTATTATAGCAATTAGATAGTAATTGCAATTGTTGGAAGTGATATTGCCAGTTATCAAGTGACATATTATTATACTATAGCACGAAACCACAATAAACAAACAAACAATATAAAATGGCTCCTCCCAGACGTAGAGCAGCTGATGCTCCTCAGGATGCAGTAGCAGACAATCAGTCACTATCACCTGAGGCACTCTCACTTGCACAATTACGTCAAAAAACTATATCACATCCAACCCAGCAAATACAAATTACAATGTATATCCCACCGCATAGCGTAGGGGCTGTTATTGGAAGGGGTGGACGTACGATTGTAAGTGTGCAACGAGAAGCTATGCGTTGTAACGCTGGTCATGTGACACCTATACGCATTAGTGTGTTAAATGATAGTACCAATACTACAAGAGAAGATTATCATCAGCAACATAATAATAATGAGAGCAGTACAGATAATAATCAGGTGGCTACAGATGGGTATAATAATACTACATGGAACCACAATAATGAAGATCAATCTGAATCAATTGACGAAGACGATGAATGGACTCCGGTAGTTATTAAGGGCGACCCTGTGGGCTGCTTCTCGGCATGTCGACAATTAGTAACCATTGTAGAGGAAGAGAATGATCCTGAAATTGTCCTAGACATTCCAATTCTCAAGTCGAAACATAACATGGTTGTTGGTAAAGGTGGTATTGTATTGGCTGCATTAAGTGCCACTCATGAAACTCGAATTATGGTCCCGCCCAATGAGTTCATGTCCAACGTAACCGGACCTGAAGATAACATATGGAAGCAACGGGAGGCAGCCCAGAATGATCCTGGAATGGCAATGTTGTTTAATAATGATGCGGGGAATACAAATCCGAATATTATGGAACAACCAAATACACTTCCACCTAACATCATTCAATTGGAAGGGGATATTGATAAAGTTGAGCGTTGTTTAGTAAAGATACTAAGTATCATTGCAGGAGAAACTTATACCCCAACAGGTGTAATTATTACTACTAATAATAAGAGTGAGACCACTCAAGCCAAAAGTTCAACAGCAAAGATTAATAAGGAGGATGATACATATGCAGAAGCAGTTATTGTCAAGATCTGGACTCCTAACTCAAAACTGTTAAACCTCGGGAAGATTCGAAAGGTGCAAAGAAAGACTAATACTGTTATTCGGAGGAAGAAGCTTCGGTTCAGAGGCAACATTGACGGAACATCCAGTGTTTCCATTGTCAACGAGGAAGGAGAGTCCGATGATGATGACGACGATGATGATAATGAAGGGGGCGAAACGATAGGCGAAGAAGAAAACGACGGAGAGGAAGAGGAGGAGGAAGGGGAAGTCAAGGAGGAAGATGACGAGGTATCAGGTCCCAAACAAACGGCAACTAAGTATATCATCACAGGAAAGACGGACTCTGTGAAATCGGCTGCTACCCAGTTTGAGAAGATTTTAGGATTGGAGGCTGGTTCGGCTACAATTAATGATACTACACATAAGGTACGAAGTATGGTGAATGTTGATAGCGGGGATGACGATGGAGAGAAGATCAGTAAAAAGGGTAAACGACCAAAAAAGAAGCTGACTAAAGAACAAAAGGAGGAAAATAAGAAACGGAAAGAAGCGAAGATTAAGGCAGCCAAGCTGGCTAAGAAGGAAAAAAGATTAAGAGCGTTTGCCAGGAAGAAGGCGCAGAAGCAGGCTGAGAAGAACAGTAGTGATGTATAAACTAGTTTAAGTGGCCGATCGAGATATTACCATAGGCTATCACGTGTTGCATATGCATTATGTGTGTGATTTATTTGCAAGTATTCATGAAAGCTTTGGTAATGATACCCCGGTCGGTATCTCTGGTAGAAGAGGGCCGTGATCTGTTAGGTACGGGGCGTTGTCACAAAGTTGTGAGGATGGGACGGCTTTTGTCATTCCATCATCACACTCGCGCATTGAGAAGCAGTCAAGCGCTCGTGCAGCTGCAGCGTTCATTGCCTGTTTCTTGGTTTCTATGAAAAGAAAGAGTTAATTAAATGAGGATGAAACGGACATAATACAGCAGTGAATAAAAGCTGACAACAACTTACTGTACCAATATGTTTTGTCCTCGACTACAACTTCCCCTCCACCATTCTTGAGATTGCCGCAAGCAAAATGCTCTCCGGTTATAGGACAGGTAAATATTGAAGTAAACTTTAACTCGTGACTCTTTGCATCATTCGACCAGGTTATGAAATAATCTTTTAACCTTTGAGCCTCTTCATTGGCTAGCCCTTTCTCATTATAGTATTGATATAATTCTGCTCTTGGAGCTACTGAGCCTTCCTTCAAATCAGGTTGCAAAGGCTCAGGTGATAATGATGGTACAGTATCTTCTTCTACTGTCTCTTTTATCACTTGATGACTATCCCTACTTATTGGTCTGCGATAATTAACAGCCTTCTTGCCTCTCTTGTTTATATCCCTCGCCGAAAGCGTTTCGTGGTTTGCATCATTACTTGCTGATGCATATGATGGGCGATCGGTAAAGGAATCTCTTGTGATATCAAATGCCTCATCCTCCTCCACAGGCAATCCTCTTCTAGCGGTTCGGCTTGAAGTAGATTGAGTAGTGACCGAAGAAAGAGAGGGTCTACCTGTAGATTTATTCACAAATGTTGAACGTGTTATATCATCAAATTCTTCCTCATCTTGTACATCACGCTGAACAGAAGCCTTTGTCTTTGAGTGTACTCTTTCTGCATCGGTCTGCTCAGATATAGGGTCATTAATATCATCTACAATTGAATCATCTGATCCTTTCTTCTCATCTTCTTCATCAGTCTGTTCCTTCTCAAACACATTCTCACTCTTTAATAATGCCCGACGGTGAGCTTTTTTCATGAACATTAAATCGTCCTCGACGAGCTGTTCTTTCAGAAGATCAATACTGTCAAAGCCATCATCGATTAAATGGTGAAAATAAGATATGGCATCCTCCTCTTGCAAATTAGGCAAGTGAGATAATAGCCAGTACATGACCTCATCATACGATAGCTCTTTCTCATCATCCGATAAATCCCCAAGGTCTGCAGAGCTATAAGTTGTAGCAAACTGGCTCATTGTCTCTTGTTGTCTCTCTTTTAGCGTTTTTGTATTTGCATCTCTCACAGCCGATGACGTTCGTGATAAGGGGCCATCACTCAATGGTGCCCTTGTAATATCAAAAGATTCGCTGTCCTCACTGTCAGATCTTCGTCTCCTCTTTCTGGTACTAATATTGCTTGCCATTTCAGTATCATAACGATCTCGAACCACCCTCTGTTCGGGCGGCATGGCACTACTGTGTTTGAACTGTGCACCACTCATGTTATTTGTCTTCATATCAATAATATTGGACTGGAATACACGCGGCTTGTCGAGAAATGGTTGATCTTGATTCTCTTGGGTACCCGTCTGAGATGGTGCCACCTCTTTCTTTTTCTTTGTAGAATCTAAGTTCCAGGCAAATGAACTATTATCGAGAAACTTATCCGCCTCTTTTGGTACGCTTTCATTCACTACGCCCTTGGCAATTGTTGATGGAACTTGCCTTGATGGTGGGGTCAGGTCAAGATCCTTTTTAAACACACGAGGTTTATCCATATATTCACTATCAGTATTTTCCTTTGTTTTAGCCCTTTCAACCTTTGTAATCTTCCTAGGTTCTGGATGTCCTCGAAGGGATGCGATATCAGATGAAAATCTGTTTGCTACATCTTGATTTAATGCATCATTCTTTTGCACCTTTCTTGGCTTGGGATGTCCACGAAGTGATGCCACATTGGATGAGAAGTTATGTGCTATATCTCGATATGCACCCTCGTATGACTTGGAAGTACTCTGTCCAGCAGTCGTTCCTCGACGAGATCCTGATCCGTTGACAATATCACGGAATGATTGCCTATCCCCGACGAAATGCTGCTTTGTAATATCAAATGATTCATCATCTCCAATACTATCATTTGATACCTCTGTCTTCCTTTCCCCAACCGATCCTGTTCCAGTATTTACCAAAGTTGAAGGTCTCTCGGAAGGAAAGTTCATATCATCGAGCGAATTATCATCACATACATCTGTACTACCAACTTTTCTCTTCTCATCATAGTATGTACCCGATGTTGTCCGTTCTTTTAATGTGCCTGTATTAACAGATAAGGAAGGACGTTCCTTTGGAAATTGTGACATGATATCTAAATATCCCTCATCGTCATTCTGTTGTTTATTCCATCTAGGATTTTTAGCATTCATTTCAGATAATTGTGGCGTTCTAAATGAAGATTTATCACGTCGTTCTTCTGGAAAGGATGATTGTGTTATGTCATAATGATCTTCCTTCTTTGGCGTCGTTGGTGATTTTGTTTTCTTGGATGCTACTTGCTTTCTCTGTGATTGTATCCTTTGATATAAAGCTGATGCCCGATTATCTACAATTGCTTTTCTCTTTGTTGGGGAAGTAGTAGAAGGAGATTGATTTTGTGGTGGTGGTAACCGATCATTCATATCCTTTAATTCTCCATCCTTGAATGCAGAAGGAAATGATGATGCAGCCTGCTTGTTAACTCGTCTATTCTCAGGAAATAAATTTTGAGTTATATCAAATACTGACTGATCATCATTATCTTCATCACTTGTTTGTACTCTTAATTGCAATACTCTGCATCTATGAGAATAGTTTTTAGTATGTTGTGGTGATGCAATATGAAAGGTTTGTACTCTTTCAATACATAATATCAATAGCAAGGTATAATATCTCAACAACATGGTGGTGTATTGATATGATTTTTATTATTGTCGGTGTATGTGATGTGAAAAAGAGAAAAAGATACGCTTTGGGGTATCTACTCTGGTAGTAATATCTGATTAAAGAGTCTACCTATTGATGATAAACTTGAACACCTGAAGCTATTGATTAATGCACTGTATAATCTCTTATCCGCCTGTTATTATGTTGACAGTTGTTCCATCCTCTCCTCTAACGAAATGACTATGATATCATTCGTCAATCATTTAATGTTAGGTATAATCTGGCACTTGATCTAACCTCTCAATAATTATGGAGAAGGGGGCAAATAGGAGAGTAATTGATTGATTGTATCACGAGCGGCTGGAGTATATCGATCCATTAACACATTATATAATGCACTATGCAATGGTTTAAACACTCCGATGCAAAGGTGGCAAGTAGCTCCTCAAACAATTCATCCTCAGATAAAAACAACAATAACAACAACTTGCAATTAGCTAACATGTTTGGTAATGGCATGCCGCGTATATTTAACAATAAGCAACCATCAGATCAACAGCAGCAACATCATAATTCACAACATCGTAGTAATTTCAAGGGTGCATTAGAACATATTTCAGTACCTGAAGTATTTCATAGAGGTATCAATGTTTTCAAGGTAACATCCAAGGGCAAGTTAGAAGCAGCTACATTACTCCTTTCAAAAGAT
>Ga0214479_101038_pt1 | contig 12873 bp, 7 predicted proteins | sample M1_20Mar14CPVII9_5_FD_165054 | JGI IMG/M metagenome (GOLD analysis project Ga0214479, IMG submission 165054) | Marine eukaryotic communities from Monterey Bay, California, United States - M1_20Mar14CPVII9sort6BwellE14 | ecosystem: Environmental > Aquatic > Marine > Unclassified | place: USA...
TCCTCTACATCTAACACACCCATTCGTACTGCCTGATTAATCACTGATCCTAACCCTGTTGTATTACCATTGACACTGTTTGGTTGTTGCTGCTGTTGTCGATTGCTTACAGTACCGCCGCCTCGTCCACTGTTAGCATTATTAGCAGATGTGCTACCATTGTTGTTATTAGCACCAACACCTAATAGAGCAGCTAATAACGACATACCAGCCTCACCAGTTAATGACGTTGTTGCACTATTTCCACCATTTATACTTTGATTTTGCAATGTAGTTATATTTGATAACATTGTTTCAACATCTGAATTATTTGCAGTGTTATTTTGATGTGTTGGTATGGTATTGAGCATGCTGTTTAAGCTAACTTCAGTTCCAACCTCAGATGATACATGTGTACCATTTGCAGAAGAGGAGTTAGAGGGGACATTATGAACAGTAGGACGGGGTACCAAATGGATTGTTTGTTGATCACATAATCCATTCACATCTCGTACTCTTAGTGTATTACTGCTTTGTGATGTCGGTGATGTTGTTGTATAAGTTGGAAATTGATCATTCACTGCATCATCTAGATTGGCCTCTATATCATTTTGATCACTGTTAGCAGTACTGCTGGTAGAACCTTGAGCATTAGACTGAACAGCAGCAGTACCATCTACGGCTGATGTATTATTATTCTTCTGACAATTAATAATCCTACCTCTATATATCAATCGTTGTTGATTAGCTTTTAACCCAGTTACTAATTCAATTTGTTTATTTATTGAATATATTGGATCATCAGGATTAACTTTAATAATAAAGTTGGATGTGGATGTATCATTTGATGTTATTGGAGATTGTTGTAAAGTGGTAGTAGAGTTGTTGGTGGCTGATTGGGTGCATGATTGAGATGATGTGCATGGTGAAGAGTCTGCTCCTTCGGACTTTGAACGATGGCGTAGATTGTTATTGTGTGTAGTGGTATTACCTACTGTCTTTATTGCTATTGACCAAGCCGTCATATTATTGTAGATATCTCATCTGATTCTATTCTTCTGCTTCTTTGGCTTTGCAACATCGTATCGTATTCTCAGAAATTATTATGAGAATATATATTTCGTGACGGATCCGGATAAATCACATGAAGCATAATTCTTCGAGCACAATAGCAATACCTTTGTGGCCTCCTCTGGCGGGCGGCGCCGGGCGTCAATAGAAATCATAAAGAGTGTAAATAGCGCGGAATTACTTATTATATCACTAGAAATATCGTCTATATTGTGGGCTTTTATAGGGCTTCGTTTGACACTAAACAACACCGACACAACATTAGACAACATTGCAACAAAATAACACAACAGGATCCTACGATTGTCAAATCTGAAAATTGCAATGGAGTTGAAAGTTGGTTGATACATCATTGGAAAGCCCTTGATGAGTAGAGTCCAAAACCATGTTGCCCTTACTTAGTTTTAAACATCATGAGATAGATACCATCAAAACAATCCCGAATTTATAGCATGTGTGGAGGATTATTTGAGTACTGCCAAAAGATGAACGATTATCAAAAAAGAAGCACCCGTTACTGTTAAGCATAAATTACCGCTCAGTTTTGTTAGTACATTTGAGAAGTATACTCATCCCGATCCAAGTAAACGTCGTACATACATTCGATAGAGGTATGGGTAGACCGTCAAACGTTAGCGATCAAAATGCAGAGTTTCTCGTCCAACACACTATACGTCATGATCGGGCTAATACTGGATTATCAAAAACTGATATTGCATGGAATCTACAAGAATTGCAACCGTCTGCATCAGCACAGAATTATATACACCGAACATTTAAAAAGAAGGCAAAGGGTAGACTTAAACCAAAAGCCGTTAGGGCACAGAAAACAACATCCAAGCGTAGTCAATGTTCTGTTGCACAACAATACAGATGGTTTAAAAACTATGAAAAGGGATTAAGATTCTTACGGGAGAAGAACACTGGTGTATGCAGGAAGACGGGTAAAACATTTGGAGAATCCTCCAGTACCGGCGGCATCCATTCCCGAGGTTGAGACCTCTCCTCAACTAGAGACTGCATCACCTTCTACCTCTACACCCGCCGTGCAAGCTGCATCACCAGAAGAATCAGTAGCATCATTAAGTAACCCAACTGCAACATGGCTTTGGCGTTTATGTGACGATATGCGTACTGAGGTTCGTATTACCAACATCACAACTCTTGATGTTGCGAACATTGTTTTGAAAGTCGTCAATACTATGAAGTTGAAAAGAGACCAGGAACATGCCATCTCTCATTACACTAGGATGTTTCAGAATGCATTCAGACCTAGATTTGTTGATAATAAGGATGTGCCTGATAGTTTTATTAGTGAGTTAGTCGGGAAACGTATGCAAATGATTGACGAAGATGACTTGACCGAGAGTGAAATGAGGAAACTTGCATGTTTCCATTGGGACAACATGGAGCAAGTATAGGGGTATGATAAGTGTCTATAGTATATGTTTGATGTCTAGTATACTCTACTATGTCTATCCTAGCCCCATTAGAACCTTAAATACATAGTCTGGAGGTCAATTGGGGGTGATTGGTATGCACGATGCATCTTTTGCCGAAAAAAAATGTAAAAAATACGAAGAGAGACAACTTTTTCAAGGCAATATTTCAACATGATCCTGAGCATCTAGAGCAAGTGTGAGTGGTCAATATGCAGTTCAGACACAGTAGAGCAGGACTGCATACTCAGAATGGTGTCAAACGGACCACTATAGCCCAAAATATGGCGTCAAACGTGAATCCGCCTTGTTTTGAAGCAAAATCGGCAATGCTGACGAGGGGGCCATGTTGATATCTCGGCGGCAACATAATATTTTTCAACATTTGAAAGTGAACGCATGTATAGTTGGCCAAGCTCTATCTCTCAGAATCAAGGGATAGCTGAGAGAGTTGACTAAGTTAGACCAGATACCGCTTAGCTCCGCCTTGTACATATTGAAATTTACTCTAATTTTATCACACTTCAATTTGCTGTATTATCAGTATTAGCAACGGGTACTAATTGGATGAATTTAGAGATGAGATGAGATCGTTTTGGATTGTATTACGAGGTTTGTGGAGTAGAGGATGTGCCATTATTTCGTCTAGAGAAAGATTGTCTATATTATTAGGGTACAATAGGGCCATGATAGGGCTCCTTTTATACTTTTGATACTGTACTAAAAAGGGAGAAACTATATGAGAAATTCATTTACATAAGACTCCTCTTATAGACCAAACTTATCCCATTCTTTACCAGGATAGTCTGGATAGAACGTAGAATACTTGCAGAGCACCTCCTCTCCAGCCTTTATATCACGTGTTGCAAACTCATCATATGTTCCACAATGCTGTCCTTTTTGGCATACCTCATTACCCCCAGTGTTTGTTAAATTTTTACCACCCTAGTAATAGTAAAAAGAGATAAATGTGTTTAGATGAGAGATACAAAAGATTGTATTTGCAAAGATGTACACACTTCATATACACATACGTACATCATTCATCAATGAATTATCATCAGCTTGGAATATAAGATTATTGTTCAATGGATATGTCCATAACATCACATCACATGCCATCCCATCATCAACTATTGAATTAACAAATTTACGATATGATTGACCATTTTGAAACTTGATTAAATTATGATATCCCCATCTTCCATTGTAGGTCATTTCACCCTTCTTAATATCTCGTGTAGCAAAGAGACCTCTACCTTTCCCATCCATTGTTTGTCCTGATTTAATTGGTGATGTAAAGTTTGTATTCTCTTCTTCTCTGTCTATAACTTTTAGTTGTTTCTCCCCCTCTTGCTGTTGACTTGCCCATAGATCTCGTAGGTACTTCCAATCATCTTCACTATAAAGAGGTCGCTGAAGTGAGAAGATAACATCACATGACCGCAATTGTTTCATTTCTAATAGTGTTGGTGGAGGTGGTGGAGGTAGGCTCACCCAATACCCTACCAACCAACCAATAGAGAAACCTGCAATAACTACAATAAGAATTGCAATAATTAGAATGGTAGCATGAATAATGTGGTGTACTACAAACTTCGTATTTGTTTTCTTGACTACTATGTCATCATCGACAACTACATCATTATCACTAGCACCATAGCTAATCGCAATGTTACTTTTATGCGGAAATCTAGCACGTAGTAGGCTCATATTATCTTCAGAAATTATTATGAGACTATATTTCGTGACGGCTCCGTGTCACTTTTGTGCGTCACGTGAAATTATATGATGCAATACGTAGATACGGCGTAGTAGAAATCATAAAGAGTGTAAATAGCGCGGAATTATTATCATTATATCACATAGAAATATCTTCTATAATGTAGGGCGCCGATAGGCTATCATTTGATACTAAATTACACCGACTTATCATTGCAAAAACACACAAAAGTGATTAATTATCACACTTCAATAATTTGTCTGTATTATCAGTATTAGTAACGGGTACTAATTGGACTTGAATTTAGAGATGGGATGAGATCGTTTTGGATTGTATTACGAGGTTTATGAAGTAGAGGTCCTGAAAGATTTTAAGTTATATTGTTTATTGGGGGTTAGTTATGAAAAGTTTTGACAGAAATTACTTATGAAAGAAGTGTGTCCGTACTGAACAATCACAGAGATGATGTATGTTGTTCACATACTAGGAGAGTGATGTTAATGCAATGTAGGGTAATATAGTATTCCCGGATAGGCGGTGGTAGTTTTAGAGGGGGGGTTGCAAAAGTTCATACATCATATCAAGGTGCACAACCAGAAAACGAGAAGCCCGATGCGAGGTATGTTTTAATATCATCCATTAAGTGGTATAAATGTATTGTTATGAGGAGTTAATATCATTCGGAATGTGATGGTTATAATTGGTACCACTTGGGAGATAACGCGGTCTATTTGTGCCTATGTTATACGAGAACAAGAACACCAACACACCAAGAATTTCTAAGAATGCAAGACTCGCGTACATTGTATGCTGTAATCGGAGAGGAAAGACAAGAAGCCTAATAAGAACTCATATTATGCTCATAAAATATAACAAAGCGATAGAATACAACAACAACACAATAAATTAACAATACAATAAAGCAAGAAGTCAACCAACAATACAATAGTAGACAGATAAAACACAAATCGTAACAACATAAACAGTCAATTAATAAAGCAAGTAGAAGTCAACCAAAAACAAAGCAGACATAACAACATATCAAAATACAACAATAATATGTCAGCCACAACCACTGCAATAATATCCAAAGTCAAGCCTTCTGTCCAAACATCAAAGATGATACTAAATGGATTATCAAATGCCATTAAACCACATCATGCTGCGATACTACAGGCAGCGTCTATAGCTCAAGATTCCTTTGCAAAACAATCACAGGAAGATGCCGATCGTATCTTCACCGAGGTAGCCAAGGCGGCCAACAAATCACGAGTTCCATTAGCTTCATTGGCATTTGATGAAACTAAAATGGGATGCTTTGAAGACAAGGTCTTAAAAAATGGTTTGGCCTGTGAACTTATCAGTGATCGATACAAGGATACAAAAACGTGTGGGCTAGTCAGCAGCGATGATGTTCACGGCATACGAACCTATGCTAGCCCAGTAGGCCCTGTATGTGCAATTACACCTGGAAAGTCCGTGTTAGTATTGTTGTGTCATATGAATGCATGTGTTCAATATGAAGTAACGACAAATTTACTGCTTTACTTGACCTTGTTTTGCGTTTATTTGAATAAAGGGCCGTTCCTAACATCAGTTTCTATCGTCTCTCTCCAACTTCGTAAATTGTGAAACGCGCATCTTCCAGTTACAAATCCAACTTCTACTGCAATATCTAAGTGTCTCATGCTGGCCAAGACACGGAATACAGGCGTCTTTCTACCACATCCTCGTTCTGCAAAATCCACAGCAGAGGCTGTCGGGATCTGTAGAGAAGCCGGTGAGAAAGTGGGTGCACCAAAGAATTGGGTACAGTGTATAACAGATCATACTTTGGAGGATAGCAAGTTGATCATGCAGAGTGATGAGATAAAGCTGATCTTGGCTACTGGGGGCCCTTCTATGGTGAAAGCAAGCTACTCATGCGGCAAGCCGGCCATCGGTGTCGGAAGTGGAAATGCCCCAATCTTAGTAGACGATACAGCCAATATTGAAAACGCCTGTGGATCAATCATCTTGGGCAAGACATTTGATAATGGCATGATATGTGCTTCAGAGCAGAGTGTAGTTGCTCTTACTTCCGTATATGACGAGCTCAAGAGCCGCATGGTAAAACGAGGTGTATACTTTCTTGAAGGAGAAGAAAGGGAAAAGCTTGCTGCCTTCATTGAGGTAGACGGTCGAATTAACCCGGCAATTGTTGGACAAACGCCTCAAGAGATTGCTCGTCGTGGAAACTTAAGTCCTATCCCCAAGAACACTGTTGTTCTTGCAACTGAAGAGACGGTTATTGGAAATGATAATCCGTTGTCAAAGGAAAAGTTGAGCCCAGTACTTGCCCTTTATCGGGCAAGCGACTTTGAAGATGGAGTGCAACTCTGCCGAAAGTTGGCACTAACGGGAGGAATAGGGCACACCGCAGGCCTTTACACATCAGACCTAAACACACAAGAGGCAAAGAGGAGAGAAGAAGCATTTCTCAAGGAGGTACCCGTCCATCGGATCCTAGTTAATGCACCGACATCCATTGCAGCAATTGGAGGAGCAATGAACTTTCACGTCGATCCATCTTTTACGTTGGGAGTGGGTACAAATGCGGGCTCATCAATCTCAAGCAATGTAGGCCCCAAACATTTGATCAACTTGACAACAGTTGCCGAACGTCAGCAACACATTGAGTGGCTAAAGATACCTCGAGAGCTGTACTTTAATAGAGGGTGTCTGGAAGAAGTACTCCAAGGAAGTTCGTTGAGTGGATTGAACCGAGCTCTCGTCGTAACGGACAAGGGCATAGTTAAAAGTGGTATATTAGAACGGGTATTAAAGTGCCTGAAGGCTAGTGGAATGGAGGTAGAAGTATTCTCTGACGTCCATCCCGACCCAGACATGGAGTGTATACGCAATGGTGTCGATGTCTGCAAGTCGTTCCAACCTGATGTTATGATTTGCCTAGGCGGTGGCAGTCCAATGGACGCTGGCAAGTTTATCCGAGCTCAATACGAGCATCCAACACTGACATTAGAAGATGCTTCAACTCGCTTCATTGAGATTAGAAAGAGGACATGTCCATTCCCCAAGGCTGGGTCGAAGATTAAGTCTTTGATAGCAATTCCAACAACCTCAGGCACGGGGTCAGAAGTATCACCATTCACCGTCGTTACTGCAGATGATGGGCACAAGTATCCAATTGCAAGCTATCGACTAACCCCGGATATTGCAATTGTGGATAGTACCTTATGTGATAGCTTACCAAAGTCTTTGGTTGCCTATCCTGGGCTCGATAGCATTACACATGCGATTGAAAGCTTTGTATCGGTAGCGCAGAACGATTTTACCAAGCCACAGTCACTAGAAGCTCTACATCTACTCTTCAATAACTTACCAGAGAGTTATATGACCGGGTCACCAAGAGCAAGGGATGCGTGTCATCGTGGCAGTACAATCGCCGGAATTGCATTCAGCAATAGTTTCTTGGGTATTTGTCACAGTCTTAGTCACCAAGTCGGAGCTCAGTTTCATGTTCCACACGGATTGGCATGTGCCATTCTTCTACCTCATGTTATTGAGTATAATGCCTGTGAAAGTCCAACAAAAATGGGTATATATCCCTCGTATCATTATCCACAAGCAGCAAGTCGGTATTCAGAGATTGCAAAGCATCTCGGAGCACCTACTCACGACGCTGACGGTCTAAACAAGAGGATTAAGGAGTTAATGGTTAAGCTTGAAACACCCTTGTCCTTTCAAGAGGCTGGTGTCGATGAGGTGGAGTTTATAAATAAGTTGGATTTACTCTCCAAGGATGCTTTTGATGATCAGTGCACTGCAGCAAATCCACGGTTTCCTCTTGTTAGTGAGTTGAAGGACATTCTTCTAAAAGCGTACTATGGCGGAGAGGAATTGACTAGAAAAGGGTCGGCAACAAAAGAGGAATGAAATGTGTATAGAGTAGAATAAAAGTAGAATAGATAGCATGTAACATTGGTAGAGTGTCTTATGATCTAGATTAAAGTATAAAATCATTCTTTGTACTCTCCGTTCATTTCGGACAAAGCATAGAGATGGAGGTTCTGCCCAAGATAAAAGTAGATCCAATCCACTTCATCAGCTCGACCTCGCAATCCTCGGGGCTCCGTACCGTATATCCTTCACTAGCTGTACTTTAATTTCTAAGGTACACAGCATCCTCACTCGCTTCTTAGTTTCTTCGATGCTGGCACTGCTTCTACGGTCATAACGGCTTGAACCGCATGAACCCTAGTACCAACATTCTCACATAATGATGGCATCCTCTGCAACAACTCAAACATCAACGGCAACCCATCCTTGTCACGTAGAATCCAGGCCATAATATTGGGAAGTCGTTCAGTCCTCTCCATGTTATCTGTTGATTCTAAAATCGTCTCCATCAACGACTTGTATCCACGGTATCTCCTGTTATCAGTAACCACATCTTGATTCAAGTAATGAGCTTCCATTATTTTCTTCCTAGCAAGAGAGAACTTATCTTGTTCACGACGATTCATTAGCAAGTAAGTGGGTAGATTCTTTCCCATTAGTGGACATGTCATCATATCTCTTGCCAATCTGCTCTCGTCGTGTGGATAACATATCGTTTCAAGCATGTGATTTGAGTTGAACGTCTCAATAATACTTCGTTTGTTGTACACAATTCTAGTCAACTGATTCATCCAGGGATTCCACCCCACGCGAGGAGTATTAATACCTCTGGCGGTGGTTGGCAGACGTAAACATAAGTTTCTCAATGTCTTATTTCTCCAACAACTCGACCCTAATTCACGAAAAGTTCCACCGTCAAGTACGTTCTGTCCCATGTAAAGACTTTCCAATTGACAGGTTGGACTCCTTAGATATAATGTAGGAATTGATCTCCAGCCATCACGAGTGACATGACGAAGGTTCTCCAAGCGTAGTGTCTTTAATGTAGAGTTGTTGGACAATACTGTGGCAAAATTTTGGATCGCTTGATTGTTGAAGTTGCTATTGTCACTCAGGTCTAACTCGGTAAGTGTCGTGTTGTTGCGTAGCGCCACATTGAATGACTCCCAACCAGTTGTGGTTATGGCCTCTCCAAACTTAAGCTTTAGTGTCTTGAGAGTTGTATTGTTAATTAGTACTTCTCCAATCCTCATCAATTCTTTTTCACATGAACGATCGGAATCTACAAGAGCCAACTGCTCAATAGAAGAGTTGCGACATGCCCAAGCAACTTGAATTCCATTTGTACTGTGGAATTGAATGTGTAGTTTCTTCAATGTTGTATTGTTTTCCAAGCTATCCCTCAAGATGTTCGAAGAGAAGTCACCATTTACAATCTTCAACTCGTGCAACTTTGACTCTGGGTTCTTGAGTAGCTTGCCTAATGCGGTATATCCCTCTCCGATGTGTGATGAGAGAAGTTCAAGTTTGCGTAGATTTGTTAGAGAATCCAATGTAGAATCTTTATGTGCTGATGGGATCTCCACGCCTTCCAAAGTCAAATGTGTGATTGATGTACAAGAAGTAACACCTCTCATAAACTTCTGTGACATTTCAATATCATCCCAAATCTCTTGCATCTTTGTACCGTTTATCTCCAATTGATTAAGATGTGTATGATTACCAATATCAGTACCCAATGTTGCCCAATCAGTAGAGGTATTGTCGAGACCATTCTCAACCATTTCGATAGTCAAATTGACAAGAGTAGGATCATTATTCTTAATTTGTAGAATCGTATTCTCTGATAGTACTGGCTCGGGTTCAGGTTCCTCTTCATCGCTATCGCTGATGTGGTATGTATTAGAGATGTAGAGAACACGAGATGTGAGCGTGATGCCACGAACAAAAGAGAACAAGCAACATACTCAACGCCTACGAAACAACTCACCTATTGAACTCTGCTTCGGATGAGGAGACACTGCTATCATCAGAGTCGTCAGCGAAAGGATCGTGCTGATCGTGTTGATTTTGTGGAGGTAATGGAGAGTTCATATTTTTTTTTTGATGTGATGTTGTGTTTTGTGTGTTGATGTGTTGTGTTCTCTAATCTACTTCGTCAACGTCAATAAGAAATGCATCTATGCAATGACAGCTAATAATAATACTAATATAGATCGTCTTATTGTAAAGGGGATGAGATGTGGAGACGGCAGCGGCTCGAGATATCAGCTTGATTTATTAGATGTTCATGTAGTTGATTTTATGATGATTTTTTGCAACAAATTATTTTCGGGCTAAGCGGGCTCCCCGTTACGCACCGCGCACTCAATCTCTGCCATAAATTTTTATACACACGGCGGCCAGCGATTATATAAACCATGATCATACCAGTGAGATGCTTCACCTGCGGTAAGGTAATAGGGAATAAGTGGGAGACATATCTGCATTTGCTGCAGGCTGATTATTCTGAAGGGTGAGTAGTAGATACCACAGTGAAAGATACAAAGTTTGTGCACATCATGTGTTTTGATGTTGTATTGCAAAATGCAAAACATATTTATACAACTATGTTGGCTGTTGCCATTTACATATTCTAGATACTGACTTAATATCTTCTATTCTTTTATAAAAATCTCCACGTTATATACGAATACGTCAACCTCAAAAAAACATTACACAATAACACACAACACTAAATACAAAATTTATAACAGTGATGCCCTTGATGAACTTGGACTACGCAGATATTGCTGTAGAAGGATGATGTTAACACATGTAGATCTTATTGAAAAGTTATTAAATTATAATACTGAAAGTTCAGAGGGTAATATGATTGAGGGGAATTAAAGCTCTCCACCGATTGAGGATTAGTAATTAAATGGAGGGTCAAAAATTGATCAATATATTATTGATAAACAAGAAAAGAGTGGGGATTAAATCCATTTAAATTATGTTGGAAAAGTGTTTTGGGGGATTATTCATAAGATAAATAAATCAACGAAGAGATATCGTATTATGTGCAATATTCATATTGTTATGTACATTTTTATCTTCAAGTAAAAGATTCAGCGAGGGTAAAGTATGTGACCGAAGAGACTACGGCAACACCGAAGGAAGCTATCAACCAGTTTGGTATCTCTTCTGCTTCAAACCCTTCACTTGTTCTTCGTGATAGGGCAATCGCTATTGCTGGGGGTATTATAAAGGCTAGAGTGCCTTGTGCAACTCCTCCTATCAAATTGGCGACGACTCCAAATCCTCCGATCTTAGTCAAACCATAACAAGTTGCCACTGCTCCGCTAGTTATTGCCGTTCTTGATAATGTCACACTTATATCGCCTTCACCTTCTCCCTTTTGTTGTATATCCTCGCTAATTAGTGCATTCTCTAATATCTGTCTTCCACTAGAAAAGACCACTGGAAATGTGAATAGAAGATCTATACAGAGCAGTATCTTTAGTGCCGACAGATATGGGCCGTTGTTAAGGTTCTGAAGTACGAGGTCTTCAGTTTGATCTCCGTAGAAACCCAGGCACACTATTGCAAAGATTATATTGACAGTCCAAATTGAGCCGACTGCAAGTGTTACTGCCCCATTGTACTCATTCTTTGCATCTTTCATCGAATTGATGATCGGGAACGTCAAGAAGTTGACACAAAATAAGTAGGCTATAGTGCCGAAGCTCCCACCAAAAGCATCAGAGAAAGAGTCTGGCCACATCTTTAGCTGAGAATCCCTCGACAGCGCTTCTACTATTCCGCCGCCAGGGTCTACTAGAACTCCATATGCTAGCGTGACCAGTATGCCTCCTAATACGGCAGTAACACCGAGAGCTGAAGTGAATTTGAATACCCCATAATTTCGTATTAGTGATAATGGTAATACAGTTCCAGCTGTTATCAATTCCCATGTGTTTTGATCTATCATTGGTGCAATCTGATGTATTATATTATTAGATTCGACATCTGCCGATAACGATGCAAGTGTTTGACCCACAAAGACTATATATGTAGAGCATACACCCAAAGAAGCTGCTAATGTCAGTGAAAAGACAACCTTTGCAGCATTCTCTCCCAGAGCCATATCTGCTAATTCAACATAACTTGTGGGTGGATTCCGATTGGATATACTTTCTACTGCCAAGAACCGACTATTGTTTATTGAATGCATTGTAATCGCGGCGAGATAGCCACAACTAATCATAGCAATTGTACCTCCCAGTACTCCCTCATTCAAGAAAACATGAGGTAAAGCAAAACTACCAGCTCCGCATATACACTTGCCTAAATTGGTTGCGGCAGATAGTTTTGATTGAGTTCCTTGCCTCATTACAGTGGCAGATACATCAGTAGGCAATTCACATGCATCAACTACATTCTCGCCAACAATACACGGTTCATCATTTATATCTATCACATTGTTATCTATCTCCACATCTAATACATCATTGGATTTGACGAGGAGAGGAGATGTGGGTATTTTTATTTGTTGAGGGTATCTTATATCAATTGATGGCGGAATAAAACCTGATGAGATATTAATTACTTGTAATACTACCAATATAGTCACCTGTACCCTGTTGTATTGTATCATGACCGCCGCCGTGATGGATATGTAGGAGGAAGAAAGGGGAGGGGGAAAAATGACGATTATGAGTTGGTTCTTCCTTTTTAAAGGGTACCTATGATCGCTACTGTAAAACAACCACATGTGCTCTA
>Ga0214479_101040_pt1 | contig 12865 bp, 5 predicted proteins | sample M1_20Mar14CPVII9_5_FD_165054 | JGI IMG/M metagenome (GOLD analysis project Ga0214479, IMG submission 165054) | Marine eukaryotic communities from Monterey Bay, California, United States - M1_20Mar14CPVII9sort6BwellE14 | ecosystem: Environmental > Aquatic > Marine > Unclassified | place: USA...
CAACGTGGTCGTTTACATTGACACTTCTGCCAGCCAGTCTGGTGAATTTAAGCGGGATTCAATCGCCACGCTTAAGCACATCATCAAGAATTTGAACGCTGACGATCTGATTCAGATTGTTGCAGTCGATCTTGACCCCGTTCCAATGACAAAAGGTTTTGTCAGCCCGGACTCGGAAGATCTAAACACTGCTCTGGGAAATTTGAGCGAGCGAGTTCCACTCGGTTCGACTGACATGGAAGCCATGTTAGTTTCCGCATCAAAGGCTTTCCCCAAGGAAACACAACGAAACAACAACGTCATCTACATCGGTGACGGAGTCAGCCGAGGCAGCTTGCTTCATTCTGAAATTTTTGGTGAACTCATTTCCGGATTAACCAAGAACAAAATTTCGGTATCGAGCTTTGCGATTGGCCCGGCACGTAACAACGAGATTATGGCTGCGTTGGCGAACAACACCGGCGGCAACCTATTCATTGATAGCGACGAGCAAGACGTCCGCGTTTCAGCGATTGGTTTGATTAACACAATCCATGGAGCTGTCCTTTGGCCTGTTTCTGGTCAATGGGGGGATTCGGTCTTGGAAAGCTTCCCAAGCCAGTTTCCACCGCTTCGAACCGATAGAGACAACATTATTCTTGGAAGCCTTGCCGACCGGAACAATGTGGCTCTACAGCTAACTGGGATCGCAAACGGTAATCAGGAAAATATCACTTGGCAAATCACACCGGAACTTGCCAACACAGAATTTTCATTCCTACCAGGCATGATCGAAGACGCCCGTAAAGATTCGGGGTTGACCTTACCAACAATTGGGTCTGAAGGACTTCGCGAGTTTGCACGAGTTCGAACGGCGGAAGCTAATCGACTTAGTGACCTCGGCGAAACCGCCTTGGCCGCAGGCGATCGGGAAACAGCCCGGAAACTAGCTTCTGCTGCTATTAACCTGAGTGCTGATCCTGCAAACACGCAGGCTGACCTACTGGCGATGGCTGCAACCTACAAAGTCCAAGATGATGACGATCCATTTGGAAGCTCAACGAAGACTAAACCTGCTCCAGCAGCAGCAAAGCCAGTTAGTGAAACTCCAGCTGCAAAACCAGCTGAAGAAACTCCTGCAGCAACGCCCGCTGTAAAAACTCCAGCGGCAGCACCTGCCGGCGGAGACGTCACTCTACCGATGGCAGAAGAGACTCTCGACGGTGGATTACGAATGATCCAAGAGGGTGGTGATGAGATTGGACAATTGCTTCAGGATGCGAAAGGTGGATCAACCGATCTTCTCTTAACTGAAGAACAGCGTGTTGCAATCATCAACCAGAAAATTACTCAACAGGTTCAATACGAATCAAAACGAGCACGGCAAGAGTTGCGAACAAATCCAGATATTGCGATCGAGCGTCTTAAGAACATGCTAGAGATCATTGATCAAACAACTGACCTTTATCCGGACACTCGCTCGACTCTGCGACATTCAATCGAATCTAGCTTGCTATCCTCTCGACAAGAGAAGATTGCATTCGATGAACGCCAGGCACTCGCGGACATCAACATTGCAACTGCTGGCCAGTTGAAAATGGAAGCTGACCGCATTGCCCGCAGCCAGGAAGAAGTATCGGAATTAATTAATCGATACAACTCACTGCTGCAGGAAGGCGAGTACAGCGAATCATTAGCCGTAACGGAGAAGGCGTTCCAAGTTGCTCCTTACGACCCGGCAGTGATTGTTTCCAACGCGAATGCTCACTTCGCCAAGAACTATGCCGAAGTGATGGAATTGCGTCGACAGAAGGAATACGCGTTCCAATCATCGATGTTCTCAATCGAGCAAGCCACTATCCCATTCCCGGGTGACCCAAAGAACATGATGATTTGGCCGGACGCGGACGAGTGGCGAAAGAAAGTCATTCGACGTAAGAAGTATCAAAACATTCGATTGACTGGAAGTGCAACAGAAGAAGCAATTCTTGACGCTCTCAACGAAACTGCGGACTTAAATTACGACGAGAGACCGTGGAGCGAAGTTGAAGAAGAACTTGAGATTAAGTACGGAATCAATATCGTATTGACCAGCTCGGCATCTGACGATTCTTTAACTGAAGATGAATTGATTACCGAGAACTTAAGTGGCATTCGCTTTAAAAATGCTCTTCGAATTATGCTCGAGAAGTATAACGCAACATTCGTTGTCAAAGACGAAGTTCTAAAAATCATCTCACTTGATGATGCAGAAGACGTGAAGTGGTTCGTAACCAACGTTTACAACGTCGGAGATCTTGTCGCCCCGAAAACTTCAGGTGGCGGTGGATTCGGTGGCGGTGGATTCGGCGGCGGTGGCCAAGGCGGATTCGGCGGTGGCCAAGGCGGATTCGGCGGCGGTGGCGGTAACTTTGGCGGCGGCGGCGGTGGTGGAATGTTCTGTATCCAAGATACAGAGAAAGTCAGCCTCGTAACCGAAAAGCCTGCTTCAGTCGATCGCAAACCACAAGCAATCGTGTTGACGGACATTAACGATCCGACAATCGCCTGGAGCAATTACTTCGGCGAGACATTCGCAAACCAAGCGGATGTTCGAGCGACTGCTAAGAAACTCATGAAGGAACGAAATGCTGACCAGGCCGTGACCATGATCCTTGCTGCTATCCAGCACGATCAGTTCCAGCCTTGGATGCACGAAGCTCTCGTACTGGCGATGCAAATCTCCGGTCGTCCTCAAGCTGATATCGAACGGGCACTCATGTCCGCCGTTGATATGTCAGAGGACGATAACGATATCTTGATCGCCGCTCAGTATATGGCTCGCAACGGCATGGAGAAACGAGCGATTCGCCTTCTCAAAGGTTACGCACTTAACAACCCAACGCGAACGGAACCGTTTGTGATTGGCCTTCGTGCTGCCCAAACAATTGGCGATGTGGAAGCGATCAAATGGGCGACAACTGGTGTTCTTAGTCAGGAATGGCCGGACCACCCAGAAATCGTTCGACAAGCTCAATTCGCAGCAACAGCTATCCTTAACAACTACCGTGAAAACGGCCAGGCTGATGAGTTAGCCGCTTTCGAAACAAAGCTACAAGCAGCCAAAGAACGAGATTGTTACATCGAAGTCAGCTGGACAGGCGATGCCGATCTTGATCTCTACGTCGTAGAACCAGGCGGCACCACCTGCTCGCGACTTGCAAAGCGAACTCGCGGTGGCGGAATTTTGATGAGAGATAGTTTCTCACAAAAGGCCGGAGCATCGGGTGTGGTTTCCGAAAAGTACATTCTCCCTAAAGGTTTTGCTGGCGACTATCAACTGGTCATCAAGCGAGTCTGGGGAACTGTGACTTCGGGTAAAGCAACCGTCTCAATCCACAATCATTACAACTCGCCACGTGCAGCTTCAATGACGAAGCAAGTTGAGATTGACGACAATGGAGCGATGGTTTTATTCGCTCTCGACCAAGGTCGACGGACTGGATCTCTTGAAGATCACGAAATCGAAACGGTTGTCCGAAACCAAATGATTGCAAACCGAAACGTTCTTGCTCAAGAGCTATCGGAAGGCTACTCATCGGGTGCGGCAAGCGACTACTTCGGCGGTCTACTTTCTGGAGTCGATAATGGAAATCTTGCTGGCCCGCTTAATGGCCAACTCGATAACCGAGGCGTCGTAGGTTACCAACCGATTATTACCCAAGTCCCGGAAGGAACGTTCTTCACTGTGAACCATGCCACAACGGCAGATCGTCTTCACGTGCTAATCAGCGTTTCACCTAACTTCAACGCAATCCAGTCGGTCACCACATTCAACATTCTCGGTGACGCAGACACAGCCTCAGGCCTTTCCAACAGTGGTGGTGGACAAGGTGGCGGCGGCGGTGGCGGCGGCTTCGGTGGCGGCGGCGGAGGATTCGGTGGTGGCGGCGGTGGCGGTTTCCAGTAAACCTCCTCTACTCAGTCACAGGAACGAAAAACAAAAGCCGCTCTAATTTTTAGAGCGGCTTTTTTTCTTTCTCGTTTAAAATCCTTCTTGCAAATCGACGAAGACATGTGGAAACGAAAACGCTATGCGTCCAGCAGAGCCTGGACAGGCTTACCTTCGCAGATTTTCATCGGGCGGCCGATGGGAGTGTCTAGCTCGGTTTGAAATTTAATTCCCATCGCTGAGAACACGGTCGCATGCACATCTTCAATCGGATGCGCCTGTTTGAGTGAAGCTTTGGGTGCTGATTCCCGTTTAGGATTAGGATCCGTTTCGCCAATAACCCGCCCGCCCTGAATTCCACCTCCAGCCAAAGCAATGCTAAACCCATGAGGCCAATGGTCGCGACCGCCAAGCGGGTTAATCCACGGCGTCCTTCCAAACTCTCCTCCACAGACAACCATCGTCGAATCCAACAAATCTCTCTTTTTTAACTCCTTGATCAATGAGGCATAGGCTGGATCAAGAATATTGATTCGCCCCGCCTGTATCTCGTGGTTGTTAACATGTGAATCCCAACCAGTTAACGTCACCTCAACGCACCTTACTCCAGTCTCAATTAGCCTTAAAGCTGCAAGACAACTTCTCCCAAACGGAGTATCTCCAAATTGTGCTCTTTCCGATTCTGAAACCTGGCTGACATCGAAAGCATTTAACTGATCGGAAGACATCAACCGAATCGCGGCATCAAGATTGGAACTTTTAAGCGATTCACCAACAATCGAATTGTTGCCGCGATTTTTTAAAAACTGCTGGTCAGCGAATTTCAATTTCTCCAGTCGGCTTAACTGACGCTCCGTCTTAACTCGCGCTGCCACATCAGGAATTGGCTGGACTGGATCAAACACCTTGAAGGCGTCGAACTGATCCCCAAGATAACCACCCCGTCCTGGTGTATTGCTGGGCAAAATCGAAATGTGACGGGGAATATCAACCAATCGATCTTGCTCTTGATTCATCTGGTGGCAGATGACACTCCCAATGGATGGATGAATCAATGTCGGATCCGGCCGAAAGCCAGTCTTGGCGTTGTAGATCGCTCGTTCGTGATCGCCTTCTTTACTGGTTACAGACCGAATCAAAGAGATATGCTCCATTTGCTCAGCAACCTGCTGCAGCCCGTCTCCGAGACTGATGCCACTCACACTGGTTTTTCGCGCCTTACTACCGCCAGCGATCGTAGTGCCTTCATGCGGATCGAAAGTTTCAAGCTGACTCGGAGCGCCCTCAAGCCATAAGACGATTAGCGATTTTGCCTTCCCCCTTTGGTCGTTCTCGGCACTCCTCGCAAGACGCGTAGCTAGTGGGGTCAACCACGACAAACCACTTAGCCCCGCCATTTTCAACAAAGAACGGCGGTGAAAATGAATTTGTTGCTTTTGAATAAAATCTGTTGGATTCACCATCATAGCACAAAGCAGTCCATCTTTAAAAAGTCACGGCAGTCAAACACAACAATCCTCTTGGCAACCCTCAGGATTGCGATACAGTATCTCAACTAATGATTCCATCGAAACTCAGCACAATTCAATAACGACCAGTATAAATCGATCAATTCCTCGCCACGCTGCTCGCGGTTTTGCCCGCTCAACCCACTCACTGCTTGCTTCCTCTCCTCGTCATTCGGATGCCTCGTCAGCGTTGTCAAATAAATAACATCGACAGCCGTGTCGAGGTCCGGCGACAGACTGGACAGGTGGGAAGGAGCGTTTAAAATATTTTCTAACCGCTCACCAACCATCTCACCATTCAGCATTAATAACCGCTGAGTCACAGTTTCTCCCCGATCGCTAAACTCATCTTCTCCGGGGTCACCAAAACGACTGACAAACTCGTTCTGCTGGCCGAATTTCATTAGTCGCGTCGTGATGTGCGCCCCCGAGTTGATCGTCGTTAAACTCGTAGACTGCGCGATAGCGCCAGCCACCTGCTCCGGACGCAGTCGAATCGTTGGAAAAACAGCGACTAAATTTTCATGACTCGGCGTGACCGTGAATTCAGCTGCACTGTTTAATCTCAAAGCTTGCGTTGAGCTGATAACCCGAATTAGACGATGCAAATCATAACCGTGACTGACAAAATCATCCGTCAAAATTTCCAACACCTTTGGAAACGGTCCGCCTAGAGGAATCTCATCGATGGGGTTGATCAACCCGCGTCCGAACATAATTGCCCACATTCGATTAACGGCCGCCCGAGCGAAGGGGCGGTTTTCTTGATGAGTTACCCAATTAGCAAGCCTCGTCCGTTGATTACTTTCTTTCCCATCTAATTCTGCGTGAAAGGGAACCATCGGGACGATCACGGAAACCTTGTCCTCGTCCAGCAATTGATATTCGTAAGGCTGGTGCTCCTTTACATCTCGGATGCCAAGCAGCGAACTCTCTACATCGCTAAAAAATGCCGCGAGGGAATGAAAATCTTGCTGAGTCCCGCTCCGCAAGTCTTCCGCATCCCCTAATTCAACCGTATCTAAAAAATCATCATGACATTGCAAGCAGTCAATTCGCATTCCAAGAAAGGCGCGGGAAGTTCGTCCGGCCAAAAGCACCGGATCAGGCTTATTACCTTCCTCATTTTGCGAGATTGTTCGCGTGTAAAAATTGACCGCCGGAGCGTCCGTCCAAAGGCCTTCATCCGTCAATATCTCGGAAACCAATTCATCATAAGGTTTATTTAGAAACAATTGTTCCGATAGCCAACTGACAAACCGACGACGACGAAAAATCAAAAACGGGCCATCCTCGACACCGACTAGGGCACGCGTCAACCGCTCTGCAAGGTAGTTACTAGTCCTGCGATCTTCCAACAATCGGGCAACCCACCAGTCGATTTGCTCCGACTCAGGCTGTGATTCAAATTCACGAATTTCAGCTAACGAGGGTATCGTCCCGGCGATTCCAAGAGATATCCGCCGAGCTACCAGAAGGTTATTTACTTGATCTGCATGAGACAAATTCCGAGCTGACCATTCCTCGGAAAACGCGGAGTCAATCGCTTCGGCAACTGGGGCGATATCCGCTAAAACAAGATCATTGGCTTTGGCAGCTTTGGGAGCTTCAATCTTCTCCACTCGCGTCAATGAAAATGTAAGCGCAGCTATCCCGCCAAATACCAAGCTCAAAAAAAATATATCTTTCATGATCGTCAATGAACGCTCTCGCGTTCCCTATCGGATTTAGATACTGGCTCTAATTTCAAGATAAACAGGGCTCAGGCCGAAAACCAAAGTTGGCTCAAAATGAACCTGGAGATACGTCCCAAATTTACATCTTATTCGAAACAAGCTTCCCCAATCGTGGGTTTGGTTATTTAGCAACCGTTATTAAGTTATACTCGACAATGAGACCTTCAGTTTTATAACCACTGGAAATTATCAAATCCTTTTCTTTTAATCGTTCATTTCAAATGACCAATTCAGGTGATGTTGATAATCAGATTACTCAACGCCAACCGCAAGGAGCAAGCCTACCGGCGCAGCCTAGTCAAATCGGTCACCTTTCCCCAGACTCCTCCTTTCCCGGTGCTCTGGAAAACCTTTCCCCTACCACCAGCATTACGCGCAACGACTCGATTCCCTGTCCTGCTTCCGCGTCACGGAAGAGCTGGCCTTTTCGATTGATGAGTGCTTTATCAACCTTCGCATCTCACATATTTGGCGTCGTTAGCATTGTTATTCTACTTGCGATAACGGCAAGTATTCCAGTCTTACAATTCATTAGTTTCGGGTATTTAATCGAAGTCTCTGGGAGACTTGCGAGACAGCGGACTTTTCGCGATGCAATGATTGGACTGTCAAAAGCCTCAAAGCTTGGCAGCGTGATCGTAGGCTGCTGGCTGACCTTTTTACCTGTAAGGCTTCTCTCCAGCATCTGGCAAGAAGCTTACCTGATCGACTCAAGCAGTTCCGAAACCTTGATTGCAAAAAACTGCCTGTACTTGCTCATCATTTTGTCTGTCTGCCATATCTTCACTGCGCTCATTTGTGGTGCTCGACTGCGTTATTTTTTTTGGCCCCTCATCGCACCCGTTTCGCTTTCCGTCTGGGTGGCTCGCCGCCTGACAGGTATCAAGGCAATCCGCTTCATCATCAAATATACACTTGGAATAGTTGCCCCCAACATTGAAAAAGATATCAGCAACGCAAAACCTATCCGGGACTGGTTTCCGCCATTAATCCTGCTTTCCAGATTACGCAATGAAAACATCTACACTACCGCCAGAGACAAGTCATGGGATTTCTTTGCGAGTCTAAATTTAAGATATTATATGCTGTTAGGCCTTAAAGGCTTCGTCGGCTCTTTTGCCTGGCTTCTGATTCCTACTTTGCTTTTGGTAGCTGCAAGCTATGAAGAAAGCGGGCTCTCGATTCTGTTTGGTATTCTCGGAGTTTTATTTGCGATACCAATCTTTGGCACCCTTTTATTTTTACAAACCCATTTCTCGGTTGACGGCAAGTTAGTTCGATTTTTCCAAGTGGGGCAAGTTTGGAGAAATTTTGGCCGCGCCCCCATCGCTCATCTCTTCGCCTTAACAGTCAGTCTCGTTCTCGCCTTGCCATTGTTTTTACTAAAGATTGAGACAATCCCCAATGAACTCCTTTGGACATTGAGTCTCGTTTTTATTATTTTCTCTTGGCCGGCTCGACTTGCTCTTGGATGGGCCTATCGACGTGGGGAAACTGCCACTCGTTCACGTCGTTGGTGGCTCAGATATCCAATGCTGCTTGCCTCAGTTCCCGTCGCATTCGCTTTCGCAATCATTCTCACGCTCACGCGGTATGTGAGTTGGAATGGTGCGTTGAGCCTTTTTGAAAACCATGTCTTCCTTTTGCCAGCGCCTTTTTGGCTGTAATACGAAAACATCTATCTCGGCCGCTATTCCCTAGGTTTTCGAGTTGACAAGCACAAAATGCTAGACACGGATGAAACAAACTGAAAACTTCCGTCATTACCGCGAATTTTGCTGGAGATCGTTGCGATTTAGATCCGACCGAAATAAAGAGCGTAACCGTTACATCTTACCAGAGTGCTAGCGGCTATCGGATTGAACTCAGCGCCCGACGGAGCTGCTATGCCGGACTACATGACAAATCTAATACTCGTATTTTCAGGTCTTCTGACTGGGTACCTGCTTTGGCACCGCGACAGACGCAATGAGACCTTATTGCAGCAGTCGCTGAAGAAGGACAACCACGATCTCCATGCCAGTCTGACGCTCGCCCACGCGACCCACCGTCAATTGAACGACCGGTTCCAACGTCAAACCTCTCAACTCAATGTTCTGCAACGACTTTGCGATGAGCTAAACGACACGTCACAGCATGCTTCACCTAGCTCTGGAGAAGGCACGGACCAACCGCGAAGCGAACCACTTCAAGAGAGAGGCGTGCTCCAAATCGACGATGAACGACTCGATTCAACACCTGACTTGGAACAAGCGATCGCAGAAAACACGGCGCTCAAGAAACGTCTTGAAAACCAGGAATCTACCATCCATGCAATCACCAAACGAAACCAAGAATCCCTTGCTAAAAAAGAGGACGAATATTCTGAACGGATAAGTCGCCTGGAACATCGAATCTGCAGCCAAGCAGAGTCAATTAAGAAGACCGACAAACACCTCGAAGACCTCGCCGTTGAACTGGACGTCTCTCAGAAAAAACTAGTGGTCTCTGAATCCGCATTAATGGAATCCAATTCGCGAACGGCCAAACTCAACAAAAAAATTGAAAATCTAAAAGCTACCTGTTTGAGAATCTCTCAGTACGAATCACACATGCAGGGTGTAGAAATTGAAAACAAGCAACTTAAATTAGCAAACCAAACTCTTCAAAACGAGCAACAGGATATCCTGTCAGCACAGCAAGAATTGTCAAACGAAATCGATAACCTAAGGCGGGCTAACCTTCAATCAGACGAAGAAGCAAACGATAGATTGACCGCGTATAAAGCAAAAGAATTAGAATCATCTGAAACGATCGAGAATCTCAGACTCAAAAATGATCAATTACAACAAGAACGTGGCGAACTTTTCGCGCGTCTTGCCAACCAACAATCTGTTGCAGAAGCAGACTCCGCAATCATTTCCTTTGCAGAAGCGATGGAGCAGAGAAAATCCCAATCTCAGGAATATGACGCTGAGCATCAAGGGCATCTCGTAAAACACCCCCGGCGAGGCATGCTATTCACCTCACCTCCGAAAAAACCAGATAATCTGAAATTCATTTCCGGAGTCACTGAAATACTCGAAGCTCGCCTAAACGACTGCGGCATTTACTGCTACAAACAGATTCTCAACTGGTCGGAAGAAGCAGTCACAGAGTTTTCAGTTCAATTAGGAATCGCTGAATCGCTTATCACGAATACCTGGAAGCAACAGGCAGAGTTCCTTGCCCAGCCTAAAACCGGCAAAGCAGCCGCCTAAAAGGACGCCCTCTTTTTTAAACGCGATCATTCATTCTCGCGTGGCGCCCCGCCAAACAATTCGTTCGCGTAGCTCTCCAACAAATCCTCTGCCCGATTCGCTGAGAATACGCGTGAATCATAATGAAGTGAAACCCGAAGCCGTTCACCATGACGTGCGACTGTATAATTCAGCGGAGTTCCCTCACGGACGGGTCCAACAAGATCAAATTGACCAAACGAACCACGACTCAACTGAGATTGGGTTTTGAGTAGCTTTCGAAAAGGCTCTCCGAGATTCGTAAAAACCACTGTCCCACGCGACTTTCGATTACCGGCTACTTTGCGAAACAACGGTTCGACGGTCGAAAGCAACCGGATACATATCAGAAAAATCTTATCTAACTGCCAACCGCGGATGATTCGAATCTCTCGATCCAAGTTTTGATAAAACCCATCCGACAACGCCAGTTCATCAGCCCGGCGATCTAATTGGACAATCGTCGTTCGATTGGCCGCTGGCATCCGCCGGTCTGACATTTCTCGAATACTAATCGGCAAGATGACACGCAACCAGTCTCTGCGATGATCCTCTCCATCCCTCGCCAAAAATTTCGCTAACGACACAAACAATCGCCCCAGCATGATCGAATTCAGCGTAACCCCCAAACGACCACTCTCGCGACCAAGCCAGCGAACGGCTTCTGCATCCACCCAACGTCCAACAATAGCCGGATATAGCCTCGCATCACCATCTGAAACATCTTTTTGAATCGTCAAGTCAACGGTTTTTCGAAAGATGAACTTGGTTGCTCCAAACAAGGCCACTGGCTGCTGCAAGATATGTTTCAAATAATTCCAACGAAATAGCCCAAGGTGGTTACGTGCTCTCAGACGGTCGGCCTCCAACCGTTGAAGTCCCGCCGTGCCAAACCTCCCAGAGTCAAGATTCGCATAAATAGCAAGCCATTCATTTACCACTAAAATCGCACCCGCACCGTCACTTATCGCATGATGGACAGCAAAGTAAACCAACGTTGTTCGCTCCACTGGTTTTCCATGAAGCTCTCCAGTTGGCCTCGCGCGACCGCCGGTTCGCATTTCCAAATGACTGGAAATCGTTAAACGCAATTCGTCATCTTCAAAGTTCCAAGGCTCCGGAGACGACTCGGACTCATGATGATTAAAACTTCCCGCGGAACCTCGCTCGTTCGTTTGGGATTTAGCCCCCCAATGCCAACGCCGTTTAACCTTTTCTGGTTTGACACCTGCAAGCGGCTGCCGACTCAATGCGATCCTCCATGCTTCCTTGGCAAGGACCGGATCAATATGCATTCTAAATTCTAGCCGACCAAATATAAAATTTGGGTGACTTGGTCGACTGTCGTACCAATGAAATTTCTCGATACTCGACATGAGCAACGGAAATATTTCCTTCGTCAAATCTTTAGTTTTGTTTTCCATAAAAGACGAACGCCCGGCGTGAACCGGGCGTTTGTATATTACATTCTGCTGAAGCGGAGCATGACTCAATCGCCAGTGGTTTTGGTCAAAAAACCTCTAACGCAAGCCCACCTTAAAGTTTGGCAGGGCCAGTTGGTCCGTTACTACTCTTTTTTGAACTTGAGTTTTTCGAGTTACTCTGAGACGAACGATCAGTTGAGCCTCGATTACTACCGCGAGCATTGCCACCGGTATCCAACGAGTTTTGCATCCCAGAGAACTTTGAGTTTCGAGCGCTAGTTCCAGAATTCCGATCCGATGTATTGCCACTAGAGCCTCGTGTGCCACCACGATTCATACTCGAAGGTCGTCCACTAGAATCAAATTCAGGCTCAGGCCGTCCTCCACCGCCACGGGTATCGCCACGGCCACCGCGAGCAGAACCTCCCGTGTCCAATGAGTTTTGCATCCCGGAGAACTTCGAATTTCGAGCGCTAGTTCCACCACCGCCACGGGTATCACCACGACCGCCGCGATCGGCACCACCAGTGTCCAATGAGTTTTGCATCCCAGAGAACTTCGAGTTTCGAGCGCTAGTTCCACCACCGCCACGGGTATCACCACGACCGCCGCGATCGGCACCACCAGTATCCAACGAGTTCTGCATCCCAGAGAACTTTGAGTTTCGAGGGCTAGTTCCAGAATTCCGATCTGATGTATTGCCACCAGAACCTCGTGTGCCACCACGATTCATACTCGAAGGTCGTCCACTGGAATCAAATTCAGGCTCGGGCCGTCCACCACCGCCACGGGTATCACCGCGACCGCCGCGATCGGAAGCGCCAGTGTCCAATGAGTTTTGCATCCCAGAGAACTTTGAGTTTCGGGGGCTAAGTCCAGAATTTCGATCTGATGCAGCACCACCTGGGCCTCGCGTACCACCGCGATTCATACTCGCCGGTCGTCCACTGGAATCAAACTCAGGCGGCAAACCCGCCCCCCCCGTTTGTTCACGAGGGATACTACGGCCAGTACCGCCACCAGCATTCAA
>Ga0214479_101043_pt1 | contig 12842 bp, 8 predicted proteins | sample M1_20Mar14CPVII9_5_FD_165054 | JGI IMG/M metagenome (GOLD analysis project Ga0214479, IMG submission 165054) | Marine eukaryotic communities from Monterey Bay, California, United States - M1_20Mar14CPVII9sort6BwellE14 | ecosystem: Environmental > Aquatic > Marine > Unclassified | place: USA...
AGGCTTAGATAATCTCATTCAAACTCAGACAATGATGCTCACCGGCGGTGCCGCAGCGGAGGAAGAAGAGGAGGAGCCAGAGTCTCTAATTGTGGAAGAGGAAGTTTCCTTTAGGCCAACGATGTTGGGGAGTTCGAATGTCCTGATGATTGACATTAGTCGGCTTCCTCGATTGGACCAGTACAATCCTTTGGTTGCGTCAGCCGAAGATGAGGTGCAGTCGCCGTCTGATATTAAATCACTCTCTTATTTTGTTTCATTGAGTGAGGGCGGCGTAGAGTCGGCAATCGAGTTTCAACCGAACAAAGCGCCGGGTGGGCTTTATCGCCGGGAGATTGATCGAGCGGTTGCCGAATACAGGGGCGAGACAGACCTCATGTTGGCGCCCGACGAATTTACCCGGTTAATCGCCAATGAGGTTGTGGATATTAGTTTTCAATACTTTGATGGCGAAGATTGGCAGTCTGAATGGGACTCGGTTGAAAGCGGAGGTTTCCCTGTGGCAATCGAGGTCAACATTATGATTGACCCAGTGCGTTCAGCCGCCGGATCTCAGGACTACACCATAGATCAATCTGATCCTGATCAGATGCAAATCTTCCGAACGGTGGTCGATTTGCCCGTTGCCGAACCGATTGAAAGTGAAGGCAATTAGATGAAGAAAATGCAGTCTTTCGTTCAACAGGGTTTTAAGCTTGATCGACATCGTGCCAGTGGGCATGGTCGACGGCAGGGTATGCTGTTGGTCATCGTGCTGGTCACGGTTGTGATTCTTTCCTTGTCGGTTTACACATTCACCGCGTTGATGCAAACGGAAGAAGAGGCATCGAGGTTAGGTACGCGACAATTACAGTCGAAGAATCTTGTTGATTCAGGAATGGATTTCGTGCGTCTCTATCTATCCAATAGTGAAGCCACCATTCGGGAAAAAGGTGGGCGCTGGGATAATCCGACTTACTTCCAAGCCGTTCCAGTGGCTGTGTCAAATTCCAACGCCGCTCTGGTTGGTTATTTTTCTGTGGCCACGTCGAGTCTTGATGAAGAGGGTGCTCCCGAAGGTCAGCGTTTTGGTTTGATTGATGAGAGCAGTAAAATTAACTTGAACACGATGCCTTATGCGGAGGCAACTCTTGCGTTGAGTGGCGGAAACGTTCGAGATTTGCTGATGGGTTTACCGGAGATGACAGAAGAAATAGCCGACTCGATTCTGGATTGGATGGACGCGGACGACGAAGCGAGAGATTACGGTGTAGAGTCATCTTATTACGAAGGCTTGTCGCCACCTTATTCCGCGAAGAATGGCCCGATGGATAGTTTGGACGAACTGCTCCTAGTTTACGGAGTAACGCCACAGCTTCTGTTTGGCCTCGATTCGAATCGAAATGGTGTTCTGGATCCCGCCGAGATGGTTGGGACAAACGTGTCATCCGTCGATGCAGAGATGTATCTTGGCTGGGCGAATTATCTGACGTTGTATAGCAACGAAAGTAACCTGACGGCAGAGGGGCTGCCTCGAATTAATGTCAATGCTGACGATCTTGAGCAGTTGTATGACGATTTGAAAAGTGCTTTTGATGATGAGTGGGCGAACTTTGTAATTTACTATCGCTGTTCTTCGGCCGAGCCATCAACTGAACCACCTTCAGAGACAGCGGTCGTGCAGAGCGCGGCATTGCTGACTCCGGATTTTGCAGTCCTTGAAAGCAAACGGAAACTCAATTCGATTGTCGACCTCGTATTGGCTTATGTTGATACGAGTGAGTGGGACGAATTGAACCTCACCAGTTTTGCGGAGTCACCGGTAAAAGCAGGCAACATTCCTTTCACGATGCCACGTTTGATGGCAAGTCTGACGACGTTTGAGGGGGCAACCATACCGGGCCGGATCAATATTATGCAGGCTCCCAGAGTCGTCTTGATGGGAATCCCAGGACTTGATGAGACGACCGTCGATCAGATCATTAGCCAACGCGGTACCGATTTTGAGCTAGATGATCCAACCGGTGCAGATATGAACCGAAAATATGAGACTTGGCTGTTTGTAGAAGGGGTGGTTGATCTGGCGACGATGAAAAGCCTGATGTCCTACGTTTGTACCGGTGGTGACGTTTTTGGGGCTGAAATCATCGGATATTTTGCTGACGGGGTCGGAACCTCTCGGGCGGAGGTAGTGTTAGATACTACGGTTGGTGTCCCCCGTGTTATTTCTTGGAGAAATAAGAGCCATTTAAGGTCTAGTTTCTCGATTGAAGCCCTCGGTACAAACATAATTGAATAGAGTTCGACTCGCGTTGTTTTCGAGTTAATTGATTAATCTGAAAGTTAGCCATGGCATTCGTTGCTATCCAAATCCAAGATGACCAGATCCTTGTCGCTGCCGCAAGAATTGCCCAGCGGTCGGTAAAGATAACCCACATGTTCTCCGTCGATCTGGCTGGCGATGCGGAGTTAGCTGCCGAAGCGTTGAAATCCAGCTTGGCAAAGCATGGGTTGTCGCGAGCTGATGCGGCGGTAATCGTGAGTCGGGCTGACGCGGAAATCAGGGAACTGACCATTCCGCCCGCACCGGACAATGAAGTCCCAGACATGGTTCGGTTTATTGCTAACAATGAGTTTGTCTCACTCAGTGAGGCCTGGGCTTTGGATTACCTTCCTTTGCGCGGAGATGAGACTCAATCGCGGGACGTGTTGGCCGTTGGTATTTCGCCTGAGCTTCAGCAGCGGGTGATGTCAATTACTACCGCTGCAGGGCTTAAGGTGAAGCACCTTTTGTTGCGGCCGCTGGCGACGATAGACTTGCTGGGTGAAGAGTTGAACGACGGGAAGTGTCGTTTGATTGTTGATCCCAATGGAGATCAAGCAGACATCTCCGTCGTTGATGGGAGTCTGTTGTTAACCACGCGAACGATTCGGCTTGCGGCGTCAAGCGATATGAACGAGAGAACATCAACACTGCTAGCCGAATCCCGAAGGACACTTGCCTCAGCAAAGGCGACGCTTGGCGAACGCACGGTTGCCGAAGCCGTCGTATTTGGAGAGTCAGAGAATTATCAGAAGCTGGCGAGTGAACTTGAAACTAAATCAGAACTGAGTGTCAGGCTAGTTTTGCCCAGCCAGTTCACATCGATTGCCAGTGGTTGTGATACGCCGGAATTTCCGGAACGTTTTGCAGCCGTTCTTGGGGCACTGGAGAAGCAAGCGGCAAAGGAAAAGTATCGTTTGGACTTCGTTAATCCAAGAAAGCCAATCGTGGTCAAGAAAGATCACTCACGCTGGTACCAAATTGGTGCTGCGGTTGCGGCTGTCTTTGTGATTGCAGTTGGCTCGGGCTGGTGGGTGCTGCGACAACAAAATTCGGAGATAAGTCGCCTGAAAGATGATTTAGCGTACCTGCAGCGGCTGAATCAAGGGGTTGGTGACAATCCCAGTGTCCAACAGATTACGAGCGAGGTCGACAAAATTGATGCCTGGAAAGTGGCTGATATCAACTGGCTCGAAGAGCTTGGTGAATACAGCGAACGATCGTTGACTCCCGACGATAACATCGTCGATGTCTTCGATGCGGTTACTGGCCTCAAAGCGGGAGGCAATGCCCGAATCGTCGTGAACATGCGAACGACCGCGGTTGGGAAAGAAGCCGAATTGATTGGTGAGCTCAGCGAAGCTCGTTTTTCGGTGAAGCCAACCCGAGGCGCCGTCGATCCAACCGATAAAAGTTACCCGCTAAGCACGAGCTTGCGAGTCGAATTTTCGCCGGACAAGGGTGCGTTAATAGAAGAGTTTAACAAGCGAGCAACCGAGTACCGCGATTCAACAATGGCGGCCGTTAAAGGCGAAGGTAAAGAGGACGAAGCGAAAGAAGACGAAGGTAAAGAGGACGAAGCGAAAGAGGACGAAGCGAAAGAGGACGAAGTGAAAGAGGACGAAGTGAAAGAGGACGAAGTGAAAGAGGATGGGATAGTGAAGGAAGATGCGAGCGAAGGTGAAGGCGGTGAAACAAATCCGGAATCATCAGAAGTTTCGGTCGCGAAGTGAATGTCCAGTGGTTAGCCACCCGCGACATCAGCAGAAGATACACAAACAAACCAATTGAAGAAGTTTAAGCATGTTTGAAAAATTGACACCCCGAGAAAGAGTGCTGGTCTATGTGGTAGGTACAATTGTGCCTGTTGCGTTGGTCGCGGTAGTTGGTTTATGGTTTTTCAACTCACTGAATCAAAATAAGATCGACCGGGCTGCTCTTACTACACAAATCGGTGACGCAGAGTACGAGATGGGGGTTGGGAAAAAGGCCGATCGTCGCCGGGCTTACTACGAAAGCATCAGCCTGCCGTCCGACATTGAGGGAGCCAGTAACAACTATCTGGCCTGGATGAAGGGTTTAGTTCGGGACGACTTGAAGCTGAAGTTGAAAATGTTGACGCCAAACGACAGCACGCCTCTCAAAGTTGATTCGAAGGTGGTGGGAGAGCGTAAGTCCTACACGTTGGCAATGGACGGCACATTGGATGATCTGACGAAATTCCTCAGTCGTTTTTATCGAGTTGAGTTGCTTCATCGAATCAACTCGCTGAAGATCACACCGCAAAACGAAACCGTTGGAAGCAAGCGAAAGATTCGCAATGGAACACTTAGTATTGTGGCCAAGATTGAGGTCTTGTCGTTGACTTCCTCCACAGCAAAAGACGACTTTATTGATGAGCTTAAACGTGAAATCGAAGTGGAGAGCGAATGGTCCAAAGAACTGGATGCCATGGCTAGTGCGGTCGTGCATCGAGATATTTTTGGCCCGCCAAATAACGAACCAACAGTCACGGCGAGACCATCGCGGTCCTACACATCGATGAAAGATGTTTCCGTAGCTCTTTCCGGAAAGGATGCGGATGACGAAGATGTGCTTACATTTGAGTTTTCGGGTGATCTGCCAATTGACGGTATGAAAATTGTTCCCGATGAGGGAAAGCGTACCGGCACGTTGCTAATTCCAGGACAAGAGGCAGGATCCTATAGTTTTGAGGTGATGGTCTCTGACAATGGTTTTCCGGCAAAATGGACAAAAGAGACGGTCAAGGTTATTTTTAAAGATGAGGAGCCCCGAGTCGTCAAACCAGTCGAGAAACCTGCTCCCGCGTTCTTGAATGCCAAAGAAACACGGATTACGGCCATTGTTCGAGACCGACTGGGCGATTGGCAAGTTTGGGTCAATGTCAGAACCACAGGCGAACGATTCAAGCTGAAGCAGGGCGACTCCTTTGAGTTGGATAAGAAAAAATGGGTTGTTGATGAAATCCGTGCAGATCAGGCTGTTTTCCGAGTTGAAAATAACCAATTGACCGTAGGTCCGTCTGAAGTTTTCTTTAGTGCTGAGCAGATTCCTCTCGCTCCACCGACAGAGGATGTGAAAAAGCAGGCTCCCGATTCGGAACTGGAATCTGGTGATGCTGAAAAGAATGATGTCTCCTAAGCTGTGCTAGCGAGCAACTGTAGCGTCTGAATTTTTGAGTTCTGGAGAGCACCGTCTGGCTGTGACTCCAGGTGGGATGCGGGCTAGGCGGTAAACCCGTGCTTAGTTACCCAGCTTCTCTTTGCGTGTGAAAAGATTCTGAATTTTCCGCGTCTATTGATTGTTTTTGTTCTAACGAGCGGTCAACTGCTGCCGATGTTTACGAATGTCCGACGTCGGCAACCCGTACGCCGTCCCGGATATGTTTCAATCAGGACCCAGCCTTTCATTCTTGTATTGGTCGAGATTCGTAAGGTTAAATTGAGGGTGGTTCTTGTAGGTGCCAAGTCATCTACAAGACCAATGCGGAGCCCTTTTTTGCCTAGGTCCTTGGTTAAGAGTAAATCTTTAGACCCTAACAGGACGAGAAAATGGCTAAATTTTTCAGAAAGCACTCTGGCAATCTTCGCACCCCTTTTTATTGTTTCGGCGCAATGGCGGTTGGCTGCTTGATGGGCGGCTCGTTGTCGGCTGATGAAAACGATAAAGATAAATTCCGGGCCAACGCGGCGGCACCGACGATTCAGACATCTCCCACTCAATTTGTGCCGATGCCTTCGGCTCGAACCGCGATTCCCGCTGTGCAAATACCAATGCCTCCGAGCGGATTAACTCCGTCGTCTGGGTCTGCAGGCACCAACGGATTTGTGCCAGCCTCGAAAGCGGCACTCTCTCCGGTCTTCACTGAGCCGGCAGTTCCAGTCGCGAAGCCTGCGAGTGCGATCCAGCTAAACAGCTTTGGCGTATCCAATGAGATGGCAGTTGGTGCAGACCAAGGCCAATTCAAGCGGATGCCATTGACCTCCAACGTTGCCGGTGAGAACGGACGTGCGTTCCCAAAATATGTGGCACCGAAAGTCAGAAACGGTGTACATCAGCTGAGTGCTATTTCGATCGAAGAGTTCGAGACGACCGTCGTGACGACTTGGGGACGGCGACTTGGCACAGCTACTTCACCAGATGGGCGATACGTTCGTGTCGAGATTCCAACTCGAGTTTCTCAGCGAATGGCGATGATTGTCGATCGTCAACACGGATCATTGAAATTTGAAGGTGACGATTCGTTGCGTGAGAATTGGCATAAGTTAATGGAGTCAATCGATTGTTCACCGGAAGTGACCGAGCGTGGGTCTGTACTCAAGACAGTTCTGGTGGATGCTAATCAGGATGAACTGAAGACCATCCAGCAAGCAGCATTTTTGATGGGTTTAACTCAGGATATCACTCAGCCTGAGAAAGGTAGTCAAGAGGATATTACCAAGCCAGAAGCCTCGATTACTTTGCCTCCAGGCACAACGTTGCCACAAAACATGAATCAAGACGTTGATGATAACGTCAAGGATGAGGTTAAAATTATCCAGGATCCGGTTACCGGAATCATCACACTCGTTGGATCTGCGGCTGACGTGGAAATCGTGAGAAAAGTGATTGCGGAAATCTCTTCAAAAGCGAAAGCTCGGCAGGCGTTAGTTGAGCGGATTCCTTTAGAGTATTTGCTGAGCTCCGAAATCGCTGAGCAAATTCAGGAGATTTACGACGCAAGTTACGCACCCTCCACAGGAGCTGCAAAAATTCAGGCTTTGAGTTCGCCGAATGCCATTGTGGTTGTAGGGCAGCCAGCTGGTATCGAAGCGGTTCAGCAGCTAGTCGGCTCAATGGATGTGGTTGCAACTGCCTCTGAGTTAGGTGGCTTCGAAGCAATTCCTTTGAAGTATTTGTCGGCGGCTGACGCAAAAACCCGCCTGGACAGCTACTTTAATCAGGCCAACGCAGGCCAGGGAACGCAGTTGGCAAGCACGCCTATTGCAATCATTGCGGACTTTAGAAGTAACAGCATCATTGTGAAAGGCCCCAAAGAGGTCATCGCACAGGCGCTTCAGGTGCTTGAAACGATTGATGTGGCTGAAGTTGATGGGAAAACGAATACCGTCAAGGTCTTTCCACTTCGAAACACGCTTGCTGAAGAGATGGCAATCGTTCTCCAGGATGCAATTAGCGGGCAGCAGCCGAACGCCGGGCAGGGTTACAATCCTAACCAACAGGCTCAGCAGAACCAGCAGAATGCCAATCAGCAAATTCAACCAACCCAGTCATCACTTGGTGCTGCCCAGTTGAGCTTGCGAACGATCGATAAAAAAGGAAAGGAAGTCAAAAGTGGCATCATGTTTGATGTCCGCGTGACTGCCGATCGAAATAGTAACTCGCTGGTTGTAACTGGGCCGGCTGAGAGCATGGAGTTAATCGGTGCACTGATTGATAAGCTGGATCGAATTCCAGATGCTGAGACCCAGATCAAGGTATTTGAAATTATCAACGGTGATGCTGAGGGCTTGTTGACGATGCTCGAAAATCTGTTCGGCTCTGGCACGGCACAGCAGGGTGGGCAGAACGGAACTTCGAATCTTAGCCAATTGCCGCTTCAAGGCTTGTCGGCGACCGAAGGTTCTACATTGATCAACTTGCGTTTCTCCTCGGATACTCGAACGAATACGATTATCGCATCCGGGCCAGCTGGCGATTTGCAAGTCGTTGAGGATTTGCTGAATCGACTTGATACGCGAGACGTTACGGACCGTAAGCCTCGCGTCTACCGCTTGAGCAACGCACCGGCACTGGACGTTGTTGAGGCGATCAACTCTTATCTTGGTTCGCGGAATGACATTGTTGCGGACGACCCGCGAACGGGTGGTGCGTTCATTCAAGCGGATCGTTCAGTCGTGGTAGTTGCGGAAACGGTAAGTAATAGCGTTATCGTCAGTGCAACCCCATCACAACGAGCGGAGATCGAAGAGTTGATTCGCGGACTTGATCGACGGCCACCGATGGTGAAGGTGAAATGCCTGATTGCCGAAGTCGATTTGGGGCAGACGGAAGAGTTTGGCGTTGATATTGGAATCCAAGATTCCCTTGTGTTTGATCGGGGAACTTCAATTGCGGCAGACGGTTCGATTGGTGGGATTGGTTTCCCATTCAATACGTCGCCACTGCCTGTCGCGAATCTGATCGGGGCCTTCCCAGAGACGATGGCTGGCCAGGCTGTGTCAAATCTCGCCACGGGAACGGTTAACTCCAGACTCGGTTACGGTGGTTTGGTGCTTTCCGGTGGAAACGAATCGATTAACGTTTTGATGCGTGCCCTCAAGGATAAGAGCTCGACACGGATTCTGAGTCGTCCGCAAATCACCACGGTGGAAAATAATCAGGGTCGTGCTTCGATTGGTGCGTCGGTTGCTCGTATTGCGGGAACGACAGTCACCAACGGTCTGTCGCAGCAAAATATTGAGTTTGTAGATGTCGGTGTGATTCTTGAAGTGACTCCCCGAGTGAGTCCGGACGGAATGATCGTGATGGCGGTTAACGCGACTAAGTCATCCGTTGGTCCTGATTCTGATGGAATTGTGATTGGCTACAGTGACGGTGGAGTTAACTCGACACCGCTGCCGATTATCTCTCCAAATATCGAAGAGACGATTGCTCAGACAACGCTTATGGCTCGTTCAGGCCAGACAGTTGTGTTCTCAGGTCTAATCACCGAAGAAAAGCAGCACGTAAAACGTGGGGCACCTATCCTGTCTGATTTACCCTGGATCGGTCCACTCTTTAGCTTTGAGTCGGATGTTGCCAAAAGGACTGAGTTGTTAATTATCATGACGCCGTACCTGATTACAGATGATCAAGAATTGACGGCTCAAAATAATGACGAAATGGATCGGATGCACTGGTGTCTGTGCGATGTTGCTGAGGTCTACGGCAATACAGATTACAAAGGCATGGAAGGAACGGAAGCTGGGATCGAAACGATTTATCCAGATATTGATCCTTCTGGAATGCAGGGTGCTCCGCTGTATAAGGTGATCAGTGGGAATGAGGCAGAGGCTGGCAACCGGTTGACTCCTACGACCAATCGGTAGTAAGCCGAGGTTCGTTACGGAATTGAGGCAGCAGAGTCTTTGCAAGTTGGTGAATTAAGAGACAACGTTATAGAGTTCAGGAGTTTTTATGATTACTAAGGTGCTTTATTCTGTTTGTCTCTGTTCCATCATTTTCACTGTGGGTTGCAGTGGTATTAAAAACACGATGCGAAGCAGTGAGAAGAATTCGCTTTGGAATCCAATTCAAAAGGTTTCAGAAGACTCCAAAAAGAAGAAGAGCAAATCGGATATTGATTCAACCCCTGTCACCATGACTGCTATCTGGACTGACTCAGTCTATGAGAAGGCTGGTGAGGCCTCGGTTAAGGGGTTTGGTGGCCGGATCTTTTTCTACAACGCCAATGAGAAACTGGTAAAAGCAGATGGCGAGTTGATTATCTACGGATTTGATGATTCTTCAAAAAGCCTAACGGATGGAAAGCCAGATAAAAGGTTTGTCTTCCCGCAGGATAAATTTCAGAGTCATTACAGCGAGAACAAACTGGGCGCGTCTTACAGCGTTTGGGTTCCCTGGGAGCCAATGGGCGGATATCGAAAAGCGATTACGCTCATTCCCATGTTCCGAACTGCTGATGGTGATCTAATTAAGTGTACTCAAACGATCGCTATATTGCCTGGCAAAGTTCGCCCGGACACGGAAGTCGCCAATTCACAAGGTGACCAACCCTACGAGGTGTTGGGATCGAGTTCAGCGGTGATCCGCCGTGCGGGGTATCATTCCGGGATGGCGATTGCGGGAGAAACGAAAGACCTTTCTCAAGTCGGTTTCCAAAGTAAAACTACCGAGAGCGAGAAAATCAAGGCGTCCACCATTTTAATGCCGCCTTCGATGTCGCGGCGAATCGCATTAGCGAATCAGAATCGCGCGAGTGCGCCACGTGGTGCTGATGGATTCGTTTTACCAGAGACTAGCGACCGAGACAGTAAGGTCAGTGAGACTGACGGGATCGTTACGACGGCACTTCCCGGTTTACCGAGCCGCGAGATTGAACCGGTAAAGGAAAGCAACGCAATGCCGCGAAACGGAAGAGCCTTCGGGATGCCCGGTGCATTCTAAATGAGTTTGCTGCAACCCTTGCTTGTTAACTGTATTCAGCTTGTTACCCGTCAGGTGGCCTATGTCGCTCTCTAATAGTCTCACGCGTGCCGCAGTTGTGGTGAACAGTTTGTCGACGGATCATGCCGCACGAGTTTTATCTCGGCTAGAGCCAGAGGACATTAAGTCGGTACTGGCTGCTATTTCCCAGCTAAAACACTCTACGCCGCTGGAGGTGCGGAATTCTATCGAGCGGTTCGCATCAGAGACCGGAACGGAGATTAATCGTCGAAACCACTTGAGCAGTAATGACTCGGCCAACTTGGATTCTCTTGAATCCAAGGCGCTGGATTACCGTTCAGTGAGCACTACTTGTGAGTCAGAGTTACCATTTTCATTTCTAAAGACGGTCGATCACGAGATCAAACTCCAGTTGCTGCAGGATGAACATCCGAGAAATATTGCACTCGTACTGTCCTGCGTTGAACCTGAAACTGCGTCTGACTTGATTTCCTCACTTGACCCAATTCTCCGTGTCACGGTTTTAAAGAGGATCTGTGAGCTAGAAGAGCTCGACCCAGAAGAAATTGCGTATCTTGGTTTCGAGTTAAAATCACGCCTTGAGAAATTAAGCGGATTGGAACAGGAGCCAGCGCTTGGGATTGATGTTGCTTCCCGAGTATTAAGTGGTGTGGATGAAACAGTTCAATACTCACTGTTAGCTGAGATTGATCAAGCTGATCCGGATATGGCGCGGTTTTTGAAGAACTCAGTCCTTGTGTTTGAGGATTTGGAGCGTTTGGATTCAGATGATCTCAAACTGGTTCTATCGCAGTTGGATACATCAGTCTGGGCACCGGCGCTCAAAAACGCCCACTCCTCTTTGCAAGTTCGCATATTTGATGTTTTAGCCGAGAAGCCAGCAGAGTTACTCGCCTTGGAAATGGATCAACTGGCGGTCGTCGATCAGACTAGCCAGCAGTCAGCGCGAAAGACAGTAGTAAAAGCAATGCTGGACTTATCGCTAAGTGGCTCCATTGAGTTTCCAAAGCAACTCGCAGGTTAGGACGAATAAATAGAGTTCCGGGATATGATTTATCCCTCGACGACTTTTCCAATCATTTTTCCGGCAAGCTTGATCGCGTTCATAGGAATCGAGTGTGGCCCGTGGAACTCGATATATTCAACTTGATGTTCAGTGGATTCGAGCATTTCCTTCAAAGCTCTCGCTCCGTCGATGGGCAGAATAGGGTCGATGATCCCGTGAGACTGAGCAATATTCAGTGGCGTTTGCCTCGCCGCCTCGGCAGTCCATCGTTCTGAATCAATCAGGGCGCCTGACCAGACTATCAGGCCGCCTAGGGGGTCTGGGTAGTGGAGCGCGACGTCGGTGGCGAGCATCGAACCTTGGGAAAAGCCACCCACGATTATCTTTGCCGGGGGCAGCGAAAATTCATGGCGACAGTGGTCAATCACGTAGGTTAAATCAATTCTTCTCTGCGGGAGAAGGTCAGGCGACTCACCCTGCATTTCTCGCGTCTCTCCGTTCATCATGAGCGATTGGATTTTCTCAATATCGATCATCCACCAGGCTCGGGAATCAAATAGGGGGTCTAGCTCAATCGGCGCTGCTGGGAATATGTATACCGCGTTTTGTTGAGCCTGCCCCATCTTGATCATTTTTTCAGCAAGGCTAACCAAGTCGGTACCTGGGGCTCCGAAACCATGACAAAGAATTACCGCGGCAGTAGGAGTTTCGCAGGTCTCGCTTTTCACGAGGATGCAATCCAGTTCGCCAATTTTAACTTCCGTTTTTTGAATCATGTTGCGGTGGTAGTTAGTAGAATCTAAAGAGTGTGGAAAGAGTTGGTCGTACCAATAGTCGTTGCGTGAGGTTATTGAGAGTGGTTTTTAAAACCACCATTTACTGGGAAAATTTGACCGGAGATAAAACTTGCCGCTGAAGAGCAGAGAAAAACGGCAACCGCGGCAACGTCATCTGGCGTACCCCAACGTTGCATCAGCGAATCTTGCGTGGCTCGGTTAGACCAGTAATCGGAAGCTTGCTCTCCCCATTCGGTTTTAATCCAACCCGGAGCGATGCAATTGACTCTTACTTCGGGCGAAAGGGATTGAGCAAGGCTCTTGGTCATCGCCATGATTGCACCTTTGGTGGTCGCGAATAGTTCTCCGCTATCACCTTCCATGCCCTGGGCTGCTTGGTCCCAACCCATATTCAAAATTACACTCTGCCCTGCCCCCCTGGATTTCCATCCGTTAGGCTTTTTGAAGAATCATCAAATCCGTAGATAATCAACTCGCCATCTGCTTTTACCAGTTTCTCATTGGCGTTGTAGAAAAAGATCCGGCC
>Ga0214479_101044_pt1 | contig 12839 bp, 11 predicted proteins | sample M1_20Mar14CPVII9_5_FD_165054 | JGI IMG/M metagenome (GOLD analysis project Ga0214479, IMG submission 165054) | Marine eukaryotic communities from Monterey Bay, California, United States - M1_20Mar14CPVII9sort6BwellE14 | ecosystem: Environmental > Aquatic > Marine > Unclassified | place: USA...
AAATGCCAATGGACTGTTAACTGCACAGAGTTAGTTGGGAAGAAAAAGATTAGATATATTTCAGTAAGCATATGTATGTTCTCCAGATAAATTATAAAACATACACTCACTCAATCGAACAGAAATGTCTCAGCTGGGCATGATAGGCCCCCGGACATCCTCGCTAGTGAAGTGCTTGTGGCACTAACTTTTATTGAGTAACCTGATTATTGGAGTTGGATTGTACCTTCTTCGATCAGCTCAGGAAGAACTTTGAAAACTTCTCCTACTTCCATTGAGTTAGGCTTCCATCGAGTTAGGCATGTATCATATCATTTGTCTTCCATGAATTGGATTGATCTACCTCTTGGTTATAAATATCTCCATCATCATTGAGTCTAGTCTACTATCTTACTTCTCAATGCCATGTATTCATAACACTGCATACTTATCTCCCTATAGTCTGGATGAATATGGGTATACTGTATGCGGTGATTTAACCACAAAAAATACACCCAAAAGATGGTAGAATATCCCCAGAGAACTAGAATTCACAAATTTATCAGCCGATGAGCAGTTCGAGTAATTGTTTGTTCGTTGCAATGTCTCTTTCTAATCCCCCAAACAAACTTTTACCGATAATCCCTAGCTTCAGTAAAAGCCGTATGTACGATAACCAATTTAAATGTAAAATGTCATTAGTTTGCATGCTGATAGGTTGGCGGGTTGACATACAAATCATACGGCTCCAGCAATTTAAACCGATACTTTTTTGATGGAAGGATTACCAGATTAATACTACTCCAATGTAATGTGTAATATCACTAACTATGTTTGTCCATATCTAAAAAAACCAGTATCACAACAACACTCTCCTAATAGTTTGCATGCGTTTAATGAGATTGAATAGTAGATCTATAATATATCATCATCACAATACTACCCCATGTGCTGCTATCGAAGATTTATCTTGTATAATATATACTATTGCAATGTGCACTGTGCTAGTGATGACAATAATTTTCTAACCATAAGATATATCGACATTAAAATTCCTCCGAGTTTGGTACCGACTTGCTATGAAAGGAGACGAACCTTTTTCAAAGATGATATGGATTGGCTTGTTTTGCATTTGTCCGGCATTGCAATTGTAATTCCACATAAACTACCGCGTATTATTCAAGAGGTCGGAAAATCTTTGCTGTGATAATATTATATACCAATTAATATGTAACCTACTGATACAATAATATCCTTGAATGTGTACATGACACTAATCTGTAATGAAATGAAGTATGATTTTTCAACAATATTACCTATCTTTGAAAGTTATCCGAGCGACGTGAATGATCGTTGCCTCAACGGTGGATATCAAAACTCTATCAAACATCTACAGCACCCTATCTGTCATATAATCTAATATCCACTACATAGAAGATTGCGCTACGATAACGTATCGTAACCACCACCACAATCACAACAGATCACAAGTGTAAAAGATTTCAAGGATACCGCTCCTTATCGCAGAAAAAAATTTATTTGATTGTTGACTTGTTGAGGAGATTGTTGATCAGTGTTGACAGTTCCTATTACGATAGTTGAGTTTGGATGCTTGGATAACAAATAACATATCAAATAAATACGCTGGAGTACACTGATAAAAAGAGTACAATAGAGAAGTGTGTTAGACCGATAACTACCACAAAGACTATATCTGTAAGTCTTTGCCGAATAAACAAAATCTGGTCGGTCGGAAATTACACTGAATACAATATACCATTCCGAGAATACAATATACCGCCGTGAGAATACAATATACCGAGAATAAAATACCGAGCATCTTTTTTTATAATTACATACCTACAATAGTCCTGCATTTGTATTAGTATGGATAATATTATAAACGAAAGGAGGAGGAGCCATGGACCTACTATTGCCATCCTTCCTCCTTTACCGGAATCTGAAGAAGTTATTAACAGCGGTTCTACGCCATCTGCACAACAACAATCACAACAACAACAAACACAACCTATTATACCCACACAACAACATTATGAACAGCAACAACAACCAATAAATTCAGACATATCTTCACCACGCTTAAGTTCACAATGGACATCAGACTCACAATCTAATTATTGTAATGCGTGTCAATCAAAGTTTGATGGATTTCTTAATCGAAAACATCACTGCAGATTATGTGGTTTAGTTTTCTGCAATAATTGTTCGAACACAAGAAGTCTCATTCCCCCAAGCGCATTAGTATTACGAGAGACATCTAACAATACATGGTTGGATTTACAAACAGGACAACGATTAACAAATCCAAGTTTTGCATCTAATTCTAATGAAGTCGATTCATCAATAACATATGTCAATCAATCAAATTCAAACGATGATACATTACTCTATGGCAAGGGATTAGAACAGCGTATGTTAAAAGCACGTCATCCACAACGGACATGTCATGCATGTGCACAACAATTGGCACCTATACAAAATGAATTATGTCTCCGTAACTCGAATGCAATGAGGTACAACTTTATTGACGAAGGGGATGCTGTTAGACGATTAAGTGAGTGTATGTTTTATAATTTATCTGGAGAACATACATATGCTTACTGAAATATATCTAATCTTTTTCTTCCCAACTAACTCTGTGCAGTTAACAGTCCATTGGCATTTACATTAGGCCATGAAGTTCGCAAAGCAGCATACGCTCTAACAAACCTCTTACCAAGGTCTAAGAATAAACGGGGTGGATTTGTGCCAACTTCTGATAGATTACAATACTCGTATCCTCCGCCGGAGAGTGACCCCTGTTACATTCCGAATGGTGGAGGGTGTAAGAATATAGACCCAACATTAAGCAATTTAGATAGGTTACACATACCTGCAAAACTATTGCAACAGGCGAAAGGGATAGCAATCGTTACCAGTGCCAAAGGTGGCTTAGGCTTTGCTGGCTTTGAGTTTGGTACAGGCTTGGTAGTTGCAAGAAGAAACGATGGTTCCAGTCAGTTTGATAATTGGACTGCACCTTGTGCAATTGGCATCGGAGGTTTTGCTTGGGGCGCACTGATTGGAGCTCAAGTATCAGACCATGTCTTTCTTTTGATGACTGAAGACGCGGTGCGATTATTCTCAAGTGAAAAGGGAAGATCTATCCAATTAGGGGCTGATATTGGCGTGGCGTTAGGGCCATTAGGAAGAAGTGCAGAAGCTGATCTGGGAGCTAGCAGTCTGAGTAGGACCTTGGATGGCACCAACCGTGTTGGGCCCACCATCGCTCCAATTTACACGTATTCATTATCAAAGGGCTTATACGCTGGTCTCTCCCTCGATGGAAGGATCTTAATGACAAGAGACCGAGTGAATGAAAAGTTTTATGGAAGGACAATCTCTGCATATGAAATACTGTCCGGACAAGTTCCTTCACCTCCTGCAGCGCAACCATTGTATGATGCCTTGAAAAGATGCCGTGTATATGGAGGCGGCAGTGGAAATACTGGATTGGGAGGGCAAATGTCTATGTCAGAAGGAATAGATGACGGGGGTTACAATGTCCACAATAGTGGAGGAGGCGGTTTAATGGTAAGACTAAGTCATACAACTGGCGCTGGACTGCCTATATCAGCAACCAACGCTCCCTCAAGATATTCTACTTCTCCAAATCGCTACAATCTAGCTGGTCGTGAAGAAAACTTAACTCCAGGATATGACTAGATTGTCTACCTATCTATTGGTCTTATGTATTGGATGTCTTTATATGAATATGTGAAGTAAATATAGCGTTTTAAAGATAGATGGTTTATGTGTTGACCTATGTTCATAGTGTTTCGTCTCCTATCCAATATGCAGGATCTAAAAACGAGAAACCAAACCCGTGACTTCATGATGATGGGACATAATTACACTGATAAATTCGTACAAGGCTGGAGCATACGTACCGAGATAAACAACCAAAAGATAGGTAGGTCAGCGTCACATGTATTATTGACCCACCACCAATTGAAAATCGACAACTGGTCTATATATATATATACAGTCGAAATACAGTATAGTGGTGTACTCTTTATTATGTGTAGTTTGATACCAATCCATATCTACTATATTACTTTATTGCAACTTCAAGCCGCTAAACAAATTATCAAATCTCAAAGTAACTCTCAAGAAAGTCTCTCATTCTCGGCAATCAATACCTGATAATATAAGCGTAGATCACAAACAAGAAAGCCAAACAATCATGTCTCATACTCAAGCAGTTACCGATGCCATCCAGTCCTCGGATTACGTTCGGCTGTCCGTCATTTTCTCAACACAATGGCAATCACTTGGCCAGGTAAATTTTCAATATCTTTTGTTGCATAGTTGCATTGCTTTATTGCTTAACTTTGTTTGGTATATAGCATTGATATCTCACTATCTTCTATTGTTGCCTCTATATATTAAATCTCTATACCGCCGTCACTGACGCCACCGTTATTCCATCATATTTCTGTGTACCACACACTGTCATTTCTCTATATCTTCATTCATAATATTAAAAGGGTGAACAACGTACACTTGCTGCACACTTTATCAAAACTGCAGTTGCATCTCCATCATTCTTTCCAGATGCCTTCAAATCACCACAAATCATGACAGTTATCAATGCCACACTAAAACATTTACCACCCACGGTTGAAAATGCCGCTGATAATATCCTCCGTCAGAAGATTTTTGATTACAAACTCAATGAAGAAGAAGATTATAGTACCGCGGCACAAATATTGAGTGGATTACGTATGGAAGATACGGAAGGGAGTGTTTATTATATGCCGCCTATTGAAAGATGCGGTAAGTCTTTTGTTTTGGTTATCAGAATTTAGATGCATATGATGTGCACAAAATCTCTTATACTACCATCTCCCTCTACTTTTCTTAGATGTCTTTGTTAAGGTAGCAGAATGTTATTTGGAAGAGGATTTGACAGTTGAGGCTGAAGGTGCAGTTACAAAAGCTGGGGTAGTGATCGAAGCATCTGGCATTAGTGTTAGTGCCGAGGATGAGGTGAAGGATGAAGCAACCGTTACCTTGATGTTGAGGTATAAATCAACCTATGCTCGTGTTTTGGATGCCAATCGAAAGTTCCTAGCGGCTGCTGTGAAGTATCATGATTTGAGTACGGCATATTTGTATACAGATGCTATTGATGCGGATGATTTAATTATCATGTTGGGAAAGGCTGTGACTTGTGCTATCCTGTCACCCAACTCTGCTCAGAGGCAGAGGGTACTTGGTTTGGTTTACAAGGATGAACGTCTCAGTCAACTGGATGCTATCCCCGAGTTTCAGTCTCATGCAGCTGTCCTTACCAAAATGTATCTCAACCGTATTGTTCAGAAAAAAGAATTGGAACAATTTGAATCATCATTAGCTGATCATCAAAAAGCCATCATGGCCGATGGACTTACCATTGTGGAAAGAGGTGTTCTTGAACACAATATGGTTGCTGTTAGTCAGCTATACACCTCCATCTATTTTACACAACTAGGGGAGCTGTTGGGAGTTGTAGATTCCACCAAGGCAGAAAAGACGGCAGTGAAGATGATTTCCGATGGGAGCTTGAGTGGTTCCATTGATGAGGTTGAAGGAGTTATTCGTTTTCATCCGACAAAGACAAAGGAGGAGTCAACCTTGCTACATTGGGATGAGACAATTACCACTTTTTGCACCCAACTCAATAAGGTCACTGATGCGGTAAGGGCAAACTGACACTAGAGTTGAAATGCATTTCATAGTAGAAAAGAGAGCGTAGGTCCTCAATAAACTCTATACAAACAACATACACACAAAAAAGAGGCATACTATCTAGCTTGTTATCATGATCTTTATAGTATATTAAGAGTACTTCTTCATACTATATTTATTTTTCAGGAGGCGTACCCATGACTGCAAACTTTTGACCTGTTAATGCCAAGCCGATGAAAGATAGCATCCAGCAACCGATAATGATCTTACTCTGAGCTCCGACTACCTGGAAGATGCGCGTTATCACAGTTTATGAAGATGAAGAGAGATGATAGTAACTCAAGTTAGTGCATACGTCTTGCAAAAACAATCAAACGGAGATACAAAAAGGCCAAATAAAGCACTCAGATCTCAAATACTTCAATTTGAACACATGAATTCATAAGATAAAACATACTAACGCGGACTTTCCTGTTCAATCGTCTTTGTTTCGAGACCAAATCGTGAAAGGGCCTCTTCCCCGGTCTTGGCGACAGGTCCTCGAAACGGACCGCTAGATGTGAACTCAAGACCTTCAAACTCATTCAAAGACAAACCAGTAAATCCCCACCTCACCAATCCAATTTGATTTACCCATCGAAGAAGCTTTGGTGTATTCTCTTCTGCGATGTTCTTGCCGTCAAATATGATATTCAGGATGATGAAAGGTGGAAATAAGGCCAAAGCAACATCGCTGTTTGGGGAGACTGACCCTATCAGAAGCCCGAACGCTTCAGCAGCAATAGCATGAAGACTCGAGAGCCCCAGGAATCTCTTGAATCGTCCCTTCTGAAGCTTTACAAGAGGGTAGATTATACTCCCAAAGACGGCATTAAGCATGCCGATTAAGGGTATTTCTGAGATTGTTTTGGCAAGAAAGTAAGGTCCTGTTCGGTACATGTGGCTTGCCATCTCTCCATTAACGATACTCTTTTCTTTTGGAAAGCTCCTAATGGTTCCTGCCATCGACATATTAGTTGCCCCGATAATGATCAATGATAACAATCCAAATCTATCCATGATAGAAGATTGATCATTTCCCAGCGAATAAATGCCTCCATATATCAAACCCATCGATATTTGTTGCACAACCTTGATTACAATAGCCGCCTTGCCTCTCAAAAGTTCTTGCACTGATCGTCCTAGTAGGAGTCTAAATTGTCTGAAGACGCTTGTACCAGGATGAGTAGAGGTATTATCGACTAGATGCTTCATCTTCTTTGTACCCTTCTTTCCAGTATCTTCCTCCCCATCTGTATTGAATGACACCAACTCTCTTGAGTGTTTTACTGCTTCTTTTGCAATATGATCAATTCGTTCAATGGATAAGCGCTCTGTTTCAGCATCAGCTCCGACAACTCGAGAAACACAGTCTAGCACATGTTCGGCAGTCCCTACTTCTTCTTCACAGCCATAACCAAGATTATCCATATATTCGCGTACATTTGACACTTCTCCATAATACATTTGTCTCCCTTCACTTACAAGTAACAAGTCATCAAAAAGAGAGAAAGTATGCTGTGACGGCTGGTGGATAACGGACACGATTGTTTTGCCCTGATCAGCTAGTTTCCTCAACGTTTCAACAACTTGTGTGGCCTGGTAGCTATCTAAACCGCTCGTAGACTCATCTAAGAAGATAAGAGCTGGACTTGATATCATTTCACAAGCAATAGAGAGTCTCTTTCTCTCACCACCACTCAGACCTCTTACTTTCGCGTTACCAACGATTGTGTTTGCGCTCTTTTTTAATCCTAATTGATCCATCAACTCGTTGACACGCTCATCTCTTGCCTCTTTTGTCTTTAACACAGACCCCATTTTAAGTTCGACCTGAAAGTTCAGTGTCTCTTTCACAGTCATATGTGGAAAGAACTTAACTTCCTGCTCGATGAATGCACTCGGTAGCTGAGAATCACCAGAGAATTGCAGGTTATTAATATATCTCTTCCCGTAGAGGTTAATCTTTTTATCCTCCTTCACCTTTCCAGCAATTGCATGTAAAAGTGTTGTCTTGCCGCTGCCTGAAGGACACCCATGATTGCCAACATCCTCCCTGACTTTGCCACACCTCTAATACTACCATCTAATATAACACGATCCGATCTACCCTTCTTCTTTGATTTCAAAATCATACCAATATCTTCAAACCCAACTTCAACAGATTGAAAAAACTTCGTCTCTTTATTATCACACACCAGATCATCAGCTGTTTATAGAGGATAAGAAACAAAATTGTTAGAGAAATGGATTCATATGAAATACACACATATCTACCCCGAGGAAAAGGAGAGGGGGCAAGATATATGATGAATACTCACCCCCTTCTGTCTTCTTCTTATCGATTTGTACACCCGGCTGCAGAATAGTAACGCCCGTAGATATATACCACACCAACGATATAATAGCACAAACTATACTGGAAACCACCGAGACTATTATAATCCTTGATTCTGCAATAAACAGTTCCCACTTCCAAGAAACATCATCTTTACTGTCATTATATCCCCCACCGCCGTCCTTCATCTTACTCCAACTATACCACTCACCATCTCTTTTCTCTTCCTTCACTACTTGTCGAGTAGTTCTTTTACCAAAGAAGGATTTCTTCTTCTTTTTAGATTCATCGTCAACTAGCTTTGATCTTGAGGCAAACTTGGCAGTCTGTGCGGATACAAAGTGAGGTGATAAGTTATGCACATAATACGTGGAGATTATTGCAATTGTTGCAATCAATGCCAGTAGCATAGGTTTGTTGGTATAACGTCTTCTTATAGATCTCATGGTTATTGAGCTATATGACTGAGTTGTCTCCTAAGCAGTTTTTGCCGGCTATTGCAAAGCCGAGCACTTTCACGAATAAAATCTCATTTGGCGATACAACGGCTCATTAAGATCCTCTGCTTGCCGCCTCTTTTTGTTAGCAAAGCAGTGAAGTAACCATCCTACCCAGAGACGGAATTGAAAGGTGCGTATGTCTAGTAGTTGTGTTGCTGTATTTATGTGTTAAATGGTTTTGTCGGTAGTGGTCTAGTTGTGCGGCGTGCAAGTATTGATTTTCAACAATAGAAGTTCACCTCTCACATTTTATTTTCTCTAAACCAATAGGCCACATTACCAACCCAACCAATAAACAAAAACAAGATGAGTGCACCAACCGAAGATACAAAGATGGGAGAAGCCGAAGGAGATTCTACCCCTATCAAACTCATTTCACGTTCTGGTGATCAATTCGAATTGTAAGTTATATACCATCTCTTTTTATTTTTTATACGTTTCGTGGGTTTCAAAAGATATGTGATGATGGTGGGTGTTGAGAAGTTAATGGAGGGTGGTGCGGAGTGTATGGGGGTATATCTAATACAACTAAATATATTGAATTATTGGTGGTGGTTTATGTTGTGGTTGGATTGTTTTGTTTAATCAATAATATCTCATCTCACGCATATGATTAAATTGGCTGCACCTCAACCATAACAGACCATACGCCGCCGCACGTCTATCCCAAACCGTCAAGGATGCCCAGCCATTCGAAGAGGGTGATGATGATGATGCCGAACCCGAAGATGTTGAAATTGTCAAGGTTGATACCGCCTGTCTCGAGAAGGTTGTTGAATTCCTAAAGCATTACAATGAAGAGAATTTGACCCCAATCAAGACACCCCTTGAGGACAATACATTTGATGGTGTGGTTACACAGGAGTGGTACCGTGATTTTATCAAGGGTGTTGATCAACCAATGTTATTTGATTTGGTTACGGCTGCCAAGTAAGTTCTGGGGTGGAAGATTTTGTATGTGTGTGGTGTGATTGTTTTATGTCCGTATTGCTCATCATACCCTGATTTTATACTTATGTACTTGTCTATAGTTTCATGGCTATCCGTAAGTTAGTTTTGTTTTGTTTGGTGTTATGTGTTTAGTTAAGACCGGCGCAATGGAAATCCGCACCTGGTGAATTTAAAGTGAATTTTTTAGGGACTAGGTGCAGATTTCTATTGCGTCTGTCTTAGTTTATCTTATGACATATGTTTTAACTAACCACACCCATCACCGCCCCCACCCTTTTTATTTAACACATCCACCTCATCCAAACAGAACCTCTACTTGACCTTACTTGTCTACAAGTTTCATGTCAACTCATGGGAAAGAGTGCCGAGGAAATCCGTGTTATTTTGAACATTCCCAGATTGACCCCTGAGGAAGAGGCGAAGGCCCGACAAGACCACCGCTGGATCTTTGATGATTAGAGTGCTTTGGTATTCTTTTTGGGGAGGGGGATGATTGATCTTGCATTGGATTTTACACGTGGGGAAAGGGGTGACGGGGATTGGTGTTTATGTTGGGTGTATGTCAGCTGTTTAGACTGTGATATATGTTTTGGTGCTGTTGAATACATCCCGATGGATGCTAAGTTCTCTGTGGACTTCTTGTTTGGATAGATTTATTATGAATTATTCTAAATCCCATATTCATATAAATACGACGTCTCTTGCCTGTATTATATTTACTTATTTCAAATAGAGTCGGGCAAAAAAATGACAGGTGCCGCCTTATGTCGCTCATATACTTCTTATATTGTCGTGTGGGGATGGAGTGGCATTAAACTACACATAGAACACTTCTATTATCCACAACAAACGCATAGCTTAAGTTGAGCAGTAAGTGAGTAGATCATTTGGTATTTTTTCAATGGTGGTCTCGTGACGGAGCTAAATCTTTGACGTGAAGTTCGTATTGAGTATTGTGTCGATAGAACTTAAGCGGGGTATATTGATCTTACTCATACCTCTTGGAAACGTAAAGCTGTTGTTTTCATCAAGTAGTAGTATTGCAATGATGGTAACTGAATGTCTGGAACAACCAGAACTTGATGGACAAAGTACCAAGGATACAGTTGGTGATGATTTTCATCCCAACTTTGCTTCTTGCTCGGTAGAACAACTGCTAAGCATACCGATACAATATATCTTTCAAAAAACTGCATCCTCAGGCAAATATATCTTCTCAAAGTCGGAGGTATCAACACTTCTCAGGGTATCAATGTTAGCTTCAGAATTAGATGCTATACTATCATTAACATATGATGCATTAGATCGATCACATAAATGCAAGACATATCGAAAGTATATCGAAGACGCAAATACACATCCCAAATCTTCCAACGATTATGCCAGGGGTGTTTCACTCCGTGCTCTACTACCGATATTATCTATACATTTAGAAACTGCAGAAGATGCATTAAAACATGCTACCAGTGATAGCTTTGGAGTTACTAGAATTATAGGAGAGTTGCAATCTTTGTCGGCTGATTTGGAGAAGTTCTCAGCTATGAATTATACAATGTCAGAACAGTTAGGATCTCAGGATGTTACTGGTATATCAGATGACAAAGCACATATTGCAGAGATTGAAGAGGTTGTAGTAGAACGAATTGAAAGTCTTAGCCAGCTTACTACTGGTATAACCTCTAAAATGAATGATGACTTTACTTCAATGGAAGATCTATGCCAACAATTGTTCTCCACAAAACAACAACCTCAGCCCGAGGTGGAAGAAAAAGGAGCAGACTATACAGAATCTCAGATGGTTGCTGTAGACGCATTGCAGATGATGCATGGTGATCAAAATTGAGAGCTTTTAATGTTAATGTCTATTTTAACCACGATACTTATACACAAAAGGATGTAATTTACTGATAACTTCATTTCAATTAATCACACACTATCCTCGTTAAACCAATCATCGTCATCAAAGAAGTACAAATCATCCCAGTCATTATATTGTTGAGGACTGTTATCATCTTTATCTTTGCCGCTGTCTCTTTTTGTCTCCTCCTGAAAGGATACCCAAGTGTCTACCTCAGCTGTATCCTCCGTTGATGATGCTGCTGTCTTGTCCTCAGCTACAATATCAGTAGGTGATATACCCAGCATGTCAGAGACTCTATTAAGCTGACCTGATTCAAGTGCAGCTTGCATTTGCTGGGCTACAATTTCATCTTCTCTTTCCGAACCCTCGAGGCACTCAACAATTGCATAGTTGACATCCTCCTGTGTTGGTTCAATATCAAATGTTGCCGCTACCTCAAAATCTGCATCTGTATCAGGGGAAGTATCGACAAAGACATGCCATGGCTTTGGATATGCACGAATCACCATTGCTCGCGTCACACCTTGATGAACTCCTATCTCATGTGCATGAGTCATGGCTGCTTCTAATGCCTCATCATCTTCGGAAGTCTTTGAAGACTCGATATCTTTACCTCCTTCTTCAGAAACATCTTTTGCAGGGTCTTCTTGTTTCGTAGCTTCTATAGGCAAAACTCTAGTATCCTCAAGATTCTCATCACTCTTGCTACTTGCCTTGTTTTTGGCAACATAATCTGGTGCACTATCACCCGTCATATACTGTACACTCAACAATCTCAAATGATACACCGAGGTGAACTTTCCAAACTCATCCATATTTATTGGTACCATGTGATGATTCACAACAACAACGGGTTGAGTCAATCTTGATTGTCCTGGTTCATTGTACCCACGTCGAGTACGTGCCATCAACTTTTCCATTGCAGTCACACCTGCCATATCATCAGGAGAGGGTGCCACTACCACAATTAGATTATCTTTCTCATCAACAGGGTCAAAACCGAGCGTACTCAAGGATACCACCTCAGGTGCTGCCAATGCCATTGATCTTCGGTATGACATTAACTCTTTGACAGTTGGGAATGCAATCTTAACACGATTACGTGTTACATATTCATTCTCATCAGCCGATGTATCCAACCCTTCTAATCCAGCTGCTACTGGAAGTATTGCCAATTCGATAAACTCAACAAATAGCTTTGGATCACGTGTTAATTCTGCATCACGTACATCTACCAACATTCGATGTTTACCAGCTAGTATTGCGGATAGTATCGATGATCCGGCAGCATCGGCTGCGTCAGTTACAGACTTGGGTGCTATACCGAATATTTCCATATCATCTATAGTTTGAAATGGAACTTGATCAGATGATATATTGGAGGAGGTTGATAGAGTATCCGGTCTCTTAACAGTCACGTCATCATCATCCTCATTAC